>ERZ772960.1302-NODE-1302-length-20139-cov-10.714250_pt1 | contig 20139 bp, 19 predicted proteins | sample MGYA00580678_ERZ772960 | MGnify/ENA primary metagenome ERZ772960 (study PRJEB29015, sample SAMEA2737930) | human oral metagenome | biome: human oral; feature: human-associated habitat; material: dental | place: China | collected 2059 ... | reverse complement strand
CGTCCGCCTGTTTCTTGATGAGGAAGGGCAGCCGCACTTCCTTAACCCCGACGCGTTGAATCGCAATGCCGCGTTCATCCTCGCGGTTCTGTACATCCAGCATCATCGTACTCCTGCCGCATACGGGATCGGGTCGCGCCGTCCCGCCTCGGCAAAGCCGCGCAGACGCAGGACGCAGCTGTCACAGACACCGCACGCCTCCGCACCGCCCCGATAGCAGCTCGTCGTCAGTTCATACGGTGCGCCGAGCTCAGTGCCGAGACGCACGATCTCTCCCTTCGAGAGATGCTGCAGCGGCGTCTCGACGACAATGCGCCGTCCGCGCTCGGTGGCGACCGCCGTTGCGGCATCTGCCGCCGCCTGAAACGCCGCGATGAATTCCGGACGACAGTCGGGATAGCCCGAGTAGTCGACGGAGTTCACACCGATGTAGAGATGTGCCGCCCCTACGCGCTCCGCAAACCCAAGGGCATAGCTGAGGAAGATGAGGTTGCGCGCGGGCACATAGGTCACGGGAATATCCGTGCGGTCTGCGTCCCCATCGGGTACGTCAATGCTCTTGTCCGTGACCGCAGAGCCGCCGACCGCATCCATATTCGTCTCGATGATGAGATGCTCCGCCGCATGAAAATGTGCGGCAATGCGCTTCGCACAGTCTACCTCGCGGTCGTAGCGTTGATGATAGTTGAAGCTGATCGGATAGAGCTCATAGCCCGCCGCCTGTGCGACCGCCATACAGGTACAGCTGTCAAGCCCGCCCGAGAGCAGAATTACCGCCTTTTCCCCCATATTGTGACCTCTCATCCGCGCAGCGAGGCAATGGCTGCGGCAACGTCCTGCGCGCCGTAGATATACGAGCCCGCAACGAGCACATTTGCCCCCGCCGAGCGCACGGACTCTGCCGTCTCCGCATTGATGCCGCCGTCCACCTCAATATCGACATCCAGCTCGTTATCCACGACCGTATGATAGAGCGCATGGATCTTGCCGAGCGTGTTCTCGATGAATTTCTGCCCGCCAAAGCCGGGATTGACCGTCATGAGGAGCACCATGTCCACATCGTCGATCAGCTCCTCAAGGGTGTAGATCGATGTGCCGGGGTTGAGGGCTATGCCCGCCTTGCAGCCCGCCGCTTTGATCTGCTGAATCACGCGATGTGCGTGGCGCGTCGCCTCGACGTGGAATGTGATGATGTCCGCGCCCGCCTTTGCAAACGGCTCGATATGGGTCTCGGGATGCTCAACCATGAGATGCACGTCAAAGACCGCCTTGGATGCCCTTCGCAGACTCTCAACGACGCAGGGACCGAGCGTGATGTTCGGCACGAACGTCCCGTCCATCACGTCAATGTGGATGTACTCCGCACCTGCCTCCTCCACGCGGCGGACATCCGCCCCGAGATTTGCAAAGTCCGCCGAAAGGATGGACGGTGCGATGATCGTGGGACGCTCGATGTGGATGTGCTCCTCTTCGATCCTTTCCTCTTCATACGTGTGTTCATGTTCGTGTGCCATCGGATTCTCCTATTTCTTTTTCGATCGTATTTCACTCAGCAGTGCAAGATATGCCTCATACCGCTCACGCGAAAGTTCTCCCGTCTCCACTGCCGCCTTGACGGCGCAATCCGGCTCGTGGCTGTGACTGCAGGGTGAAAAGCGACAGCCCGCATGGCGGACAAACTCCGGAAAGCACGCCGCGAGCTCCTCGGGTGCAATCTCCGTCATCTCCTGCTGGGTAAAGCCCGGCGTGTCGACCACATAGCCCCCTGCAAACGGGAGCAGTTCAGCACGGCGCGTCGTGTGGCGCCCGCGCCCGATCTTCTCGCTGACCACTCCCGTCAGAAGGGCAAGCGATGGGTCGAGCGCATTCAGCAGGGAGGACTTCCCCGCCCCCGACGGTCCCGCAAACACGGTGATCTCGCCCGCAAGGCGCTCGTGCAGCTCACGCAGTCCCGTCCCCTGCTCCGCCGAGACGCGCAGAATGGGATAGCCCGCTGCCTCGTATGCCGCAAGAACGTCCTCCGGTGTTCCCTGACAGAGATCCATCTTGTTCACACAGAGAGCGATTTTCTTGACGCCCGAACGTTCCGCGAGCACGAGGAAGCGGCTCACAACGAGCGGGTGCGGATCCGGCAATGCCGCCGCGACGGTGACGATGATCTGCGTAAGGTTCGCCACGCGTGGTCGCTGCAGGAGATTCGTGCGCGCCTCAATGCGCTCGATCACGCCCTCATCGGATGATATGCGTTCAAGTGAAACGATGTCACCAGGGACAGGCGTCAGCTCGCTGCGTCCCTTCTTCACCCTGCCGCGCAGCTTGCAGAGGATCATATGATCCTCTGTCACGACATGGAGTACATTGTTATAGACCTTTAGGATACGTCCCTGCTCCGCCACCATGCACTCCCTACTCCGTTTTTTCCGTCTGGATGCGGCGCGCGGCGGGATCCTTGTCGTTTTTCTTGCTGTCGCCGCCCTTCGCATCTTCCTTGGAGCTGGAGGATTTCTTGCCGCTCGAGACCACGAGACGTACGGTACTGCCGCTGTCCGCCTCACTGCCTGCAGAGGGCGACTGGCTGACCACGGTACCCGCCGCCTGCGTGCTCGCCTCCTCCGAAATGCTGCCGACCTTCAGACCGCTGCCCTCGATCATCGTGCGCGCACGATCCGAAGAAACGCCCTTCACATCGGGGATGCTGATCTTCTTAACCTTCTGCCCCTTGCTGACGGTGATGTCCACGGACTGTCCCTTGCTGATCCGTGTTCCGCTGCGCGGATCCTGCGAGATGACTGTGCCGCTGTCCTCATCGGAGAACGTCTCATAGGCGGAACCGAGGCGCAGCCCCATCTGTTGAAGTTTATTGATCGCATCCGACTGTTTCAGTCCGCGCAAATTCGGCATCTCCATCTCCTCGCCGCCCTTGCTGACATAGATGGTGATCGAGCGCTCCTCCTTGACCTTCGTGCCCGCCTCCGGCGTCTGCGATACGACAACGCCCACGGGTACGGAGGCATCAAAGGTCTCGGCGACCGTAACGCGCAAATGCTGATCCTCGAGAATCTGACGTGCAAGCGTGAGCTGCTTGCCCGTCACATCGGGCACCGTGATCTCCACGGAGCTCCAGAACTTTCCGAAGCTCAGGAAAAATCCCGTAAAGAAGCCGAACAGGAGGATGAGGACGAGTCCGAATTTGAATTTCTTCGTGCGGATAAAGGATTTTTCCTCGCGCTCCTCCCTCTCCCCCTCTTCCATCGGCGGAGCAGCGGCACTGATCTCCTGTGCCTCCACAGGTGTGAGAACGCGCGTCGCATCGGGATCGAATGCAGGCATTGCCGCCGTTTCGCCGCGCATCATCTGCTCCGTACGCATGATGTCCTGCACGAGCATGCGGCTGTCCGGGCGCAGCGCCGGATCCTTTGCCATCATGCGTGTTACAAGAGCCTCCACGACAGGCGGTATGCTCGGGACAATAGAACGCACGGGCAGTGCTTCCTCTTCGAGATGCTTGCGCGCAATGCTGACCGCCGTATTTCCGTCGAACGGGATGCGCCCTGTCAGCATCTCATAGAGTACGACACCAAGGGAGTAAACATCCGACTTCGGCGTGATGATCGTACCGCGCGCCTGCTCGGGCGAGAAGTAATGCACCGAGCCCATGATGTTGTCATTGTAGGTCATCGTGGACTCCGTGACCGCACGCGCAATGCCGAAATCCGCAACCTTGACGTTGCCGTCGGGCATGACAAGGATGTTGTGTGGCTTGATGTCACAGTGCACGAGGTTGTTTGCGTGCGCCTGTGCGAGTGCACCCGCAATCTGGCGCGCAATATCCAGCGCCTCGGCGGCGGGCACGGGTCCCTCCTCCTTGATGCGCTCCTTCAGCGTACGTCCCGGAACGTATTCCATGACGATGTAGTGCCGCCCCTCAGCGATGCCGACATCGTAGACGTTGACGATGTTTGGATGCGTAATGCGCGCTGCCGCCTTCGCCTCGCGCTGAAAACGCGCAATGAACTCCGTGTCATTCTCGTACTGCTGGTGGAGAATCTTGACGGCGACGGTGCGCTCCAAGAGCTGATCCTTTGCCCGATAGACATCTGCCATCCCGCCGCTGCCTACCAGCATTTCCAGCGCGTAGCGTCCATCCAAGACACGCTCGACCATGTTCGTTCCTCCTAACGCCTCTGCCATCACTGCCGAAGCCTCTATCTCAGAAAGGGCGGCGGAGCGTATTCATCGCTGCCCTTCAAAATACGTTCGTATCACCTGATGTGCAATCCCTGCCGCCGCGCGCCCGCCAAAGCCGCCCTCCTCCACGAGAACGGCGACAACGATCTTCTGACCGCTGCGCTCCGCCGAGCCGATGAACCACGCGTGATCCGTTCCGCTTGCATTCTCTGCCGTGCCTGTCTTGCCCGTGACGCGCACGCCCGCGACATCAGCCGCCGTCCCTGTCCCCGCCGCAACGACATCCGCCATATAGCCGTCGATCACAGCCGCGCGCTCCGCCGTCGTCGCCGTCCGCCACACCTGCGGACGCGCCTCGTAGAGGGGCGTTCCATCCGCCGTCAGAACCTGCCCGACCAGATACGGCTGCATCATGCGCCCGCCATTTGCAAAGGCATCCGCAATGAGCGCCATCTGCAAGGGCGTGACGAGCAGTGCGCCCTGTCCAATGCCAAGCTGCGCGATCTCCCCATCACCGAGTGATTTCAGATCAGGGACGTGTGCCTTCGCCATCGGAATCTCTGCATCCGCCAACTCCGCGCCAATGCCGAAGCGCTCGAACGCCGAGGAAAGTCCACTGCCGCCGAGACGCAGGGCGAGCGTCGCAAATGTGACGTTACAGGACTCGCGCAGCGCGTCCGCGAGGCGAAGCTTCCCGTGTACCTCACCGTGACTCTCATGGAGTACGTAATCCGAGCCGATGGCAAGTTCCCCTGTGCAGGTGAACACCTCATCGGAATTCGTCACACCCGCCTCAAGTGCAGCGTCAGCAATCAGTGTCTTGAATGTCGACCCCGGCGGATAGAGTCCCTGTGCTGCGCGGTTCAGCAGAGGGCTGTCCGCGCGCGCCGTGAGTTCATCCCAGTTTGCCGCCGCAGCGGCGGGATCGTAGGACGGAGCGCTCACCATCGCGCGGATTGCGCCGGTCTGTGCATCCATGACAACGACCGCGCCGCGTCGCCCGTCAAGAGCGTTCCACGCTGTCTCCGAGAGCTGCGCGTCGACCGTCAGACGGACATCATAGCCTGCATCCGCGCGCAGGAGCGTACGCAATGGTCCCATATGCGCGACATCCAAGGTCACACCGCTGAGTTCCTGTCCCGCCGTCTGCTCCACACCCGTCGCGCCGTAGCGCTCCGTCTGATAGCCCGTCACAGGCGCGAGGATTCCGCCGTATGGGTAGGAGCGCGTACCGTCCGCCGCGCTCTCCGCGAGGACGCGCCCGTCAAGGTCCACGATACGCCCGCGCCGAATATCCTGCTCCATCAGCGCAGAGCGCGTATTGAGCGGATGGGCGGCGAGCATATCCCCGTCCCAGACACTCAGCTTTGCAAGATAGAGGATCTGAACACCGAGTAGGGCGAGCAGGAATGCCGCAGCGACCGCGATATGTTTTCGGATTTTCCGATCAGCCATCCGCCGCCTCCTTGCTCTCGCCCGAGAGCGCCGTCAATATGCCGATGAGGATGAAGCTCGCCACCATCGAACTGCCCCCGTAGCTGACGAACGGCAGCGTAATCCCCGTGAGCGGCAGGAGCTTTGTCACGCCTGCCGTGATAATGAACGCCTGCAGCAGAAGGCTTGCGGCGCAGCCCGCTGCGAGCAGGGACTCCTCTGCACGCGCCAGTCCCATTGCAATGCGGCTGCCCCGCCAGAACAGGAGTGCATAGGCGAAGAGGACGAGGACAGCGCCGATCAGTCCGAACTCCTCTGCAATCGCCGCAAAGATGAAGTCCGTATGCACCTCGGGGATGAGCAGCGGATGTCCCTCGGCAAAGCCCGTGCCCCAGATGCCGCCTGTACCGATGGCAAAGAGCGACTGCACGACCTGATAGGACATACCGCTTGGATCTGCCCACGGGTGCAGCCATATATCGAAGCGCACGCGGACGTGTCCAAAGAGCGCATAGCTGAGTGCCGCCGCTGCAAGAATGAACAGCCCTGCAAGGAATACATAGGATTTGCGCCCCGTCCCCATATAGGTCATGAGCACCGCCATCCCGAAGAATAGCAACGCCGAGCCAAGGTCGCGCGCAATGACGAACATGAGCACCGCGAGTCCCCAGAGCGCGATGAGCGGCGCGATGAAGCGCACGGGCGGCAGATGGAGAAAGAGAAAGCGGCGCGCGGGCAGTGTCAGCACTGCGCGATGATCGGCAAGATATGCCGCAAGGAAGAAGATGAGCAAAATCTTTCCGAACTCCGAAGGCTGCACGGAAAAGCTGCCGAACGTAAGCCAATTCGTATTGCCGCCGATGCTCACGCCGAAAACGAGCGGAAGCACCAATATCATCGTCGTCGTAAGCCCAAGCACATAAGGATAATCGAGCATACGGCGCAGTCGTCCCCAGAGGAGCACGACTCCCCCCCAGAATAGAATGCCGATGCACGCCCAACGCAGCTGCGCTATAAAGAGATCGGGTTTCAGGCGCGCGATCTCCGCGAGTCCGATGGCGAGGAGTACATAGGCGAGTGCAAGAGGAACACAGTCCAATCTGCGCTGTGCCGCAAGCACATAGCTTGCTGCTCCCATGCAGAGGAGGAGTACGAGCCACGGCAGATATGCGAGCTGTGTGTGCCAGTCGAATCCCCAGCCCGGCTGCCCTGCCCCCTGTTTCAGAAACAGGACACCGAGCGCACAGAGAAGCATCCCGACGGGTGCGAACTTCATCCCCCCTGTCATGGCATTTCGTAGGCAAGGGCAATCGCCGTGATATTGTCGCTGCCGCCCCCCGCGAGTGCACGTTCCACCATACGCGCGGCAACATCGGTAAAGTCCCCGCCGAGCAGTGCTGCAAGCTCCGCATCATCGACCATGTTCGTCAGTCCATCCGTCGCAAGCAGCAGGCGGTCGCCCGCTTCGAGGGGAAAGGAGTCGCCGTCCACATGGAGGCGTTCCTCGATGCCGACGGCGCGCAGGAGGAGATTCTTGCGCGGATGGTGCTGCGCCTCCGCCTCACTGAGCTCACCGCGTGCAACGAGTTCCTCCACATAGGAGTGGTCACGCGAGACCTGGCGGAAAACGCCGTGCCGCAGGAGATAGAGCCGACTGTCCCCAACGTGCGCATAGTACGCGATCCCCGCAGCTTCATCCACATGCAGGACGGTCGCCGTGGAACCCATGCCCTCATAGGAGGAGTTCTCCGCCGAGGCATCCAGCACCTGCTGATTGGCGCGCAGGACAGCGCTCTTCAACGCCGTCGTATCAATCGCCTGCCCTTCGTTCGCCAGATCGTGAACGGCGGCGACCACCATGCGGCTCGCGACTTCCCCCGCTGCGTGACCGCCAAGCCCATCGGCGACGACATAGACCGCAGGAGAAAAGACGCCGTAGCTGTCCTCGTTTGATGTCCGCACGCGTCCGATGTCCGACGCACTCGAAACCTCTATCATGTGTTTACCTCTCAAAACGCAGCATGGCGGCGCCGATGCGCAGGACATCACCTGCGCGCAGATACGCCCGCCCCGACAGCAGCCCATCGTTCAGATAGGTGTGGTTGCGGCTGCCCAAATCCTCTGCGATATACGCATTTTCTCTCTGATAGACACATACGTGATGATGAGATACAAAATTGTCCGAAAGTACAATATCGTTGTCCGGGCTGCGCCCGATTGTGAGCTCATGTCCCACGGGAAAGCGCTGCCCCGTGAGTCCCTCGCCCGCAATGACGAGGAAGGATGCTGTGCCCTGCGGCGCATCGGGCAGACGCGCCGCTTCTTTCATATCTCTGTGCAGCGTGCGGAACATACTGCGTCCGAGACGCAGTACGGCGTACGCAAGCCAGAGGAGCGCACCGTATTCGAGCAGGACACGCAGCGCCTTAAGCGCGAGCGCCGGCATCAGAGCACACCGTAGCGCAGCGCCGTCGTGCCGAGGCGAATCTCATCGCCGTCGCACAGGCGTTGCATCTGTATGCGCGCGCCGTTGACGAAGGTGCCGTTGCGGCTCTCTGCGTCATAGAGCACATGACGATGCTGCTCATACGCAACCCATGCGTGTACGCGCGAGACATTCGAATCCGTCAGGATGAACTCATTGCGTGGCATACGCCCCATATAGATCTTGCGCTCTCCCAGACGCACGGATATGCCCTCATCCGCGCCGCCAAGTACCGTAAGCGTCGCAATCTCATGCTCGGGCGGCAGGTTCAGACAACGCGCCTCTATGATGGAAGGGCGCTCGAGCACGATGGTCTGCGCCATTGTATCGTGGGAGACGGGGGACTCCTTCACAGGGACAGCTTCCTGCTGTATACGCACTGTGAGATGATAGGAACCTGCACGCAATTCTTCATCGTGTGCAAAGCAGATGCTAAGTTTCCCATCCATCACGAGATCCGCACGGATAATGTATTTCTTGAGCGCCACGGCAAGCTCATCCGCCACACGATGCGAGCAGAGGCGCTGATAGTCCTCCGTCCCGAGCGAGATGAGATAGGCGTTTGCGAGACGCCCGCCCGCGCCCTGCTTCTTTGCCTCCTTCTCGAGACCCTTGATGAGTTCAACGGGCTCAAGGTGGCTGCTGAACTTGCGATTAAAAAATCCTTCGATGTGATCTCCCAGAAAGGATTCCACGCGATCAATCATCGTGCAATACTCTCCTTTGGCAACGAAATAGAATTAACAACTTCTATATCATACCATAAAAAGACAACTTTTTATAGTCCTGCTTCCATCAGACGGTTGCGCAGCTGTCCGCACGCCGCCTGAATGTCGGTTCCCATCTCACGCCGCAGGGTCACGGCAATCCGCCGATCCTCGAGCGTCTTTTGAAAACGGCGGATGGCAGCCTTGTCCGGGCGGAAGAGATTCCGCTCGGCGACGGGGTTGATGGGGATGAGGTTGACGCTCGCGAGCTGCCCTTTGAGGAGCTTTGCGAGCTGCTCCGCTTCGCGTACGGAATCGTTCAGATTGCGGATGAGGATGTACTCGTAGGTGATGCGCCGCTTCGTCCGCTCCGCATACATACGAGCCGCGCGCAGTACATCCGCAAGCGGGTACATGCGGTTGACGGGCATGATCTTTGAGCGCAGTTCCTCCGTCGGCGCGTGCAGCGAGATCGAGAGTGAGATCGGAATGCCCTCCTCCGCCAGGCGCTCAATGCCGGGCACGATGCCCGAGGTCGAGAGCGTCACACCGCGATAGCTCAGTCCGATGGTATAGTCCTCGTGCAGAAGACGCAGTGCCGCAATCACATTGTCGTAGTTCTCGAGCGGCTCGCCCGAGCCCATGACGACGATCGTATCGACGCGTGTCCCCTCCTGTCGCAGGAAGTCCGCCATACCGATGACCTGCGCTGTGATCTCCCCCACCGTCAGATTGCGCTGCAGCCCGTGCAGTGTCGAGGCGCAGAACGCACACCCCATGCGGCAGCCCGCCTGCGTCGAGATGCAGACGCTATTGCCGTACGGATGGCGCATGAGCACCGTCTCCGCCGTCTGCCCGTCCTCGAATTCATAGAGCAGCTTTATGGTCGCGCCGTCCGCAGAGTACAGACGCGAGACGACCTTTGGGCGAACGATGGAAAAATACTCCGCAAGCTGCGCGCGCAGCGCCTTCGACAGATTGTCCATCTCATCAAAAGAAGCCGCACCGCGCTGATACATCCATTGGACGATCTGGTCTGCGCGGAAGCGGGGAATCTCATATTCTTTGAGGACGCCTGCAAGCACCTCTTTTGTCAGACCGAAGATATTCATAAACGCCTCATGCGCGCGATAAAGAAGCCGTCCGGGCCATCCGGTTCGGGCATGATCTGCACCATGCGCTCCGCAGTCTTTTGCTCAGGTAGGAATGCTCCCGTCTCCTCAAGCACAAAATTTGCGTGCGTCTCCAAAAAGGCGCGGACGACGGCGGCATTCTCGCACTCCTCCATCGTACAGGTGCTGTAGACCAGTATTCCGCCGTGTTTCACCGCCTGTGCCGCACTCCGGAGAATGGCACGCTGAATGGGCGGCAGAGTCTTTCGGTCGGACGCACTCTTTTTCCAGCGTGCATCGGGCTTTCGCCTGAGCACACCCAGCCCCGAACAGGGCGCATCGACGAGCACGCGATCCGCCATGGCCTCGTATGCTGCACCAATTTCCCGCGCATCGCGCAGCTGTGTCTCGATGATGGAGATGCCGAGCCTGCGTGCGTTCTGCTCGATGCGACGGATCTTCTCCTCATAGATGTCAAATGCCAGAATCCGCCCGCGATTCTCCATGCGCTGTGCAATATGCGTCGTCTTCCCTCCCGGCGCGGCACAGGCGTCGATCACCGTCATGCCCGGCTCTGCTCCGAGGACGTGCGCAACGAGCATCGAGCTCTCATCCTGCACCTGCGCAAGTCCCGCACGCAGCGGCGGCAGATCATCAAGCGCCCCATGCGCATGCAGGACAATGCCGTCCGGCGACCACTGAGAGACGCGTGCCTTCGCCCCCGCCGCCGCAAACTGCTCCATCAGGGCGGGGCGGTCAATGCGCAGCGTATTCACGCGCACGGAGAGTGGCGCGCTCGTATTGTTGCAGAGGCAAAGCGCCTCTGCCCGCGCATAGCCATAGTCCTTGAGCCACCGCTCCACTAGCCACTTCGGATGCCATGTTCTGAGCGCAAGTGCCCGCGCATCCCGTCCCGTCGGCAGAGCCGCACGCTCTGGCGCGCGCAGTGCCGCGCGCAGAACACCGTTGACGAACGAATCCGCCCCCCTGCGCCCATGTTTTTTCGCCAATTCCACCGCAGTATTGCACGCGGCAGACGGCGGCACGCGATCCATGACGAAGATCTGATAGAAGCCGAGCCGCAGGAGTTCGCGGATGGCGGGCTGAGCCTTGCGGATGTCGGCGACGTACTGCCCGATCATATAGTCGAGCGATTCCCCCACCTTTGTGACGCCGTAGACAAGCTCCGTCAGAAAACGGCGGTCGCGCTCCGCGAGCTGCGTATCACGCAGCGTCTGTGCGAGCGCGACATTCGCATACGCGCTCTCGACGTGAATTTTTTGCAATACCTGCATTGCCAGCTCACGCACGCGGTCGATTTTATCCTCACGATACCTCTGCATTATGCCCTTTCTCCGTAACCTGCTCCACGGGTTCAATGATCTCCTCAAGCTGACGGCGCACCTCTGCCATATCCACGCTCGTGTTATAGCACGGGCCATTCGGGCGGATGTTCAGCACACCGACCGCAGGCAGGGGGAATACGTCCTGTATGCCGCTCATCAAATCGCGCTCACACGCAATCGCAAGCACCGCCTTCGGACGCATATTGTAGATGATCTGCCGTGCAAGAGTCCCCCCCGTCGCAACGAAGAAATGGAAGCCCATCTCCTCCGCGAGTGCCACGAGGTCGCCGATATTGCAGCCACCGCATCGCTTGCAGTTGTTCGGGTCACGCGTCACCTTATGCGGGCAGCTCGCAAGCTGCAAACAGTGCGGCGTTACGACGAGCAGACGGTTTGCGGGCACACGGATGTGCATGCGGTGAAAGAGCAGATTGCTCACGGCGATGAACGACCCCTCAAGTCTGCGCCGCTTGACGCCAAATACCGCGCCAAGCCGTACCGCCGCAGGAAAGAGCAGATTGATCAGCTCGTAGGTCTGGCGCTTCATCCACGGCAGATATGGCAGCCCCGCAACGGCAAGCACCATATTGAAAATCCCGAAGAAGGACAGGAGGACAACGAGTGTCAGCACGCCCCCAATCACCCACGGCAGGAGCGGCTGAATCCGCTCAAGTCCCGGTACGCCGATGTACCAGATGCCGAAGAGCAGGAGTGCCGCAAGCACTGTCACGAGCGAGAGCATCCCGATGAAGAGCCTTTTTTTCGGACGAGACGGGAGTGCGATGGTCTTTTTCTCTCCCGCCGTCTTGCCGTTCACCGTCAATATCTGCTCACTCATGGCAAAACCTTCCGCCGACGGGAAGTGTATAACCGTTCAGAAAGGCGCTTGCCGCCATCATCTTTTTGCCGGGCGCTTGGATCTCCATGATCTCCACGTCCTCATCCCCCGCTGCAACGACGAATCCCGCCTTGGCATCCGCAGTGATGATTGTGCCCGCAGGCGCGCTCGCGGTGTACCCTGTGGAGCGCAGTGCTCCGATCTTGTAGGTCTCTCCCGCAAGCGAGGTCTGTGCGTAGGGGGTCGGATTCAGCCCGCGCACGAGTGCATCCAGCTCCCGCGCAGATCTTGACCAGTCGATGACGGCAGTCTCGCGCGTGATGCGCGCGGCATACGAGGATTCCCCCGTCTGCGGCGTGCGCACAAGCGTCCCCGCTGCAACCCGCTCCAAGGTCTCAATGAGGAGCATTGCTCCCGTCTCCATCAGCGCATCATGAAGCGAGCCATACGTCGTATCCGCATGGATGGGCACCTCACGGCGGAGGAGCATATCGCCCGTATCGAGACCCGCGTCCATCTGCATCGTCGTGATGCCCGTCACCCGCTCACCTGCCATGATGGCGTGCTGAATCGGCGCCGCCCCGCGCAGCTTCGGCAGGAGGGAAGCATGCACGTTGATGCAGCCGTGTACGGGTACATCGAGCACCTCCTGAGAGAGGATCTGTCCGAACGCCACGACAACAGCGACGTCGGGCTGATACGCACGCAGCTGCGTGACAAACTCCGCATCACGCGCGCGCACGGGCTGAAGCACGGGAATGTCATGCGCCACTGCCCATGCCTTGACGGGCGACGGGCTGAGCTTCTTCCCACGCCCGCGCGGACGGTCGGGCTGCGTAACAACCGCGACCACCTCGGCAAGATCGCTGCGCGCGGTAATCGCCGCAAGCGTCGGCACGGCGAAGTCCGGCGTCCCCATAAAGACGACACGCATTCTCGTCACCCCTTCTTCTCCTCCTTGCGCAGACTTACAGCAATATCGATGAAGAGTCTGCCGTCGAGATGGTCGCACTCGTGCTGAATGCAGCGCGCAAGCAGCCCCTCCGCCGTCAGGCTGCGCCTGCGGCTGCGCCGATCCGTATACTCCACCGTCACGCGCGCCGCGCGCTCCACATCGCCGTAGACCTGCGGCACCGAGAGACAGCCCTCCGAGTCCACTACCGAGCCCTCACGCATCGTGATAACGGGATTCACAAGTTCGAGCAGCCCGTTCTCATCCTGCACGTCGATCACAACGATCCGCAGTGACTTGCCGATCTGCGGCGCAGCAAGACCCACCCCGTCCGCAGAGTACATCGTCTCCGCCATATCGTCGAGCAGCTTGCGATGCCACTTTGTGAGGCGGTCGACCGGCGCTGCCACTTGTTTCAGAACGGGATCGCCCGCCTTTTTGATGTCCAGTATTGCCATAGTTTTCCCTTATTCTATGTGCAGATTGTAGATCCGCACAGCATTATCATAGAACACCGCATTCCAATGCTCCTCGGGTATGAACAGCTTCGTGAACGCAATGTAGTCGTCCAGATTTGCAAGCGGCCAGTCCGTCCCGAACATCAGGCGGTCATAGGCATTCAAATATGCGAGCCAGCCATGCAGCTGCTCGATGTAGAACTTCTTGCGCGTACAGAATAGCGCAAAATCCTGAATTTTACCCGCAAGCATCCCCGAAAGATCGGCGCTCACGTTCAGATTCTTCTCCATCACGGCAACTGCGTCCGTGAAATATGGCTCGCCGAAGTGGCACATGACAAAATTCACATCGCGGAACTTCGTCGCCGCCTCGTCCATTACATTCGGATGCGCGTATTTGAGGAGCGCCTTCTCCGTCGCTGTCAGCCCCGTGTGCACGGCGACAGGCTTCTGATACTGTGCGGCGAGTTCGTAAACGGGCGCAAGCATATCGTCGTAGATATAGAAGTAATGATAGCCCGGATAGAGTTTGATGCCGACACAACGCTCACTTTGCAGATGTGTTTCCAGAGCAGGCAGGAGTTTTTCAATGCGCCCCTCCACGATCTCCGTTACACCGTCGCCCCCGATCCCCACACAGTAATGAAAAAGATTGGGGTAGTCCGGCGATGTCTCCTCGACGGGCAAATTTCCCATGACAACACCGTGGACGATGCCCACCTCCGCATAGGCACGGCGCAGAGCCTCCTCCGTATTCTCGTGCCCCGCCGCCCACGCAACGGTATCAAAATACTCCCCTCTGCCAAAGTGCAGATGGGCGTCAATGATCTTCATCTATTTATTTCTCTTTCTAAAAATAACCAAGTATCACTATCCGTTTAGTTTACCATATCCGTCAATAGTTTTTCTGTAACCGAAGAAACAAATAAATGCAGATTGTAAGGAAGCGCTGATAAAATGAAGTCCGTTCAGATTGGCACAGATTTTTTAGTCCGATTGAGGAGGCAAACCGGACGCAGAGTGGTGCTCTGTGGAGGATTTGCCGACAAAAAGCGGGCAAAAAAGATGTGCTAAGATGGCGGTGCTGAATTTATCAGTGATTCCGTAAGCTTCCTTTTTCACGATTCGATCCAAAATGTACAAAAGAATGCACATCGACTGTGCTATACTGATGATCAAGGAGGTGCAGAAGGATGTATGCAAGCGGGAGCAAAAAGATGCTCAACATGATGATTCTGGAGATTCTTCGAACGCATACAGATGAGGAACATCGTCTGACACAGCAGGAAATCATCCGTCTGATGAAGCTGATGTACGGCGTCACCTGTGACCGCCGCTCGGTGCGCAGCAACATTGAGGCATTGCAGGAAATGGGCTATGAGATTGAGGTGCGCCCAGGATACGCACTCATTGATCGGACATTCGACAATGCAGAGCTGCGGATGCTGATCGACAGCGTACTCTTTTCACACGAACTGTCTGCAGTGCAGGCAAATCGCCTGATCGAAAAGCTGAAATCGCTTGGCAGTCGTTATTTTCAGCCAAAGGTATCCCATGTGGCTCATCTCTCAAAGCTCCACCACGCGGAGAATGCACAGGTAATGCACACTCTGGACGTGCTGAACGATGCCATAGAGGCGAAGCACAAGGTGCAGTTCACCTACAATAGCTGTGGTACAGATTTTCGACTGCATCCGCGGCGGACTGCGCCATACGTGGTAAATCCCTATCAGATGGCTGCACAGAACGGTCGCTATTACCTCATCGGCAACTATGATGCATATGACAACGTCTCGCATTACCGCATTGACCGCATTACAGACATCAAGATGCTGGATGAGCCTGCAAAGCCAAAGAGCGCAATCCGCGATTTCGCACAGGGATTCAGTCTGCCGCGCCACATGGCGGAACACATCTATATGTTCAGTGGAGAGAGTGTCACCGTTCAGCTTCGGACGTACACCTATATGATGGATGCGCTTACGGACTGGTTCGGCAGGAATTTCCGCCTCAAATTGGAAGACGAGGAGCGCATGCTCGTAACCCTCCGCTGCAACGAAGAGGCGATGAAGTATTGGGCGCTGCAGTTCGGCATATATGTCGAGATCATCTCACCCGAGCGTCTGCGCACAGCAGTAAAGGATATGCTCCGGCGCATGTGTGAGATCTATGGGCTGGAAGCCCCTCCTTGTTCCCTGAAAACTGAATCAAATTGATTTCTGCATGCATATGAAAATAATTGAGATAATGGAATGATAGATCAAAGGAGTGAGAACAATGCTGTTTTACGAATTTCAGATCAGCTGCAGCCCTGCGGAGGAGCTTCCGTCCGGATACGGTGAAGAGCGCAGAAAGCGCGAGGAACGACTCTCCGAACTGAACGAACTGCTCTATGCACAGCACACCGACGGAAAGAATTTTTTTGTCATTGACCGTCCCCTTTCGGACGGCTTCCACATGTGTGGGGCTGTGAAGCAGACGAAACCTATGACTGCAGGACTGCTTGGAAAGCTGCTTGCACCGATGCTGTCCGAAGCATGCGGCATAAAAAAAGTTTCCGTAAATTCTCTGCGTGAGATCACACGCGAACAATTCGCCCATTACATCGAAATTTGTGATAAAAAAAGTTACCTGAATTGCTGTAGCCCCCTGTATGATCTACAGCTGAATTATGCAGATAATCGCTACTTTCGGCTTGCGGAGGAGATGGGCACTATGCGCCCGCAGCTCTCGCGCGCAAAGGCATACCGCGAGGCAGACGGGCTGATGGCAGACAGCAGCTTCCTGGATGAGCTGGCGCGAATTTACTCTGACAAGAATGAGCGGAAGATTTTTTACGGGCATCCTGTGCATTATCACATCACAGCAGGAAACTCAGACGCTGCAATGACAATGACGCGCCTGCTCGTACGTGCTCTCTACGCCAACAAGCGTCTTGCAGGGCAGCGCATCAACAGAGTTTACAGCATACAGGAAGACTGCTATGACGAATCTGACTTGGATCATCTCCTGCGTCATGCGGAGGGTGGAACCGTTGTTCTAGAGATGTGCAGCTGCGCCGAGGAGGAAAGATATACGGGCAGCTACGAACGGGTAAATGAATACTTGGCTGCCATGATCCGTAAGTATCAGCGCAATACGCTCTTTATTCTGGTCGACTTCCACATGCAGAGGGGCGGGCTGAAAAATCTGTTGACCACACTGCGTGAGGATATTTCCTTTGTGCACATCGAGGAGGGTGCAGGCAGCCGTGCACAGGCAGCTGCATATCTGCAGAGCCTTGATGCACAGTCATCAATGCCCCACTACACCGAGCACGAGCTGGAGCAGGCTCTCGGTGATCGGCGTACCTTCCGCGCATCGGACATTCACCAAATTCACGAAAAGCTCTACCGGGACGCACTGAAGAACAAGTCCTACCGTGCATATCAGGACGTGGACTTCCATCCCGAAACAACAGTGCAGAAGCCGACTGAAGATGCCGCTGCAGTACTGCGGGACATGGTCGGGCTGAAGCAGCAGAAGGAAATCCTGGAACAGATCGTCGCCGCATTCGCCATTCGGAAGATGCGGACGGAGATGGGCACAGAAACGAAACGCCCGTCCATGCACATGTGCTTCACAGGCAATCCGGGCACTGCAAAGACAACGGTTGCACGCCTGCTCGCCGACATCCTGAGCAAGGAGAACATCCTTCCCACAGGACGGTTCATCGAGTGCGGGCGCTCTGACCTCGTCGCCAAATACGTCGGGTGGACAGCGGTGTGCGTCAAAGAAAAATTCCGCGCAGCACGCGGCGGAATCCTCTTCATTGACGAGGCATATGCTCTCCTCGATGACCGCTCCGGCAGCTACGGAGATGAGGCAATCAGCACCATTGTGCAGGAAATGGAAAATCATCGGGAGGACGTGATCGTCATCTTCGCGGGATATCCGAAAAAAATGCAGGACTTTTTAGACGCCAACGAGGGGCTGCGAAGCCGCATCGCATTCCACGTGAGTTTCCCTGACTACACAGCGGACGAGCTTGCAGAGATCCTGAGCCTGATCGCACGCCAGCAGGGATACACGCTCACAGAGGAGATCGTAACTCATTGCCGCACGCAATTTTCTTCCATGTGCAGGCAGGAGGACTTCGGCAACGGACGTTTCGTACGAAATGTCTTTGAGCAGGCGCTCATGAAGCAGTCTCAGAGGCTCTGGGCTCTTCGAGAACACCACGCCCTCACGGAGGACAGCCTGCGTCAGCTCACTGTCGCCGACTTCAATGTCGCTGCCCTGCAGCCTGCCGAACGCAGACAGACCTCGATGGGATTTTCTGTTTCACACGGATGAAAGTATGGCACTCAATAATTCGGAGGTAAAAAAATGACAGCAGGTAAAAGCAATTTGACGCCGGGAAGTGCCGAAAAAGGGAGTCGTCTGTGGATGCAGAGGTTAGTCGATGCACCGCGTTTCCCATTGTTAGCACAGGAATGTACCGCACAGATCGGCGAGGAGGTGGAGTGGATTGCCCCCCTCCCCAAAAATAATTTCAAGGAATATAAGTTGAATCAAAATGAAGCGATGTCGAGCCTCTTTCCCGGTGCGGACAAGATGAATATCTTCGATTTTTGGCCAAAGAATCAACCGCAATGGGACGGCATAGCCATCGGCCGAAACAGCGGCACACTCTATCTGGTGGAGGCAAAATCCTATCGGCAGGAGGCCGAAGGACAGAAGTCGAAGGCAAAAGACCCAAAGAGCATAAATCAGATCAATGAAACTCTGAAGAAAAATCACGCAGTGCATTTCCCGCAAGGAAATTTTACGCTGTGGACGGAGGGGCATTATCAACTCGCGAACCGCTTGACATTTCTCTATGAAATCCAAGCACGCTGCGTACCACAGTTCTTCCCCTCCGTGCGACTCATTCTGCTGAACTTTGTCGGCGACCCAACAATGAAGAAGACCACGCGAGAGGAGTGGGAATCGTATTACAGCAATGTATTTGAGGAAATGCTCGGTACGGCGCAGACGCCTCAGGGAGTTCTGTTGCTGCATCTCGATGTGGAGCTCTGTCACAGGTATCAGGCTCTGAAGAACATGGTGAGAAACCGCAGCACAGCATTTGCCGCACTGATGCACTTCATCGAGCAGGAGACGGCCTACCTCACAGCGCCCGCCTCTACAAAGTATCACCTGTGTCGCAGGCACGGCCTGCTCGAGCACAGCGTGAACGTTGCCGAGACAATGCTGAAGATGCGCGCGTCAGTCGCTCCTGACCTATCTGAGGAGAGCTGTGTCATCGTCGCCCTCCTCCACGATCTCGGCAAAGCGGGCGTCCCCGGAACACCGCAGTATCTGAAAAATGATGAGGAGGGCGCACGATATCCCTATCGCTGGAATCGGGAGCTCACCTATCTGAGTGTCCCCGTGCGCAGCATTTACCTCATTCTGCCGCACTTTCCTCTTACAGAGGAAGAGACACAGGCAATTGTCTACCACGACGGTCAATACGTAGAGGAGAATAAATGTGTCGCCGCACGCGAGGAACCGCTCACGCTTCTTCTACAGTATGCAGATAATTGGAGCGGATTCGTGATTGAAAAGAAGTTACAAAAATAGCATCCTACAACAGATCCATCATGCGGTGGGTCTGCGGAATGATGCGGACATCGGGGAGATGACGGAGAGCGAGGCGTTGGAGTTCGAGCAGACGTGCGGGCGTTGACGCAGTGCAGCCGCCGTAGGGCGTGACGGGCTGGAGGACAAAGAAGGTCGCAGGTGCAATCTCCGCGACCATGCGTGCCGCGCGCTCCACATCCTCCGCCCGCGTCTCTGCAGCGACGACAACCTTCACATAGACGTCCTTCGCACACGCGACCGAGAGAAAGCGCGCGTGTGCATCCCAGACGGGTGCAGAGAGCACGTCCGGCAGCTTGATATCCATGCTGATGTACGAAATGCAGTCGATACAGTCTGCAAGCGCACGGTCAAGCGTACCGTTCGTCTCGAGGAAGAGCGGAAGTGCACTATGCGTAGCGAGTTCTTTGATAAACGGGACATGGAGCAGCGGTTCACCGCCTGTGATGCTAAGAGAATGGTGCGGCACATCCTCCGCGAGCCGCGTGATGATCTCCGCGACCTCCTCGGGTGAAAGAGGGTTCTCGTAGGGAACGAGTTCATGCGAGCCGACAGGCATCTCCACCATGCAGCGCGGATGACGCCCGATCTCATTCTCCGTGTCGCAGTAGGTACAGTCGAGATTGCAGCCCTCGAGGCGCACGAATACCTGCCGGCAGCCGACGTACTTCCCCTCCCCCTGTATGGAGGAAAAGATTTCGATGATGTTCTCGCGCATATCAGTCCTTCGTATAGGTGACGGAGGACTTTGGCGACTCCCAGACGGTGAGCGCAGTCAGCTCTGCGGGAGATGCCGCAATTTCCTCACGCGCCGCAAGCCGCTCGAAGATGATGTGCGCAAGATTCTCCGCCGTTGGGTTCAGCCCCTCGCTAAACGGCGGGAAATCGTTCAGATAGTAGTGGTCGAAATCGTCCAGAATCGCTGCAAGTGCCTTCTTTGCAATCTTGAAGTCGATCAGCATTCCGAGTTCATCGAGCTGCGTTCCCTGAAACG
>ERZ772960.1286-NODE-1286-length-20285-cov-4.571923_pt1 | contig 20285 bp, 19 predicted proteins | sample MGYA00580678_ERZ772960 | MGnify/ENA primary metagenome ERZ772960 (study PRJEB29015, sample SAMEA2737930) | human oral metagenome | biome: human oral; feature: human-associated habitat; material: dental | place: China | collected 2059 ... | reverse complement strand
GAATTACAGCATTACTCTTGCGAGGGTCTAAGCAATTCCCTTATATCGACTTTCAATACTTCAGCGATTTCAAGTAAATTTTCAAGAGATGGCTGCACCTTGTTGGCGCACCACCGAGAAACTGTATTTTCGGTACGACCAATCTCATTTGCTAGCCATTTACCTGACACTTGTTTTTCAGCCAGCACAGCCTTGATTCTATTTATCGCCTTCATTTGTTGATATACTTTCTTTTTTTGTTGAAGTCATTGAATACAAAGATACGCTTTTATGGACGTTACTCCAAGCAAAATTCAAATTTGTTGCTTATAGGGATTAAATTTCATGTGTTTCAATCGGTTTTCACCCAAAAAAAGAGTAACTTTGTATTATTGAATCAAGTGTTCTTTGAAGTAATGCAGAATAAAGAAAGGGAAAGAAACTCGCTCGTTTCCAACTCGTAACCCTTTTATCCTTTATTCATTCTTATTCCATTGGTTATCTGAAAGATACAATATTCTTGAATCTTTTCCTCGCGTAGTCGGTGGCGATAAGCATCTTCGCCTTCTCCTCCGTTTCCGACAGGGGTGGTCTGCCCAGCAGCGTGGCGTCACCCGTCTTGGCGAACTGCATCAGCTTTTGGATGAAGTCCTCCTGCTCCGGCGTCGGCGGTATGTGGTGCAGTATCTCGTTCTTGTGCGGACGGTCCACGCCCACGTCCTCCGCCGTGCGGTAGTCGGTTATCTCGTTGTAGAAGGCGGCAAGCTCCGGCACTTTGATGAAGTAGCGGAAACGCTCCTTCTGCACCACGTTGTTCGTCACGTTGAACTCGAAGTCGGTCGTCTTCTTGGCAAAGATAGCCGCCCAAGCGTCAAAGCAACGAATATCCTGCCGTTCCAGTTCCTTAGGGCGAAGGTACTTGAAGAGCAGGTACAGCTCCGTCAGCGAGTTGCTGATGGTCGTACCGGACAGGAACGTAGCCCCCAAGTCCTTGCCCGTGCGTTCCTGTATGGTACGTATGGCAAAGAGCATGTTCAGGGCTTTCTGGCTTCCTTCCGAGTTTCCCAATCCCGCCACACGGTCGTGCCGCGTGTTGAAAGTCAGGTTCTTGAATTGATGGCTCTCGTCAATGAAGATATGGTCGATGCCCATCTGCTTGAAGTCCACCACATCATCCGTGCGCGATTGGATGGCATGTTCCACCTTCTCCAACTTCGCTTCAAGGTTGTGCTTGCGCTTTTCCAGCCCTTTCAGCATCGCCCTCGACACGTTCTTGCCCTGTTGCCGCAGGACTTCGAGATTTTCCTCCACCGTGTCAAGCTCCGCTTGCAGGATGCGCTGCTGCAACTCCGGCGACTGCGGTATCTTGCCGAACTGGTCGTGCGACATAATGACACAATCGTAGTCGTTGTTCTTGATGTTGTTGAAGAAACGCACGCGGTTGGCGGTCGAGAAGTCCTTCTCCGAGGCATAGAGAATCCGCGCGTTGGGATATGCCGCCTGATAGGTGGCGGCAATCTCCGCGACATTGGCTTTCAGCCCGATAATCATCGGTTTGTGCGCCAAGTTCAGGCGCTTCATCTCATGCGCTGCAATACACATTATCAGCGTTTTACCGGTTCCCACCTCGTGGTCACAAATGCCACCGCCATTCTGTTTGAGCATCCAGACGCAATCCATCTGTGACGGATAGACGCTCTTGATACCCCGGCTTGCCAGCCCTTTGAGGTTGAGGTCGGGAAATGTCTGGTGAGAGCCGTCATACTTTGGGCGCACGAAACAGTTGAACTTGCGGTTGTACATCGTCGTCAGCCGTTCCTTGAACTGCGGCGACTGCTCTTCCAGCCATTCCGAGAACCCGTTGCGGATTTCATCAATCTTGGCGTTGGCGAGCTGTATGCCCTCGCTGTCACGCACCTTGATGTCATTGCCATGCTCGTCCTTACCGATGGATTTCATCATGTCCGGGCAGGTGTTGTGCAGGGCGTGTTTCAACAGGTGCATGCCGTCATAGTTCCGGTAATAGCCCTTCACTAAAAACTCGTCCGTGATTTTCATGGTGCGGCAGCCGCACGCCACCGAAAACTCATCCATGCTTGCGGAGTAGGCGATTTTCACGTCCGTGTCGAAAAGATGGCTCATATAGGCGGCATACACGCCCGTCGGAATCCAGCGTTCCCCGAAATTGAAGTCGAGGTCCTCAAAGGCGATGCGCGGCGGCTCGGCTTCTTTCAGAGCCTCCAACGCCTGCTTCACTTCCGGCATACGTCCGTTTTCGGGGTTGTCGCCCATCCATGCCTCGATGCGCTCCGCCTTTTCTATCACATTCCCGGCGATGAACCTGTCCTTTATCTCGTAACCGGTTACGAGCGGGTTGTAGAAGATGCGTCCTTTGAGGGCGTCAAGCAATCCCTCCTCCGTGCTGTCGGTTATCTCCCGCATATAGTCGAGATTGACCGTGCCGAACTTGTTGAGCGACGCGGAGAGTGCCTCTTCGGGAGAGCTTACGTTGGCATGGCTCTCCACAGAGAAGGAAACGGGACGCTCGAAAATGTCCGCCTTGACGAACCTGCCGTCCTCCGCCCGTTCCAGCGAAAGGATGTCGCGTCCGGCGACATCCATCATCAACAGTTTCACGTTATGCTTGGCATTGAGGTTGCCGTAGCGCATGACAAACTCATCGTAGCAGGTGTTCAACGCTCCGCGTTGCGCAGACCCTTCATCGTGATACTCCGCCTCGTAGCGGTAAAGCCGCTCGTATGCGTCACGGAGTGACACATACAACATCGCTTTCTCCTTCTGGTAGCCGGTCAGGTCAAGCGGTTGGAATGTCGCGCCGTAAGGCGTGAGGCCCTTCAAATAACCGAGATTGCGTGAAGCATCCAGTACCATAGAGCCGTCACGGTAGTGCGGCTCCAGCATACCGTTGAACGGACGGGGAGAAAGGTCGAGAGGTTCCTCCTTCGGCTTTTCCGTTTCAAATTCAGGGAAAAGGGAAGTTGTTGTCTCACTTGCGTTATTGTCCGTAACGGGAACGGTTGCGACTTCCGTCTGTGCTTCGGGGCGTTTTGTCGCTTCCTTTTCCGGCATGTCAATGGCGGGAGCGGCTTTCACCGCCGTCCCGTCCACCCGTTGCTTCTCCTGATGCTGTGCCGCCAGCCTGCGAAGTTCCTTGCGTCGCTCCGGCGTGAGGTCCATCATCATTTCATAGAAACCGTTGATGGGCGGATTGGTGTCCCAATCCAAAGAGGCGTAAATATCATCCAGATCGCCTTTGGCTGCGAAACTCACCGGCTTTGTTTCATGGCTGTCCCTCTTCTCCGTCAGTGGTGCAACAGACGGCTGTGGCGGTGCAGTCGTAACCTTCGGCGTAACCTGCGCCTGCGGTTTGGGAGGCATACGCCTTGCCGGGCTTTCCTTTTTCGCCGTCTTTTTCTTCTTGGCGGGGGCTTCCTGCTTGCGTACTTCCTCGGTCATGCCCCAGAGGTCGAGCAGGGAGAGCTGCACGCCCTCCGAATAATCGGGGCGGCGCGGCTCTATCTCCGACTTTTCTTCCTCCGGCTGCGGTGTTGCCGCTTCGGGCTTCGCTGCCATTTCATGACGTGGCTGTATCTCAGGAGTGACAACCGGTGTGGAAATGGTTTCTGTTACCGTGCTTTTCCCCTGTGCCGGATGCAGGCTGTGCATTTCATACAGCTTTTTGTCCAACTTATACAGCTCAATATCCATATGTTCCCGCAAATCCTCCGCCATTTGCCCGATGCCGTCCCGGTGCATGACTTTATAGGCTGGTTTCCCGTAAGGGTCTGTGCCGCTTATCAGATCCGAGTGGGGAATCATGCCGATGCTGCCGACATACCCGTTCTGGAAACTGCCTATCGGTGTCTTTTCCGTCTGCACGAACAACTCTTCATAATCGTACAGCTCCCGTTTCTTGCCGCTGTTCTTTTGCAGGATAATCAGGTCGCTGCCCACTTCCGTACCCGCGTTGTCCGTGAAGAGGTTGTTCGGCAGGCGTGCGACTCCCACCAGATTGGCATTACGCATCATATACTCGCGTATGGGCGCGTTGGACGGTGCGTCCAGTACCCCTTGAGAGGTGATGAACGCCACGATGCCGCCCTCACGCACCGCGTCAAGGCTTTTCAGGAAGAAGTAGTTGTGTATTGCCTTCGGTGCGGAACGCCTTGCCGGGTCTTGGCTTCCTGTAAATTCCGGGTCGAACACAGCCACGTCGCCGAACGGGATGTTCGAGATGGCAAGGTCGAAATAGTCCGTGAAGGGCTTCTCTATCTTCTCGAATCCCTGCACCCTTACCTTTTGGTCGGGATGCAGGTGTCCCAATATCTTGCCCGTCATCAGGTCTTTCTCGAAAGCCATGATGTCCGCGTCCGGCTTGTTTTCCAGCACGGCATCCACGAATGCGCCCACGCCCGCCGACGGCTCCAGCACACGGTCGGGACGTATGCCGTGTTCATGCAGAGCCTCCGCAATCGTGCCGGTTATCTCCGGCGGGGTGTAGAAAGCGGTCAGCACGGACTGCTTCATGGCATCCACGTACCGCTTGTACTCCGTATCGTCCTTGCTGTTTTCACGCACCAGCCTGTGCAGTTCTACCGTAGGGGTAAACAGTTCGAGGTCCGATTTCGCCCAATGCACGGCATCCGTCAGTTCCTTTGCAGGATTCAGTATGCACTTCAACCCGCCGAAACCGCAATACTTCCGAAGTATGGCTTGTTCCTCGGCGGTTGCCGTCCTCCGTTCCCTGTCAAGGATGAATGCCGTCCGTATCGCCTCGATGTTGTCCCGCAGCCGTTGTTTGCGGTTAAACGCCATATTCCCCGATATAAAGGACGGCGGCTCCCGTCAGCTCCGTGTAGAGCAGGTCGTATTCGGGCGACAGGGCGAAATTGTCGTCCGAAAGGTCATAGGCGGAGAATACGTTGCCGACCGGCGGCAGCAACTTTCGGATGAAGGCTTCGCGTTTCTTTCCCGGCACTTCGTCGGCAAACTCGTTTTCCACGACTTCGCGGAGGATGGCGTACTTGGAATAGCGAAGCCCCCGCAGGAGCGTGTCCATCGCCAACTCCTGCGCCCCTTCGGGCGGATAGCCTTCGAGCCGCGCACGCTCATACGTTTCGGCGGCACGGTCGGCACGCTCCCGGATGAAGGCATCGTCGGAAGCCTGTTCAAACCTGTTCGTGCGGAGGTAGTCCAGCAGGTACAGACCGTAATAGGAAAAGTCGGTCTGACCCTCGTTTTTCTTCTTGTTGTTCATTACTTTGGAGTTTAGTGGATTGATATTTAACGGGATAATTGATTGGAAAAAGGAAGAAAAAGGCACTCGGTATCCCTCCGAGTGCCACCACTAAATCCAAAGTATGAGTGTAATCCGGTATCGAAGAACAATTCATTACTCTGAACAAGTGGCAAAGGTAGTGCAAATCGAAGACAATACGAAATAAACCCGTTTATTTCTATTGTTGAGGTGCAGCCTACTTTCTCAAAAGTTAATACTATTTCTTCCGTCCTGAAAATTTCCTGCTCGTGTTCCTTTCGGGGAACACGAAAGTCGTGTTATAGTCCCCGTCAAAGGCGACTATGGCGTCGAAGCTCTTGCCCTGCTTGCTCTTGAAGCCTTTGAGCAGCTTCGTATGCCCGTCGGTGAGCAGGTCTTTGATCTCGTCATCGGAAAGGGTGCGGTTCGCTTTCAGGCGGAACACGGGCAGCCCGCACTCCGCGTTGTCGCAGCGTACCACCTTGCCGTAGAACTGCATGCTGCCCGTCCCGCACTTGGGACACTTGCAGCCGGAATCCCTGCGGGCGAACAGTTTGTCGCACGAGAGCAGTTCGGAGGTGATTTCGCGTGTGTACGCCTCTATCTCCCTGCGGAAGGTTTCGGCGGGCATTTCCCCGCGCTCGATGCGTGCCAGATTCTTCTCCCATTCGCCCGTCATGGTTACGTCGGCGATGCGCATCGTCTTCACGACCGAATAGAGGGCAAGCCCTTTTTCAGTCGGCACAAGCGATTTCTTGCAGCGTTCCATGTAGCCGCGCTTGAAGAGCGTTTCGATAATCGCCGCACGGGTGGCGGGCGTGCCGATGCCGCAGTCCTTCAACGCCTGACGGAGTGCATCGTCCTCTATGTCCTTGCCCGCCGTTTCCATTGCCGACAACAGTGTCGCTTCTGTATGCAGCGGCTTGGGTTTGGTCTTTCCCTCCGTGATGGAGCAGCCTTTCAGCGTCAGCGTGTCGCCTTCCCGCCAATCGGGGATGGAGGTTTCTTCCTTGTCCTCCACGCTATAGACGGCACGCCATCCGGCTTGCCTGATGACGCTGCCTTTCACCGTGAACTCCACTCCGGCACACTCCGCCGTGACGGTGGCGGTGTCCTTGACGCATTTTTCGGAGAAAGCCTCGATCATGCGTCCGGCAACCATCTGATAGACGGTGCTGTCCTCTTTGGAGAGGAATAGTGGCTTCTCGCCCGTGACGAGCAGGGCGTGGTGGTCCGTCACCTTGCCGCCGTCCACGCTTCTGCGTGTCGGGACGCATTTCGGCTGCACCTTGCCTTTCCATTCGGGCAAAGCCCCGATGAAGGCGAGCAGCTTGGGGATTTCGGCGAACACGTCTTCGGGTATGTAGCGGCTTCCGGTTCGCGGATAGGTGATGAGCTTCTTCTCGTAAAGCTTCTGCGCGATTTCAAGCGTCTGTTCCGCCGTGAAGCCGTGCTTGGCGTTGGCTTCCTTCTGGAGCGTCGTCAGGTCGTACAGCAGCGGTGTTTCCTCCGTCTTCTCCTTGCGTTCGGCTTTCGTGACGGTGGCTGTGCCTGCCGACTTCACCTTATTATATAGTTCCGTCGCAGGCTCTTTCTCTTTCCACTTTTCGGAAGAGGAAAACTTCACCGTTCCTTCATCGCAGCCGTCCGTTGCGATATGGAGCTGCCAGAAGGCTTCGGGCGTGAAGCGGCGGTTCTCCCAATAGCGTGCGCACACCATCGCCAACGTGGGTGTCTGCACCCGCCCGATGGAGTACGTGCCGTGTCCGGCGGCGATGGAGAGTGCCTGCGTGCCGTTGATGCCCACGAGCCAGTCTGATTCGCTCCGCGCTTTGGCGGCAAGATAGAGGTTGTCGTATTTGCCGCCCGCTTCGAGGTTGCGCAGTCCCTCGCGGATAGCCTTGTCGGTAAGCGAGCTTATCCAGAGGCGGACGAACGGGGTGGTGCATCCGGTATAATGGTAGAGGTAGCGGAAGATAAGCTCACCCTCGCGCCCTGCATCGGTCGCCACGATGATCTGTTCGCTTTCCTTGAATAGCCGGGCAACGGTCTTGATCTGCGCCACCACGCCGCTGTCGGGCTTGTAGCCCTTCTCCGTCTTTACCTGACGGGGGACGAGCGTGAAGGTGTCGGGAATGACGGGCAGATTGTCACGGACGAAACCGCGTATGCCGTAGCCGTCGGGCATGGCAAGCTGCACAAGGTGTCCGAACGCCCAAGTCACGGCGTAGCCGCCTCCCTCGAAATATCCTTCCTCTCTCTTTGTCGCGCCCACGATACGGGCGATCTCACGTGCCACAGACGGCTTTTCTGCAATGATTGTCTTCATATTCTTCTGTCGTTTTGAATTTTACAAATGTTACTTCGGATTTAGTGGCGGACACGGGATTACATCTTCATGCCCTTGTTGTTTCTTTTCTGCTGCTGTTGCTGTGCGGTGTCCTTCGGGGCGGTCTGTCCCTTCCGCAACGGCTCTTTCAGGTTCTTGGTAGCCTCGTTGGTCTTGCCCTCGCTGTTCACCGCCACCTGCGTGCGGCTCTCGTTGGAAGGGGCGACCTTCTGCGCGTTGTCGGGGTTGGTGTCGTAGCGGTACGGGCGTCCCTTCTCCGGGTTGAACTTGATGTACATCGTGGCGTGGAAGCCCTGCTTGTCGGTCACGTTCTCTAATTTCACGGCTTTGCCAGCCACGTAGTCGGCTTTCTGCTGTTCGGTGAAGTCCACGCCGCTCCATTTGCTGATGGGGCGGATGCTGCCGTCGGCGTTCGTCCACGTGTTGCGGCGTTGCTCCTTGTTCGTGCCTCCGGCATTCTCCGTACCCTGCGCCTGTCCCTGTGCGGGGGTGTTCTTCGTTTCCTGCGTCCGGGCGGTACGGGGCGACCTGCCGGTTCCCGGCACGAACTCCACGCCGCGCTGCTCCACGTTCACTTGCAGGGTGGTGACGAACTTCCTGCCGTCCTTGCGCTCGATGAGCTTGTCGCGCACGGGCAGCCCGGCACGCAGCATGTCCTGCTCCTGCTTGGTGATTTCCGTCTTGCCGATGCGTTCCGGTATGCGCACCTTGTTCGTCGGGACATCCGTGATTTCGTTCGTCTTGCGGTCAATACTGACGAACGAGGGGATGATCTCGCCCGTTTCCCTGTCCACGAGGTCCACGACCCTGCCGAGGTTGCCTGTTTCGCGCAGGTTCTTCCGGTCGTCGTCGGAGAACTTGTGTTCCTTGTACTCGTCGAGCTTCTGCTCCTTGCGGATGAAGTGCGGCACAAGGCTGACATTGCCCTCGCCGTCCTTCTTGAAGGAGAGGCGGGCGTCCAGCTCGAAAGCCTCTCCGCCGAAATTGGGCGACACCCTCACCAAGTCGGACTTGCCGTAGTTGAGCATTCTGTTAAGGTCGCCCGACTTTTCAAGGTCGTCGCGCTTCACGCCCCATTTCTCCTCCAACTCCTGCCAGTTGATCTTGCTCTCGTCGATGGGCTGGTAGCCCCGGTTGCCCTGCGTCTGCTGCGGGCTTTCCTGATTCTGTTCGTTTTTCTGTTCCATCTCTTCCTGTTTTTTAGGTTCGTCATCTTGTTTCTGTTCCGGTTGTTCCTGCTTTTCGGCGGACTGCTCCTCCTGTACTTTCTTTTCGTAGCCGGAGGTGTCCACCTTGTGGGGCGCAAGCAGTTCCTTGTTGCCGTCGGGGTCTTTCAGCAAGTCCTTGATAACCTCCAGCAGCTTGTCGGCTTGGTCCGCCGCGACACGGTAGAAACCGAAGCGGCTGGGTTCCTTGCACTGCCGGAAGAAGTTCTTGAAGAAGTTGTCCAGCACGTCGCCGTGCCGGTCGAATTGCAGGAAACTCTGCGCGTTCTCCGCTTTCGCGGGGATGCGCTTGGGGGAGCCGTCGGCGTTCAGCCCGGCTACCACGCTGATTTCGCCCGTCTTCTCGTCACGGACAACCAGCACGTCCTTTTCGTCTTTTTTCTTTGCCATCTGAAAAATGTTTTAATGGTTATTTTTGAAAGAAATTATGGATACGGGCCTTGTAGAAGGCTATATCTTCCTTGCGGAAGTCCTTTACATGTTCGGAGAGGAACGTCAGCACGTCCGCCTCGCTGTAATAGGTCTTTTTGCCGAGCGTCTTGTAAGGCAGCGCGCCGATGCTGCGGTAGCGTTGCAGGGTGCGCTTGCTGATTTGGAGCAGCATGCACAGGTCTTGGTTGTCGAAAAGCCTGATCCCGTTCATCGGGTTCGGGGCTTTGCCGGACGGCTGCATGGAGAGCAGCATCTCGTCCTGACGGTCGAGCCGTTCCATCACCTTCTGCATCCAGTTCTCGAAATTGTTGCGGGTAAGCAGTTCCATGTCCTACGTCCTCCTTCCTTTGGGTCTGCCGCCCGTGCGCAGCGTGTGGTTGCGTTTCAGCTGTTCCGGTGTCGCGGCTTCGCCCGTGACGGTGCTGTCTTCGAGCAGGCGGTCTATTTCAGACTGCCGGTAGCGGCACTTGCCGCGCAGCACGACATAGGCGATGCGCTGTTCGCTGCGCATGCGCTGGAGGGTGCGGCAACTCACGTTCAGCAGGTGCGCCGCCTCGCGGGTGGTGAGCAGCCTGTCGGGGGATTCTTCCTTCCTACCGCCGGAAACGGCACGCACGTGTGCCGCTATCTCGGCTATCTGTTCCGTCAATGCGGTGAAGGCGGAACTTTCCATCGTTATCACTTTCATATTCAGTCCTTTCTTTTGGTTTATTTGCATGAACATAGGCTGCGCCTCGGCATACCGTTCAAGCGAGCTTGACGTGCTGCGCTCGGCTTGCGCTATGTTTCTGCGACAAAATTCGGCAATAAACCAAAGGGGCTTTAACAGCTCACTACGTGGCTCACGTAAGATTTTTACGGATAATGGCTCCGTAACCCGGACAGACGACGCAACAAGCTGCCTTTTAGTGGGAAACGGCACGTGTTCAAGGCGGCTTCGTTACCTTTGCGGCAAACTCTGAAATGTTTTGCTTATGGAAATAGTATCTATCGAGAAAAAGACCTTCGAGATGATGGTGGCGTCCTTCAACGCCCTCGCGGAGAAGGTAGCCGCCCTGAGGCGCAGGAGCGACGGCGGGCGGATGGAAAGGTGGCTCACGGGCGAGGAGGTCTGCGGGCAGTTGAGGATCAGCCCGCGCACGTTGCAGACCTTGCGTGACAGGCGGCTTATCGGCTACTCGCAGATTAACCGCAGGTTCTATTACAAGCCGGAGGAGGTCAAAAAGCTCATTCCGCTTGTCGGCACGCTCTATCCCTGCGGGAAATGATTTGATTTTTATTATTCACAACCCACTGAATCCGAAATGATGATGAACGAGAACAATGAAGTGTTTACAATGGAGGACGAGCCGCTTGCCTCCGTCGTGCAGAACATGCGCAAAGGCTCGAAATGGCTCTCCGCCTTTCTGGAAAGTTACCGCCCGCCGTTGGACGGGGAACGTTACCTGACGGACAGGGAGGTGGCGGAACTGCTCCGTGTCAGCCGCCGCACCTTGCAGGAGTACCGCAACAACAGGGTGCTGCCCTTTATCCTTTTGGGAGGGAAGGTGCTTTACCCCGAATCGGGGTTGCGTGAGCTGCTGGAGGCGAACTACCGCAAGCCGATGGAATAAGGCGGCTGCATGAAAAAAAAGGAAACGGGCAACTCCTTCACGGGGCTGTCCGTTTCCTTTTTATTCTTATTATTATATGTCTTCTGCGTTTTCAGCAATACCCGGCTTTTCCGTTCTGTATGAACATCACGTATGCCTGCCGCTTTTCCTTCGAGAGTGCTTTCTCTACCAGCCACGTGCGGAACACGTGTGCATGGTAGGTGTTCAGCCGGAAGGCAACGGGGATGATGATTTCAAGCGAGTAAACATCCGCGTGCAGCCCGTTTTCAAGCCGCATGTAGCGGCACACCTCGTAGTCGTTCAGCACGTCCGGCTTGCGGACGGCTCTGATGGCGGCGTTCACAGCCGGGACGCCCGTGTGGAACAGTCCGGCGATTTCTGTGGCGGTCATCCATATCTCGTTACCGGTTACGCTGACCGTGTTGTCCTCTATGATGATGGTTCCTCGTGTCATGGCTTCTCTGTTTTTAGATGGTGCAACATGAAAATTCCTCGATGCCGTTCAACCTTGCGGCAAGGTTCTCCATGTCTTGGTTGAGCTTCTCTTTGGTGATTTTCGCGTATATCTGCGTCGTCTTTATGCTCTTGTGTCCCAGCATGGAACTCACCGTTTCGATGGGTACGCCGTTGGAGAGGAACACCGTCGTGGCTGCCGTGTGGCGGCTCTGATGCCACGTGATATGCTTGGTGATACCGCAACGCTTGGCGACGGAACGGATTCCGGCAAGGCACGTGTTGTAGTGGGGAACGGGGAAAATCCTGCCGTTCCCGCACAGACCCCGGTATTTGTCGATGATGCGCTTTGCGATGTCGAGCAGGCGGATATTGGACACCACGCCCGTCTTCTGGCGGTTGATGTTTATCCACTCGTGTTCGTCGAAGTAGGTATGGATGTTCTCTTCCGTCAGGTTGCGCATGTCGGCGAACGACAAGCCCGTGAAGGCGCAGAACAGGTAGAGGTCGCGGTAAAGCTCCTGCTTGGCGTTTTTCAGCCTGCCCTCCATCAGCAGCCGGATTTCCTCTTTCGTCAGGAAACTGCGTGTCGTTTCCTCCTTCTTGATTTCATACTCCCGGAACGGGTCGCGTGTGAGCCACTCGTTGTTGATGGCGATGAACACCATCGTCCGCAAGGGGCAGACATACAGCCACACGGTATTGGTGCAGCAGTGCTTGTCCGTGCGTAGGAACATCTCGAAGTCGGAGATGAAAGCGGGCGTAAGCTCTTTCAGCGCGATGTCCTTCACGCGGTAGCGGATGGTGAGGAATTCTTGCAGGTGCTTGTAAACGGTCTTGTACTTCAGGAGCGTGCCTTTGGCTTTCATGCCAGCCTCCACCTGTTTCTCGTAGTCCTCGTTGTGCTGGCGGAACACCTGCATCAGCGTGTGGTAGCGGTGTTCCAGTCCGAGAAAGGCGTTCTTGACCTTCTCCGCCGTGACGAAATTGTCACGCTCCATGATTTCCTGATAATGTCTGTTGATGCGCACACGCATCTTGTCGAGCATGCGGTTCGTTTCGAGTGCCGCCGTGCTTCTGCCCGTGACACGTCCCCCTTTGGTGTCCCACAGCTTGGGATCGACGGTCAGTTTGCAACTGAACTGCGTCTGGCTGCCGTCCACCGTGATGCGTCCCATGACGGGTACTGTCCCGTCCTTTTTCACTACCTGACGTTTGAGGTAGTAGATTACTGAAAATGTACTCTTCATCGTCCTTAATTTTTTTAGGTTCAAAATTAGTCGGTGAAGAGTCCGTCGCCGGTACGCAAAACGGGGAGGAACGGCGCAATCTTTTTCCGTAACCGGATTTGTTGCGTGGGTTGTCAATAACTCACTAATCCTTAACGCCTTGTTTCGTTATCCGTGTCCGTTTGTCGCCTTTTCGGGCATGGTTACGGACAAGTAACGTAGCGGCGTCCTGATTTGGCTTTAGGGGTGATTGCGATGGCTTCACGAATAATCGGAAGCACAACTGAAACCCTTGTAACTCAATTCTATCACTATATCTTTCCGCATTTCACTTTTTTGTAGTAACTTTGCACGCGAAATAGACAATAAAGTGTGCGTGCGTGTCTCGCTTAGGAGCTTTTAAGTGTAGCGTTAGCGTATGTGGTGTTTAAACAATATACTATAATATGTGTAGAAGTAAAGAAAAAACGAATTTAGCTACAAGAAGAGTACTAACAGCCCACTCGTCCAGAGGAATAGTACGCCCAGCGACAACAGTATGGGGCAGAGTTTTACAAAAAGTTGGAAAGGCTTTCGGGGGTCCACGCGTCCTGCACGCTGAGGGGGATCTTCTGAAATTGCATTTGCAAGGTTTTCCGCTGCTTGCTGATTTACTCTATATTGTTCATACATACACCACAGACCGACCAAGAGAGACAAAAGTAGAAATGTCATACTCACGGCAAGGGGTATTCGGACTAAAAGGGGAGTTTCGATTATTTTTCCGAAGACAGTTAAAAGAACAAGTAAAGTGGAAGATAACCCCGTGCAATGACGGTGTAGACCTGCAAGTTGAATGTTCAGCTGCGATTTTATATCGACTAACTGCTCGTCAATATTTTTGTTAAGGTCTATTTTCATATTACATTATTTATGCCATACTGTTTATTCGTATGGATGCTTTTATTATTGCTATCGTATTGGTTACTCTAAGCGGATAATGCCTATAACTAAAGCTACGGCATATATTTCTGACTTATGAAGATAGAATGGTAGGTAATCGGTGTTGTCGGACACTATTTGGACATGTTCATCGTCTACGCCCGGTCTTATTCTCTTAATAATTGCCCCTTGTGCCGTATCTAACACGTATGGTTTATTCCACTGAAAGAATACGGAGGACATAGGGGTGCGTTGGCAGGCTACAATATCGCCTGACTGATATGTGGGGAACATACTGTTGCCTTTGACGGGAATAAGAAAATCAGCCCCTTTAAAAGCTGGTACAACATATTGCTCACACTCATATTCTAACACGCTTATTTCTCCTCGTAACACTCCTGCCATTGCATATAGTGGTATAAGTGGTATTCCTTTTGTGGAATTATCGGCTTTCTTTAGTTGAGACGTTGATATTTCTCTTGTTTCTTTTCCAACTGAACTAACAGCGCATGTGGCATTTTGCGCAGGTAGTGTTGTCTCATTTTTCAACATGTCCCCTTTACCAGTGAGCAGCCATTCTATATCTATAGAAGAATAGGTGTCAATTATTTTTGACAACTTATCGGAGCCAATGCTGCTTTCGTTACTCATATTGCTTATATTGCCCCTTTTTAAGCCGCATTTTTCTTCAAACCTCCTAATAGAAAGGCTGTCAAAAGCAGCTATTTTTTCTAATCGTTCCTTTATCGTACCCATAATTCTTTTGAAATATGACAAAAATAAATGTCATTTTGTTTGGAGTGTCAAAAATAAATGTTACCTTTGCAACGTGTTACACAAATAACACGCTCCAAAGGTACAAAAAAAGGGGCAACAAATACGAATATTAACTATAAAAATAAAAGTATTATGAAGAAAGAAGAATTGTTATTTACTCTTCGTGTAGCTGGAAATGAAATCGTGCATCGTTTGGATCGTCGTACAGCAGGCAGATTGATTGTAGAATTTGGGTCAGATGGACTACATGTTTCATTAGAACCTCTTTCGACTCAATACGGACACGAAGGACGTGGCGCGCTTCCGTCTTTAGAAGAGGTGTTTCGTCCGGAGTGCGCAAACTGTGATGGTAGTCGTAGGAAAGATTTAGGCTGTTCAGTATGTCATCTAAAGTTTGGTGCGCCATATTGTCTAAGCAATACGTATTATCGTAAATATCTCGAGAAGAAGGGTAAATTGTAATTGTTGCTTTAAGTTGATACATTTTATTATATGTTATTGGTAAAACGGCTGTAAAGTTACAAATAAAAAACTATAAAAAGATATGAAGAAGTACATTAAAATTTCAACGAAAGAGAAAGAGTGGATAATGCAGGCGTTCGACGTTTCGCTTGTTATGGTGAACCATGCATTGGGTTTCGACAAGAAGCGTGGTAATAGCGACTTGGCAAAGCGCATACGTAAATTAGCTTTGCATCGTGGTGGCGTTCTGATGAACGAACTGCCAGCTTTTGAGACGATACACAACACCACGACAGGCGAAATGGTGCAGGAATTTCCCAACGGTGCAAAGCTCGTTATGGTGTGGGCTACTGGCAACGTTAAGGTATTTAACAAGAAAGGCGAGTTTTGCCGTGATATTCACATCAACACAATTGAAGAATTAACTAACGCGCAGTGCTTCGCTGCCGCCTTATAAAGGAGGACAAAATATGAAGATAACATTTGAAAAAGAAACAAAAATGGTTTTAGAGGTGGAAGATGCTGCCACCGTAACATTTGTTGAAACACCCGAAAGCACGGCGATAATGGTAAACAACCGGTCCGATGGCTGGTTGAAAAAGGTGTATCACCTTTTAAATGGCGTTTTTGACGCTGCCCGCCGCCGCAAGGCGCAACGCCGTTGGATTGTTGGATTTGACGAAGCGCGCGCAGAAAAGTTGTAAACAGCAGGAAAACGAGTATGGAATACTATAACAAAATGCTGTGCGTAACACGTGAGGAGCTGATAAGCGGAAGCGACCCAATAATGAAAGTGGGCACTTTCAATAGCAATGTCTATTATAAGCACCTTGTACCAATACGTCGAGGCGGCGGTGAAGAAAATTTTACGCTGTACAGCTTTGATTCCATGCCTGAAAAATATAGGAAAAAGTTTATGCAAAAATACGGCAACCCCGAAGAAGTGCTGCGCGAACGTGAAATGCGCAAGGCGGTGAAGTACGACGAGTGTGCCCGTGCGTTCTACGAAGAATACCAGTATTGGAAAAATGACGAGTACACCACGCTTGATGAAGATTTGAAAGCAGAATACACCATCAATGCCAGCGTATTGGGCGAGCTGCTGCGAATGAAGGCAGAACGCCGCGCCATGATGGCGAGCCTTAACGCAAGGGCTACCGACGTATGGGAGGTGGTGTTGCAAAACAGCGAGAAATTGCGTGAGCGTTACCACCACACGCTGCCTGCCAGCCTTAGCCGACTGAAGGCACGCATACGCGCCTTTCAAAAAGACGGCTATGAAAGTGTCATCAGCAAGAAGCTCGGCAACATCAACACCATAAAGATAACTGCCGAAGGACGCGACGTATTGGTAGCATTGAAGCGTAGCTATACGCCGCGTTACACCGACGCGCAGATATTCGAGAAATACAACGAGCTTGCCGCAATTCGCAGCTGGAAGCCATTAAAGAGCGTGCGTTCATTACAGGCGTGGCTGTACAGTCCAAAAGTGGAGCAGCTGTGGTACGATGCCGTGCACGGTGAGCAAGCAGCCCGCCAACGCTTCGGACGCAAACAAAGCACGATGTTGCCTACACGTCGTGATAGCCTTTGGTATGGCGACGGTACAAAGCTAAACCTATATTATAGGGACGGAAAGACTGTGAAGACGATAAACGTGTACGAAGTGGTAGATGCCTACAGCGAAGTGCTGCTTGGCTACCACATCAGCGAAAGCGAGAACTTCGAGGCGCAGTACGGTGCTTTCCGCATGGCTATACAGCGCAGCGGACACAAGCCTTATGAGATAGTGCACGACAACCAAGGCGGGCACAATAAGCTGAACCGACAGGGCAAGAAGCCTACTGGCGACGAAAAGGGAAAGGGATTCTTGGATAGGCTTTGCCACATACATCGCCCAACAATGCCTTATAATGGTGAATCAAAGACTATTGAAAACATCTTCGGACGCTTTCAGCAACAGGTGTTGGCACGCTACTTCAACTTCACCGGGCAGAATGTTACGGCAAAAAAGCTGACGAGCCGCCCCAATATGGAAATGGTGGCAGCCAACTACGACCAAATGCCCACGCTTTTGGAATTGTGCGAGCTGTATGCCCAGTGCCGCGAGGAATGGAACGAAGCAAAGCACCCAAAGCACGACAGCAGCCGTATAGCACTTTACGAGGACAGCGTGAACGAAGACACGCCTGTGGTAGGCAAGTATGAGCTACAGGATATGTTTTGGATAATGAGCGATAAACCAGTAACGTTCACCGATAGCGGCATAAAGATGACGATAGACAAAAAACACTACCACTGGGAAGTGTTTACGGTGGACGATAAGGGCGTGCAAATACCCGACAGGGAATGGCGAAGACTGCACACGTGGGAAAAATTCTACGTCCAATACGACCCACAGGATATGACAACGGTAAACCTTTATTCTATCAACCGCGCCAAAAAGCTGCATTTCTGCACCGTTGCGAAGCCGTATATGCAGATACACCGTGCAATGCAAGAGCAAAGCGCGGAAGAAAAGGCGCGCATACACGCTGATATTGAGCGTGGCAAGCAAGACAGAATCGAGCGCGTGGCAGCAGGCAGAAAGATAGCCCAACGCCACGGTACTGACCCCGAGCAGAACGGGCTGTATTACCCGAAGCTCAAAGGCTTGACGGCAGAGCAACATCAGCAGCTGTACGACAGGGTGGGCAGACTTGAAAAAGATAGCCACGCCGAAGTGGTAGAGCTGGGGCAGCACACGAAGAAGATGTCCAATATCGGTTGGGAAGAAGTTCTCTACGACGAGAGGAAGACAGCGGATAAATTATAAACAACTTAAAATGTAAATCAATGAGAACAAACGAAAAACAACAGATAGTAGAGAGTTTAAAAGGTTACGTAGCCAAGTACGGCAGTCAGAACAAGGCGGCGCAAAGCCTTGTGGGTATCAGCGCAGCAACGGTGAGCCAAATGCTGAAAGGCAACTGGGCGAATATCGCCGATGAGATGTGGAAGAATGTTGCCGCACAAATCGGCTACAAAGCAGGCGACGGCTGGCAAATCGTCGAAACGACAGCCTATAAAGAAATGGTGTTTGCCCTGGAAAAATGTTACGTGGGTAGTGGGTGATGCAGGCTGCGGCAAGACAACCACGGCACGCCTTTTTGCCGACGAACAGCGCGAAGCCTTTTACGTGCTTTGCAGCGAAGATATGCGCAAAAGCGACTTTGTGCGTGAAATTGCACGTAAGGTAGGCTTAAGAACGGAAGGTTACAGCATTCGTGAGCTGCTCGACCGCATTATCGACAGCCTTGTACAGATGGAAGAGCCGTTGCTGATATTCGATGAAGCCGACAAATTGACAGAACGCGTATTCCACTACTTCATAGACCTTTACAACCGCTTGGAAGATAAGTGCGGTATTGTGTTCTTTTCAACAAGCTACATCAAACGGCGCATGCAAATGGGATTGCGCTACAACAAGTGCGGCTATAACGAAATACACAGCCGCATGGGGCGCAAGTTCTTCGAGGTGGAGCGCACATCGCCCAACGATGTTTACGCCATCTGTGCAGGCAACGGCTTGAACGAAAAGCAGACATCGGCGGTAATGAAAGATGCCGAGCAGTACGACTTCGATTTGCGCCGGGTGAAGAAAGCAGTGCACAAGCAAAAGCGAATAAAGTAACATTTAAAAGGCATTTAAACGATATTTAAAAGGAAATGAAAAAAGCATTGAGCATGGTAGATTTGATGCGAAAAAACAGGGAGGTGTATGCGTTTGAGGGCGAATGGCAGGAAGCCTTCGGGCAGCCCGAACAAAACGGTGTTTGGTTTATTTGGGGGCGCAGTGGCAACGGTAAGACGTCATTTGTGTTGCAGCTTTGCAAAGAGCTTACCCGCTATGGTAAAGTAGCCTACGACAGCTTGGAGGAGGGCGACAGCTTGACGATGCAAAACGCCCTTATGCGTGTCGGTATGGGCGATGTCGGGCGACGCTTTATATTACTTAATGAGAGTTTAAAAGAACTTGACACCCGGCTAAAGCGTCGGCGTTCGCCCGACATCGTGGTGGTGGATAGCTTTCAGTATGCGCATATTGATTTGAAGCAATATGAGGAGTTTATCGACCAGCACAAAAATAAGTTGATAATTTTTGTCAGTCAGGCTGACGGTTTGAAACCGTGGGGGCGCACCGCCCAAAGTGCGATGTACAGTGCATCGCTGAAAATATGGGTGGAGGGCTACAGGGCAATAAGTAAGGGACGTTATCGTGGCAATCTCGGCTATTATACCATTTGGGCAGAAAAAGCCGAAGAGTATTGGAGTGCAAAAAATAATAAAAACAAGGAATAATATGGAAACAAAGAAAGGTAAGTTGGTGCGTTACTCGGTGATTAGCCGAAAGCCTGCGTGGTTGCTTGATTTGCAGTGGCAGGTGGTATGCCGCTACGGCGAGGACGAAGTAGAAGATACGCTGGGCTTTTGGCAAGAGCTGGAGCGGTACATTAATTTTTGTATTTATGAATGGCACAAAACTATCGCCCCGAAGCAAAGCATTAGAAGTACGATAGGCACTCGTATCAAGGAAGACGAAGGCATAACCGTATTAGACGTGTTGCGCAACCGCCGCCCGGTATTAACATATAAAATAAAGTAATGTAACTTATAAGAATAAATGATATGGAAAATGTAAAGAAAGAGTCAAGTGCGCTTTATTCGGTGAGCGTAAGTATTTTTGCAAAAGGGTATAAGGAAATTGTTTTAACTGGGATTTTTGTTGCCAAAAACAAAAAATGCTCTCGTGAGAAAATAAAGGCGCAGTGTTGGGATTTTATAGCTTCACAAATACTTTTTGAGGAGAGTGGTGTTTCGCCCGAAGAAGTTCGCAAAACATTTAAAATAAGTAGAATTCAAACCGAATTCATATTTAATGAAATATAAGGCGATATGGTACAAGTGATAAAAAATTATGCACGCTTCTACGTCTTACTGAAGCAGCTGCCACACGCCGACAAGGACACGCTTGTATGGCAATACACACAGGGACGCACAAAGTCGCTCAAAGAGGCATCTAAGTGGGAGTACGATGTTATGTGCCGCGATATGGAGCGGGTAGTGAACAATGACAATAAAGTAGCCCTGAAGCAGGCAGCATTACGCAAGGCACGCAGTGGAGTTCTGCACCAGCTGCAAATCTACGGGCTGGACACCACCGACTGGGCAACCGTAGATGCTTTCTGCAAGAACCCCCGGATAGCCAACAAGCCGTTCAGAGAGCTAACGATAAAAGACCTTAACGAGGTAAACAAGAAAATAAGAGTAATCATCAAAAAACAAAAAGAAAATGGAAAAAGTAAAAGTTGAAATGACTGCCGAGGAGCAAGCACGCTTCGCACAATTCAAGGCAGAAGAGGCAAAGAAAGCAGCTGCGGCAAAATCCAAGGCTGAACGTGAGACCTACAAGCAGATGGTAGATGACGAGGTAAGCGCAGCTATACCCATCTTGCAGGAGCTTTCGGGCGATATTAAGACGGTAAAGCAAAAAGTTATCGACAACTTTAAAGCCATCATAGCGAC
>ERZ772960.1285-NODE-1285-length-20312-cov-5.668806_pt1 | contig 20312 bp, 15 predicted proteins | sample MGYA00580678_ERZ772960 | MGnify/ENA primary metagenome ERZ772960 (study PRJEB29015, sample SAMEA2737930) | human oral metagenome | biome: human oral; feature: human-associated habitat; material: dental | place: China | collected 2059 ... | reverse complement strand
CATATAACATATTTAATTCAAAATGCTAATTTTGATATAAATATAGAAAATGATACTATTAATATCAGTTTTAATTCAAAATTGTATATAACATTTAAAGTTTTAGAAGAGATTGTAAAAAGATACTTAAATAATCAATCTCCTCCAAATATGACTGATTTAAGAAAGGTTACTACTTCATCTCCTTTTTTAATTGGAAATGCATTAGATGATTTAATCAGAGGTGGTTATGTACTTAGTAGTAGAGATTATTCAGAAAAAGTCTTTTGTATAGCTAAAAATATAGAAGAGGTGTCTTTAAAAGAGATATATGATTTTATTGCTAATACAGGTGAGGAAATATATATATTACAAGATGGTGAAATTACTGATAATATAGAAAAAATTATAATAGATAAAGATTATAGTAGAACATTAAAGAGTTTAGGAGGAGAAGTTGCAGAAAAAAATTAAAAAAATAGTGGCTATACTATTCTTATTAGTTGTTTTATCTATATCTGGATTTTTTATTTATAATAAAAGTTTTTTTCTTCTAACATTTTTTTGGTTTTTAATGATCTATTTAGTATTTTCTCTTGCAGTGGTCAGTAACTGGGGAAAGAAACAATTATTTTCAAAAAGAAGCAGTATAATGTTATTGATTATACTCTTTTTTCTAATTCTTTATGCACTTAGATTGCTTGGTATACAATATCTTCAAAAATCAAAATATGAAGCTCTTATGAATGAGCAATTATTAAGTATCAGTAAAGAAAGTGGACAAAGAGGTCTAATATATGATGATAAAGGGAAAAAATTAGCTTTTAATAAGAGAAAATACACAATTTCTATTAATCCATCTCTTTTAAATGATGAAAAATTACACGATGAAATTATAAAAGATATTGAAGCGATAAGAGATAGTAAGATAGTAAAATTAGAAGATAATGTGGTAGAAAATTTATTAAAATTAGCTAGTGAAGGGAATAAATATAAAAGACTTGTAAAAGATATAGATGATGAGCAGAAAGAAAAAATAGATGAACTTTTAGCAAATATTGAAAGAAAAAAAATAAAAGGAAGTCCAAAATATAAGACAGTTTTAGATTTTGAAAAATCTATTGAAAGAATATATTATAAACAAGATGAATATGAAAAATTAATAGGTATGGTCAGATTTACAAAAGATTCCAAAGATGAAAGATTGGGAATTTCTGGTTTAGAAAAGCAATATCAAAATTATTTAGTTGAAAAGAAAAGAGATATTACTAAACTTTACGGATTAAATAAAAAAAATATTTTAGCACTTTCAAAGGAAACTTTATTTTCAGATTTGAATGGAAAAAATCTTTATTTAACAATAGATGCTGATTTGAATTTTATTCTAAATGATGAAATTAAAACTCAATTTGAAAATACTAATGCTTATGAAGCCTATGGACTTATTATGGATCCAAATAGTGGGAAAATTTTAGCTGTAGCAGCTTTTTCAAAGGATAAAAATTTATTAAGAAATAATATATTTCAAAGCCAATATGAGCCAGGTTCTATATTTAAACCTCTTATAGTAGCTGCTGCTATGAATGAGAAACTTATAAATGAAAATACAAAATTTGATGTTGGTGATGGGAAAATTAAAAGATTTAAAAAGACAATCAGAGAAAGTAGCAGATCTACAAGAGGAATTCTAACAGCAAGAGAAGTTGTTATGAAATCAAGTAATGTTGGTATGGTACTTATAAGTGATTATTTTACTAATGCTCTTTTTGAGGATTATTTAAAAACCTATGGACTTTATGATAAAACAGGAGTAGATTTTCCAAATGAATTAAAACCATATACAAGTTCGTATAAAGATTGGGATGGTTTGAAAAAAAATAATATGGCATTTGGACAAGGAGTAGTAATAACACCTATACAAATGATAACTGCATTTTCTGCTGTTATAAATGGTGGAACATTGTATAAACCATATATAGTTGAAAAAATAACAGATAGTGATGGAACTGTGGTAATGAGAAATACTCCTACTGTTGTAAGAAAGGTTATATCAGAAGAAGTATCTGAAAAAATGAGAAGCATTTTAGAAGATACTGTTGATAAAGGTACTGGAAAAAGAGCTCGTATTGAAGGATATGCTGTTGGTGGAAAAACAGGAACTGCACAATTAAGTGCTGGTAAATCTGGATATATTAGAAATGAGTATCTATCTTCATTTATTGGATTTTTTCCAGCTGATAAACCAAAATATATAGTGATGGCAATGTTTATGAGACCACAAGCAGATATACAAGCCAATAAATTTGGAGGAGTTGTTGCTGCTCCTGTGGTTGGTAATGTCATCAGAAGAATTATAAAAGAAGAAGAAGGCTTTGCTAAAAATGTGGAAACTATAAATGTTACAAATTCAAAAGACGAAAGTGGAGAAAATATAAAATCTAGTTTAGATGCTATAAGTTATGAAGATGTTATGCCAGATTTAGAGGGTATGAGTCCACAAGAAGTTTTAGCTGTTTTTAAAGAAACTAATATAGATATAGAAGTTACTGGAACAGGGCTTGTTGAAGAACAAATACCAGCTGCTGGAGATAGCCTAAAAAATGTTAAAAAAGTTAAAATTATATTGAAATAATTAGTTGGTGAGAATATGCAATACTTTGATATTTATATAGACTCAATGAAAGGAATATATACTTACTCTGATAAAAATGATGAATTTGAAGTTGGAGAAAATGTTATTGTACCTTTTAGAAATATAAAAAAATCAGGTTTTATAATAAGAAAAAATTTAAAAGAGAGTTTTGAATTCAAAGTATTGAATATTTCATCTAAGGTAAAAAATTCATTAAAATTATCAAATGAGCAAATAAAACTTATAGAATGGATGGTAGATTATTATTTGGCTTCCTATGATAGTGTAATAAAAGCTATGATACCAAAGAAAATTAAAATATCTTATAACAATGTTTATTCTATTAATCTTAATAAACTTGATATTTTAAGTAAATATTTGAATAATGAGATAATTAAATATATTTTTTCTTTAACAGTAATTTCTTATGGCACAGCTAAAACAAAATTTAAAAAATCTATTGTTGATAGTTTAATAAATAAAAATTTTCTATATAAAATTGATAATAATATTTGTGTAAATATGAAAAAGTTTTCAGAATTAAAAGAAGAAAATAAAGAAATATTTGACTATTTCTATAAAAAATGTTGCCAATTACGCAACAAGAGAATAAAAAGACGTACCTTTGCACAACGAATAACATTAGAAAACATAGTTAGAGATTTATGAAGAAGATGAAAGTTTTGACACTATTGATGTGTCTCGTGTTAGTGTTCGGCTGTAAAACCAAGCAAGGAACAGGTACACTTATCGGTACTGGCGGCGGAGCACTCTTAGGTGCAGTAATTGGTAAGGTAGCAGGTAACACAGCTGTTGGTGCCGTTGTTGGTGCAACTGTTGGTGCAGCCACTGGCTCGATGATTGGTAAGCACATGGATAAGGTGGCTAAACGTACCGCCGAACAAGTGAAGAACGCCAAGGTAGAGGAGGTTACCGATGCCAACGGACTAAAAGCCGTGAAGGTGACATTCGACTCTGGTATTCTTTTTGCCACCAATAAGGCAACGCTTAACCAATCTTCGAAAAACGAGTTGGCTAAGTTCTCCCAAGTGCTTAAAGAGAATAGGGACTGCCACGTGGATATCTATGGCCACACCGACAATACGGGTAACGATGGCATTAACATCCCTTTGAGCAACAGTCGCGCACAGAGCGTTGTTAACTATCTCGCCAATTGTGGTGTTCCACGCAGCCAATTCCAAAAGGTTGAAGGCAAGGGAAGTTCTGACCCCGTTGCCAGCAACTCTACGGCTAGCGGCAGACAACAGAACCGCCGCGTAGAAGTTTACCTCTATGCTAGCAAGGCTATGATTGACGCCGCCAACAACGGAACGTTGAAGTAAGGCCTGCGCCAAAGCCATAAAAAGCTAAAAGGCGCGAAAGAAAAGCTGCATTGGCCAACATTCTCTGTGGGCGATGGCGTCTTTTCTTTCGTGCCTTTCGGCTTTAACAAGGGTTATATAAGTAAACGCAATATGAGGGAAATCTAGCACAAGTGGCCGATGGAACACACTATAAGGATGGCTCTAAAAATTCCACGCCGTCGTTCAACCACACTTCAAGCAACGCTCTTTGCTGTATTTTTGCTTTTGTCCGGCATCTTTCATTGGCCTTTTCGGTTGCATAGTCCACTATGCTCACGCAAAATGCAAGCGAAATTTGCTCAGATAAAGCCTAAAAATCCAGCAAAGGTAATTGTTAGAACCAGCTTAAACGTTTATTGAAATGAATCTAATGAAAAAGAAAATATTTAAGGTTTTGCGGTGGACGGCCGCCCTGTTTTTCGGCTCTACCATCCTTTCGGTGGTGGTATTGCGTTTCGTTCCCGTGTTTTTCACGCCATTGATGTTCATCCGTTGTGGCGAACAACTGCTCGATGGCAAAAGCCTTACCATGCACCACCACTGGGTTTCGCTAGAAAAGATTTCGCCACATCTGCCTGTGGCGGTGATGGGAAGTGAAGACCAGCGTTTCTTATTGCACCACGGGTTCGACTTTGCGGCCATTCAGAAAGCTGCCAAGCAAAACATGAGGGGTGGAAAGAAAATGGGTGCCAGCACAATCAGTCAGCAAACGGCCAAGAATGTGTTTCTATGGCCCGGCCGTTCGTGGATAAGAAAAGGTTTTGAAATGTACTTCACGGCACTTATCGAGCTGATGTGGAGCAAGCAACGTATTATGGAGGTGTACCTCAACTCTATCGAGATGGGCGACGGCATCTATGGTGCGGATGCTGTGGCCGAATACAACTTCGGCACCACAGCCGGCAATCTTAGTCGCGCTCAGTGTGCCCTTATCGCCGCAACACTGCCCAATCCGCGAGTGTTTAGTTCCAAATATCCTTCGCCTTACATGCGCAAACGGCAAAAGCAGATTATGAAGAACATGCGCTTTATGCCTGCGTTCCCCAAGGAAGGCGAGGATTATAACCCCAATACAGCCAGTGGTGGCGTGTATCGGAAGAAGAAATAAGCAGGCACGACAGCCCATACAACAAACCAAAGATGGAGAATTTGCTCGATAAACTAAACGAAAGCCAGCGCGAGGCGGTGGTATATACCGATGGCCCGCAGCTGGTTATCGCCGGTGCAGGCTCTGGTAAGACACGCGTTCTTACCTTTAAGATTGCTTATTTGTTGCAACAGGGGCTGAAACCTTGGAACATTTTGGCGCTTACTTTCACCAATAAGGCGGCCAACGAGATGAAGGCCCGCATTGGAAACCTCGTTGGACACGATGGGGCCAAGCACCTTTTTATGGGTACTTTCCATTCTATCTTCTCGCGAATATTACGCGTTGAGGCCCCTCGAATTGGTTTCTCGTCGAACTTCACCATCTATGACGAAACGGATTCGCGCTCGCTTATCAAAACTATCTGTAAGGAAATGCAGCTAGACGATAAGGTGTATAAGCCTGCAACGGTGCACGCACGCATATCAATGGCTAAGAATCACTTCATCCTTCCCGATGCTTACGCAGCCAATGCAGAGCTGATGCTGCGCGACACACGCGAACATTTGTCGGCCGTTCACAAGGTATATGCCGCTTATATGCAGCGTTGTCGTCTGGCTAACGCAATGGATTTCGACGACTTGCTGGTGCTTACTTACCGACTTTTTGCTGAACACGAGGATGTGAGAAAGGAGTACGCAGGGCGTTTTCAGTATGTGTTGGTAGACGAGTACCAAGACACTAACCACGTTCAGCAACTTATTGTGACGTTGTTGACGAAAGAACACCGCCGAATCTGTGTGGTGGGCGACGATGCACAGAGCATTTATGGATTTAGAGGTGCCGACATCGACAATATATTAGACTTTCAACAGCAGTTCCCAGAGACACGTCTCTTTAAGTTGGAACAAAACTATCGCTCCACACAAAACATCGTAAAGGCAGCCAATAGCCTTATCAGCCATAACCAAAGGCAGATAAAGAAAGATGTGTTTAGTGAGAATGATGCGGGCGAGAAGTTAATGCTTAAGCCCGTTTATTCGGATAAGGAAGAGGCGTTGGTGGTGTGTAACGATATCAAGCGCATCATGAACGATGAGCAAGGGGCGTATAGCGACTTTGCCATATTGTACCGAACAAATTCGCAAAGCCGCTCGTTCGAGGAAGAGTTGCGCCGACAAAGCATCCCATACCGCATCTATGGAGGGTTGAGTTTTTACCAAAGAAAGGAGATAAAAGACATTATCGCCTATTTCAGACTGGTGATGAATGTTGACGATGAGGAGGCTTTTAAGCGCATCGTGAACTATCCTGCCCGTGGAATTGGCAACACCACGCTGGCCAAAGTTACTATGGCGGCACAGCAAAACGGTGTGAGTTGTTGGGAGATTTTGTCCAATCCTGCCCACTATCAACTTGATGTGAACAAGGGAACATGGACTAAGTTGCAAAAGTTTCGCGATATGGTGAATACCTTTGTGACCGAACTTGCCACCTTAGATGCCTACGAGTTGGGGATGAAAATCATCAAGGAGAGCGGCATTCAGGCCGACCTTTATGCCACTAGCGATGCTGACAGCCTTACGCGACAAGAAAACTTGCAGGAGTTTGTGGGCGGACTAAGGGAGTTTGTGGACATTAGGCGCGAGGAAGGGAACGAAAACGAGGTGTTCTTAAACGACTATTTGCAAGAGGTTTCGTTACTTTCTGACCTTGATAGTGAGGGCGACGACGAGAGTAGAGTGGTGTTAATGACCGTTCATTCGGCCAAAGGGTTGGAGTTCCCAACGGTGTTTGTTGTGGGATTGGAGGAAAATATCTTCCCCAGTCCGCGGTCTACCGACTCACCCCGACAGCTTGAAGAAGAACGTCGACTGCTTTATGTGGCCATCACTCGTGCCGAAAGGCATTGTATATTGACGTGTGCCAAGAACCGTTATCGCTTTGGACGAATGGAGTTCGACACGCCCAGTCGCTTTATTCGCGACATAGACCCTAGCTTATTGAATGTTCAGAACCCTATGGCCGACTTCTCTAAGCCGCGGTTAGAACGCAGTTTGTTGTCAGACGAACTGCCTTCGGCACGCTATAACGGGGGGAGGAGTGCCAGAGAGTCGGGTGAAAGGCGTTTTGATAACCCACGTTTTCTTAACTCACGACCTGTTGCGAGTCAGTTCATGGCCGACCCAATACCCAACCCTGCGCGTCCTAGAAAACCCGAACCTGCGGTAGACCCGCTGTCAGAAGGCTTTAAAAAGAGGCTTGCAGCTAGTGGTGCGAACCTAAAAAAGGTGTCTGAGGCCATTTCTCATTCGTCGTCCGGCTCTGCACCTGCGGAAGTTATGCACGATGCAGGAGGCAAGGAAATTATAGAGGGCTGTGTTATTGAACACGAAAGGTTTGGTATCGGCACGATTGAAAGGCTTGAAGAAACGGGCGAAAACGCTCGTATGACAGTTAACTTTAAACATGCTGGCTCAAAAAAACTGCTCTTGAAGTTTGCAAAATTTAAAGTGATAGGGTAGGGCGAGCGAAAAAATAAAGGCGTCTGAACCTGCGATGTGTATGCGATAGTTCGCACTTCGCACAGGTTCAGACGCCTTTGTTATGACTGTTTGTTAGTGGTAAGGGGGCTTAGGTATGGCCGGTTAACTCGTAAGTTTGTTGATTTATAAACGCGCTATCCCATCAACGGGGAAACAAAACTGCTTACAAGCTTATAATCTTACTTACGCATGAGCTCACCAGCTTACAAACTCATAAACTTGCTTGCTCATAAACTCACTTGCTTACAAGCTTATGAACTCACCAGCTTATGAAACTCATAAACTTGCTTGCTTATAAACTCACTTGCTTACAAGCTCACAAGCTCATAAACTCACCCGCTCATAAACTTACCTGCTAACCACTACTTTCTTCTTACCTTTTATATATACGCCCTTGGGCAAAGCTTTGAGATTGGTGCCCACATAGCGGCCATCGATGGTGTAAATTCTTTCTTCATTGTTGTTTTCCGTAACACTTTCGGGTTGCTCGATGCCAGTAGACGTTTGGTCTTTAAGGAAATCGAAGGTAACAATACCGTTTTTCAATGCGATGTTATAGATGGGCTTGTTAAGCATTCCACCCGTCCACGGCGCATAGTTCACCATGTTTTGGGCATCGGTAAGGCGATTAACGTTGCTCTTTCCAGGGTAAAGGTCACCTGCAAGCTGTTCGTCGTACTGTTGTTTCTTCATGTAAGGCGCGGTAAGATTGCTGCTGTTTGGTACCTTTCTATACGAAGATGGCAAGTAACCGTCGGCAGGAACGATGGTCATTCGGGGGTGTTTCTTGATGTTGTTCACCGAGTTGTCGCCTCCATGAAACACAGAGAAGGCCCGTGGCTCGTACTCTACGTGGCTTACCATCATGCCAGAGGCAGGCAATTTCTTATTCCAGCCCTTAGCTTGGATATTCTCAACGATGTAATATTCGTTGCCGCTGGTATTCTTGTCGTTCTTAATTCGATAGGCCTTTCCGCCTTCGTCGATGCTTTTCAACTCCACTTTACCTTCCTTCGTAAGTGTTTCGATGGTTAGCCAACCCATCTTTTCGCGTTCCCATGCGGTGTAAGCCGTGGGCGAGTAGCCATTATAAAGGTATATGCCATTGTCCATCACGTCCCATTCTTCCATGCCTTGGTTGTCGTAGGCATCGAAATCTTGTTTGTCATTGGCAGTAGTCCATTGTGGACTGACTGTTGGGTAGAAGTCGGGTAGGCCCATGCAATGCGAAAATTCGTGGCAGAAAAGTCCCACGCCATTGATGAGTAGGCCGCTTTTAGAGTTATAATTCCCATCCGGACGACCATTTAATTCGTTGCTTATACCAGCCAAACGCACATATTTTCCGTCTTTCTTAATATCTGTTCCGCAAACAAATGCCTTCGGCCAAAGCGTAGAGTCGATGCTCGAAACGCTCTCGCCATAGCCTGCATAGATAATATAAACAAGGTCTACGTTGCCATCCTTATCGGCATCATACTTTGAAAAGTCTAGCGAATCGTCCATCATGGTACAAGCTTCGGACACTAATTCACGGTATCTTTCCATCGAAGAACTGCCTTCGCCGTAATAAGCGACATTCTTGGGCATGGTTATTGGACCATAAAGGTCGAATTGTGGCTTGAACTTTCCGCCGCTCATGTCGCTGAAATACCTCTTAACGCTACCCGTGTTGCGGTCTTCTGCGTTTCCAAAGTCTTGGTGCTTGTTGGCCATACTATTAAGGTATTGGTTGAAAGCTTTGCGTGGTTGAACCTTGAATGGCCTGTTGGCGAACTGCACGAGCAACACAATTGCGCGTGGTGAGCCTGTATGGGGGAAGAAACTTGTTGAGCTTTTGCCGCCAAATCCGCGTGTGGCAGCTAGGCGTTCTGGGCGTGTGTTAACGGTAAGAAAAGCCTTAACATCTTGCTTTTTGCATAGAGATTGTTCGGCGGAACTACGTTTGTCGGCATCGTGAGCCAACGTTCCCGACGATGAAAGCATGCCATTTGTATCAATGTTAGCTATGTAATAGCCGTTTCCCACTTGTTTAAGAACCACGCCGTCGAGTGTGGAAACCCAGTTAAAGTCGGCATCTCCGTTGATGCGAACAGTGAGTTGGGTGCCGTCTGGCTGACTAACAGTGATGGGGTAGGGCCATCCTTTGGAGGCATGGCTTGCCAAATGGCACAACAATGTGATGAGAATAAGTACCGTTTTCTTCATTTTCTAATTCTTTTTTATAGTTATATGGTATTAGTTATAATTGGTTTCTACCATACCAGTATTGCCCTTTCTTCTTGGTTTGTCTGCCAAACTCTATGGCATGTTGTGGACAGTGGTGGTAGCAAGCAAAGCAAGTAAGACAGCTGCCATTGTGTTTCCACGTTGGCTCTTGTCCCTTTCCGCCCTCGATGTCGGCTGTTGGACACACCTCGGCACATACTCCGCAACGCACGCAGCGGTTAGTTTCAACCCGAAAGGCCTTGTCGTTGACGAGCTTTCGTTCGAAAAACTCGCCGATAACACGGCTGTTTATGCGTGGCCAGCGACCCACGTTGGGTTCTTTTTCCACCTTTTCTGCCTCGTTAATCTGTGCAACGATGCTCGTTAGGTGTATCTTGGCCTGATTCTTTTTCTCCCTTTCTTTCTCGATGGTGTCTACATCCATGAATGGTAGACCCACGTAACTCTCTGGCATGAGCAGCGAAAACACCGCATCTAAGTGCAGCGAACGTTGCGCCAGGGCATGGCGAAAAATGCGCATACTCTCGCCCGTGGTGTCGCCAGCTGTACAAAGTGCGAAACAATAATGGCCCTCGGCGTTGGCAATGCTTAGCTTTTTGATAAACCGACGTACCAAAACGGGAGGTCGCCAAGCGTGTACGGGAAAGCAAAAGCCAATGCGCTCGCCAGCAGCAAGCGTGTAATGGCATTGTCCTTCCATTGCATCGGGGATGAAAATAAGGCGTTCGCCTGTCTTTTCCGATAGCTGTTGAGCGGCCCAACGGGTGTTGCCCGTGGCCGAGAAGTAGAATATCATTAGGCAAAGTTACTACTTTTCGCCGTTATAGTCAAATTTTGTGTAACGTTTTTGCTTACAAATTGCACTCGTAAGGTGGCGTTTCGTGTTGGTTTGAACTATTCCGTTTGGGCTTTAAATTCTCTTTGCGCCGAATGTGTTTAGGCAGTCTTCGTAGATGGCGAGATTGTCGGATTGCGGGTTGATAGCCGCCATACCAGCATCGAAAAAGCGTAGTTTGCCTTCGAAACGTGGGTCGTTGCGCATGTCTTTCACCGATTCGGCCACGCAATAGTCCTTTGCAAAGCCGCATACAACTACTTCGTCGTATTGCGCTAGCTGGTCTAGAACTTGCATTCCGTGTTCGTTGGGCGTGCGTTCGTTTACGTACGAGAAGATAGAAAACATCTCTGCATCGGCATATTCGCCCTTTTGGTAAACGTGTAGTGGGCGTTGGCCGTGGTGTAAGTTGTCCCAAGCGTTCACGGCTTGTACCAAAACGTCGGGGAATGCCCATCCCCACGAACCTATCAGGCAATGTTCGGGCCACAACGTGTGCACCCTTCCTTTGCTTTCCATTGCTCGGAGATAGTTCAAAGTCTGCTCTTTGGTGGCGAATGTGGGTGAGATAACGCCTCGCTCCACGTCTTCAGAGCGCACGTTGGCAAAAGGTTTCACGCCCTCGCCCTGCCAGTAGGCGCAGTGTCCTACGTGGTAACGTCGGTGTGTGTCTTGCGATATGGCGATGCCCTCCGGGTTATTTTCCTCAATATAATGGGCAATGGCCTTTAAAGCCTTGTCGGCGTGGGGCACGTAAAGACTGCCGCGGCTGTCGGCAAAGTCGTTGTTGGGGTCGATGATGAGTAGCATTTGCATGGGTTGTTTAATATCTTAAATTAGCGGATGTTTTGTTCTTCTAATAATGTTGGGGCTTGGAGGATAATGGGTTATCCCCTGTTTCCACTTGTCAGAAACGTCGCTTGTCTTAACGCAGAAAGCGAGGTATGGCTTGGCATTCCGACACCTTGCAAAGTTAGTTATAAATTCTGATAACTTCACATCTTAACGCTATAATATTGTATTGCACAGGATTTTCAGTTCGCTTTTGTTTGGTAGGCGCATAAATTTTGTCCATCCTGCAAATGCAAATCGTTCACTTTACGCCTTAAATAAAGCGCACTGAATACGTTTGGATAAAGCCTGAATAACCCATGAAAGGTATTTTTTTGAGCCATCCTAAAAAAAAGAGTTCAAGTTTGTTGTATCTCAACATTAATTCATAACTTTGTATGAAAATACTTACTATCATGAATCTGAAAATACGCTTGTCGCTGATGAACTTCCTCGAATTTGCTGTTTGGGGAGCTTATCTCACCTCAATGGGGACTTATTTGGTAAAAATCGGAATGGCCGACCAAATTGGTTGGTTCTATGCCGTGCAGGGTATTGTATCTATTTTCATGCCTGCCATCATGGGTATAGTGGCCGACCGCTGGGTGCCCGCACAACGCTTGCTGGGCTTATGCCATCTGTTGGCCGCCCTCTTCATGTTCGCCACAGCCTATTACGGCTATGTGGCTATGGGCGAAGTGGCAGTTGGAACCTCCGTTGCAGGCACTTTCGCAGGTTCGATGATATTTCCCCTTTACAGTTTAAGCGTAGCTTTCTATATGCCCACGTTGGCTTTGAGTAACTCTGTGGCTTATACGGGGCTGAACCAAGCAGGCATGGACACCGTGAAAGACTTCCCGCCGATACGCGTTTTTGGCACAATCGGATTTATTTGCACCATGTGGTTTGTTGATTTGATGGGGTTCCAGCCCAACCAAAACCAATTCGTGGTGTCGGGAATATTCAGCATCATCCTCTTTTTATATAGCTTTACGTTGCCCACATGTCCCACTTCGAGTGGCACTGAGCGTAAAAGCATTGCCGACCAGCTGGGGTTGCGCGCCTTCTCGCTGTTCAAACAGAAAAAGATGGCCATCTTCTTTTTCTTCTCCATGCTGCTGGGTGTCAGCTTACAAATCACCAATGGCTTTGCCAACCCCTTTATAACAAGTTTCGAAAGCATACCCGAATATGCCGACACCTTTGGTGTAAACCACGCCAACATACTTATTTCGCTGTCGCAAATCAGCGAAACCTGCTGTATTTTGCTCATTCCCTTCTTCATGAAACGTTTCGGAATAAAGAACGTTATGCTCATAGCCATGTTTGCATGGGTACTCCGTTTCGGTCTGTTTGGCTTGGGTAATCCTGGCAATGGAGTATGGCTCTTCGTGCTTTCGATGATTGTTTACGGAGTGGCATTCGACTTTTTCAACATCTCTGGCTCATTGTTCGTAGACAAATCTACTGATGTGCACATGCGTTCTAGTGCGCAAGGCCTGTTTATGTTGATGACTAACGGCATTGGCGCAACGGTTGGCACGCTGAGCGCACAGGCCATTGTTAACCATTTTACCGTAGACGAAGTGACCGATTGGCAAACCTGCTGGTATGTATTTGCCGCATACGCCCTCGTTGTGGGCGTGGCCTTTGCCTTGGTTTTCCGCCCTAAGGGAATAGACAAAAAATGAAAACGAAGATAAAACTAATTTTCAACAATGTTGCCGAGATTGTAGGTAACGAGCGTCTCGGCCTACTTGCACTCACAGACGAGGCCCAAACGATGGAGTTGCTCATCCCTTGCGACAGGGAAATGAAAGAACAACTGGGGCTGCGGCTTAACCATTTGCCCATCACCAAGATGCTCTTGCCCGAAGTTTTGTGGCAATTGGTGCGCTCGCACACCGATGTAGACTTCGAAATAATCATCGACGACATCATTGATGGCCAATATCGGGTGTTGCTTTACAACACCTTAACCCTCGAACCCATAAAGCTTAGGGCCAGCGATGCCGTGTTGCTTTCTGTCATTGGCAACATACCTATATATATAGAGACCTCTCTGATGGCGCGGCAAGGTACAGCTTTCAACAAGAACGCTACGGGTGCGTCGCTCCCGATAAACATACTAGACAACAAAATGATAGAAGATGCCCTTGCCAAAGCCATTAAAGACGAAAACTACGAACTGGCATCGCGCATCAGCGAAGAAATAAAACGAAGGAAAGACAAGCAAAAATGAAGGAAACGCGCTATTTCTATGTACCCGATGCTGCAAGCACCAACGAGTTGCCTGCCGAAGAGGCGGTGCACGCTTCAAGGGTGTTGCGCTTGGAAAGTGGCGACGAGGTGTTTCTGATAGACGGCACTGGATGTTTCTTCAAGGCGCAACTCACCCTCGTAACAAAGGGCAGATGTCTTTACGACATTGTGGAACGATTGCCGCAAGAAAAGACATGGAACGGCCGAATAGCCGTAGCAATGGCTCCAACAAAGGTTATAGACAGGGTGGAATGGACCTTGGAAAAGGCCACGGAGATAGGTATTGACGAGTTTTCGTTGCTTAATTGCGCCTTCTCTGAACGCAGAAACGTCAAGTTAGAAAGGCTGGATAAGATTGTCGTTGCAGCCGTTAAGCAAAGCAGAAAGGCTTGGAAACCGCTGTTGAACGACCTCCAACCCTTTGAAAGCTTTGTAAATCGACCACGAAAGGGAGCCAAGTACATCGCCCATTGCTATGCCGAGATTGATAAAAAAGACTTGTATGGCGAGTTGTTGCAGCTAAACGGCGATGAGGAAGTAACCATACTCATCGGGCCAGAGGGCGACTTTTCCATTGATGAAGTGCGTTTGGCCATGAATAAAGGTTACGTTCCCGTTTCGCTTGGCCAAAGCAGACTGCGGACAGAGACTGCTGCCCTGGCCGCAACAATGATTGCTCAACTTGCATTTAGGAAATAAACGATAAGATGAAAGATATTATAGGAGTGTTGTTCTCGCTGGTTGTGCTGTTGGTTTCGTGCTCGAAAGCCAATTATGTACAGTCTATACCCAAAAGCAGCATGGCTGTTATGGCGATAGATGCGCCCAAGTTGGGTAAGGACTTGAAGGCAGAAAACATCCTGAAAACATTTATTGGGGCAGACAACAACGTGGCCGATTGCGGAATAGACCTATCTTCAAAGCTTTATCTTTTTGAGGCAGCCGACATGAATTTCGGGCTTTGCGCAAGAGTAGACGATGCTTCTAAACTTACTGCCACCTTTGATGCGCTTGTGCAAAAGGGACAGGCAGTGGCAGGAAAAGAACGTAAGGGATGCCAATTCTACACCGTTAACAACGTTTGGGCTGTGGGTTTTAACGACGATGCCCTGCTGGTGATGGGGCCGCAACCGCTTGCCGTGCAGCCCGACTTGCAGTTGCGCATGGCTAAGTTGCTCAACATCGACCCCAAAAAAGAAGACCGCCAATCGCCTTTGCTGGCCTCGGTAGACGCCATTGATGCACCTATGGCCCTTGTTGCGCGACTTGATGCACTGCCCGAAAACGTTGCGCTGCCCTTTACTTTGGGCTTGCCAAAGCGCGTAAACCTATCGCAAGTGGTGTTGAAGGCGGGTTTGCATTTTTCGGGAAACGCTCTTTTGATGAAAGGCGAAACCTTTTCGTACAACCAAACGATTGACGAGTCCTTGAAACGAGTGGCTAATGCCTACCGTCCCATTGGCGAAACCTTCTTGAAAGACGCAACTTCGCCAGCCGCACTCACCCTTTTTGCCAACATGGAAGGCGACAAGTTGTTGGGCATTGTGCGAGATAACGTTGTGTTGTCTGCCATGCTTACTGGGCTGAACACGGCCATCGACATGGACAACATCATCCGAAGTATCGACGGAAACATCATCATTTCTACCTCCACTTATGCCAGCGGACAAGCCAATCTCTCGATGAAAGCTCAGATAAAGGCTACCAATTGGCTGATGGATGTAGGTTATTGGAAACGTTCTTGTCCGCCGGGTTCCACCATTTACGATGCTGGCCCTCGCGCTTACGTATTCGACAACGGCAGTTATAAGTACTATTTCGGGTTAAAACCCGACAGCAGTTTCTATTGTTTGCCCCATCCGCCTTTTCAACAACCCGTTTCGGCTACGGTCAACGGCCAAGTATCGCCAAGCGTGGCTAACGAAATACGCGGAAAACGGCTTGCCCTAGTCTTCAACTTAGATGCTTTGGTCGGCACGAGGGGCATCAAAACCAATAGCTTGGCCACAGTGAAGAGTTATTTGGGAGGGGTAAACACAATCGTTTATATATTAGAATGATGAACAGTATTAGCTTTGAACAAGTTACGCCGCACGTGTTCTTGCAACGCAAAGACCTGCAATCGGATGTGTGGCAACAGCCCAATCTTAGGTTCGAAAAAGGCAAATTCTACCTTGTTGAGGCTCAAAGCGGCCTCGGAAAAAGCACTTTTTGCAGCTACATTTTGGGTTATCGGCAAGATTACGAAGGCGTGGTGAAGTTCGACGAAACGGATATCAGCCTGCTCTCCACTGCCGATTGGGTGAACGTTCGCCAACGAAATGTAAGTATGTTGTTCCAAGAATTGCGGCTGTTTCCTGAACTAACGGCCTTGGAGAACGTGATGCTGAAGAACCAACTTACCCACTTTAAGACCGAAAACGAGATACGTGCGTGGTTCGAGCAGCTAGGAATTGCCGACAAGATAAACACGAGGGTGGGGAAGATGTCTTTCGGACAGCAACAGCGCGTGGCCACACTTCGCGCCCTTGTGCAGCCTTTCGACTTCCTCTTAGCCGACGAACCCATTAGTCATCTCGACGATTTTAATGCCGACACCCTTGGCGAACTGATGGCAACGGAGGCTAAGGCGCAAGGGGCGGCACTGATAGTAACAAGCATTGGCAAGCATCCAAACTTGCAATACGATAAAATTCTGAAACTATGAAACTGGTTTGGAAATTACTTCGCCAACATATCAGTTGGCCACAGTTCGTTGGTTTCTTCTTCGCCAACCTCTTCGGCATGACCATTGTGCTGCTTGGCTACCAGCTATATTGTGACATCTTGCCCATATTTACGGCTAATGACAGTTTCTTAAAGGCCGATTACCTTGTGGTGAGCAAGAAAATTGGCATGGCTAACGCCTTGGGGCAGCAACATTCGGGCTTTTCGAAAGACGAGATAGCCGACCTACAAGCCCAACCTTTCGTTAAAGGCGTGGCCCTGTTCACCTCTACGGCTTACAAAGCAGAGGCGACGATGGGCGTTAGCGGCATGAAGATACTTAACTCTGAATTGTTTTTCGAAAGCGTTCCCGACCCATTCGTTGATGTTTCGCTCGATAATTGGCACTATACGCCAGGTGATAGCTTGGTGCCAGTTATCCTCCCGCGGAGTTATATCGCCATGTACAACTTCGGTTTCGCCCAAAACCATTCGTTGCCCAAAATAAACGAAGGGCTTGTAGGCATGATAGACTTGCACATCCAGGTGCAAGGCAAGGGCGGACAAGGCTATTTTAAGGGAAAAGTCATCGGCTTTTCGTCCAAGCTTAACACCATTCTTGTTCCCCAATCGTTCATGACATGGAGCAACAGCCACTTCTCGCCCGATAGCGAGATGCCTCCGTCGCGACTTATATTAGACGTTACCAATCCTGCCGACCAGCGTATCGGGACCTATCTCGAAGACCATAACTACGAATTGGAAGATAACAATCTCGATGCCGAGAAAACCACTTACTTCCTCAAACTCATGGTTACGTTGGTTATGGGTGTAGGTGTGGTTATTTCCGCACTAAGCTTTTATGTGCTGTTGTTGAGCATCTATCTGCTTGTGCAGAAAAACACCACCAAGCTACAAAACCTCTTGCTCATTGGTTATAGTCCTTCGCGCGTGGCGTTGCCTTATCAGATGCTCACCCTCGCACTTAACTTTGCAGTGCTGGTTGCAAGTTTCTCGCTCCTGCTTATAATACGAGGTTACTACATAGACATTGTGGAAACACTTTTCCCCGACCTCCCTTCTACGGGAGTGGCACCCACCTTGGGTATTGGTTTGGCGTTGTTTCTCTTTGTTACGGGTATCAATTTCGCCATCTTGTGGCGCAAGATAATCAGCATTTGGCGACACGGCAAAAACTAGTGGACGGCAAATGGCGTTGCACTTGTTTCGTTCTGCCCACCTAAACTTTGCCCATACATTTTGCGCTTTAAGCATTTTAGCGTAACTTTGTAGGCTGAAAAGAAATAACACGAAAGATAAATGGCAATAGAACTAAAAGATTTAACCAAGCGTGCCGACAATTATAGTCAGTGGTTTAACGACTTGGTTGTGAAAGCCGACTTGGCGGAACAGTCCGCCGTGAGAGGATGTATGGTTATCAAACCCTATGGTTATGCCATCTGGGAAAAGATGCAACAACAGCTTGACCGCATGTTTAAGGAGACGGGAGCACAAAACGCCTACTTCCCACTGTTGATACCAAAGTCGTTCTTCTCGCGTGAGGCCGAACACGTAAAGGGGTTCGCCAAAGAGTGCGCTGTGGTAACGCACTACCGCCTACGTGCATCCGAGGATGGGAACAGCGTCGAAGTAGACCCCTCGGCCAAGCTCGATGAAGAACTTATCATACGCCCCACATCCGAAACCATCATTTGGAATACGTATAAAAACTGGATACACTCTTGGCGCGATCTGCCCCTAATGTGCAACCAATGGTGCAACGTTATGCGTTGGGAGATGCGCACACGTCCCTTCCTTCGCACTTCCGAGTTCCTTTGGCAAGAAGGACACACGGCGCATGCAACGCGTGAGGAGGCCGAAGAGGAGGCAAAGAAGATGCTAGACGTGTATGCCAAGTTTGCACAAGATTGGATGGCCGTGCCTGTTGTGTGTGGCGTTAAGAGCGAGACTGAGCGTTTTGCCGGTGCGTTAGACACCTACACCATCGAGGCCATGATGCAAGACGGCAAGGCCTTGCAAAGCGGAACGAGCCATTTCCTTGGCCAAAACTTTGCCAAATCGTTCGATGTTACTTTCCTCAACAAGGAAAACAAACCCGAATATGTATGGGCAACGAGCTGGGGGGTTAGCACTAGGCTTATTGGTGCATTGATAATGACCCACTCGGACGACAATGGTTTGGTTCTTCCACCAAAACTTGCACCCATACAAGTGGTTGTCATACCCATTGGTAAAGCCGGCGAACAGATGCAAGCCATCACAGATAAACTGCAACCCGTTATCGAACAGTTGCGCAAAGCTGGCGTGACCGTGAAGTACGACGACTCGGATAACAGGCGTCCAGGCTTTAAATATGCCGACTATGAGTTGAAGGGCATCCCCGTTCGCATCGTTATGGGCGGCCGCGACCTAGAAAACAATACGGTGGAAATTATGCGTCGCGACACCTTAGAGAAAGAAACTATCGGTTTCGAAGGCTTGGCCGAACACATAGTTTCGGTGCTCGACGACATGCAGGCCAACATCTTTAAGAAGGCATTAGACTATCGTGACGCGCATATTTACGAGTGCAACGACTACGAAGAGTTTAAGGAGCGTATTAAAGATGGCGGTTTCTTCCTCTGTCATTGGGACGGAACGGAAGAGACGGAGGCACGCATTAAGGAAGATACGCAGGCTACTATCAGGTGTGTTCCCTTTGAATTTGAACAGACCGAGGGCGTAGACATGGTGAGCGGTAAGCCTGCTAAGCACCGCGTTATCATTGCACGCAGCTATTAAATCTGCATATTGGGGGGCTAAGTTGGCCACCCAAATCGTGCAAACGCCATATTCATGTACACAATATTGTGTATGATATAGGGGTGTTAGGCTAGTTTCTGGCCTAACACCTTTTTGTATGTAACGTCTGTTGGCTGTTTATCCCAAATCGGTTGTTAGAAAAATCTGCTTTCATTTTGCCAAAGGAAATACTGAGCACGCGCAAATAGTTAACTCGCTGGTCGTACTTCAAATGTCAGATGAAGACTTCCCTAATACTTTGCTTTTGAAAATTCGTAATGGCCGAATTTCGGTTTATTGTGTTAGTCTTTCTAAGACAATGAGGCCGTCTTGACTTTTAATATTTTATAAATTGAGCGGAGTTTATTGTCTTTGTGATGCCAATACAAGATAAACACCCCTCTCATATACGAAGCGTAGGACAAATCAACGCACTGGTTTGTCAACTTGCGAAAGTCCAATAACTCACGATAACCCAACAACTCCCAAATACATCATTGCATCAACTTACAAACTTACCACCCCATTAATTCACAAACTCAAAAGCTCCTCAACTTACAAACTCAAAAACTTATCAACTCACAACCCCACCAACGCATCAACTCAAAAACTTAAATTATCGTTTTTTATTTTACAATATCGTTTTAATTTTCACTCCGTTCTAGCGAAAATATAGGCTGTAAAGTAGTTAAATAACTACTATTTCTAGATATTCACGACCTTTGACTTGTCTGTTTTTAAGAACAAAACCTGCATTTTGCACCATTTAGCCTTTCTAGTTTGGTTGCCAGCCCACATTTTTTTACTCCCAATTACACCCTTTTTACCCCTAAAATCCTACTTTTTAACGACTATTTTGCCCATTTTAGCCATGTGTTTCATGGTTCTAAAAGGTTTTGTTTATACCATTGCGGTGGATATTTATGCTTTTCGTCTTGCATTTAGCTGCATTTAGCACTGCGTTTAGCACCATTTTACCTTGCGTTTAGCACCATTTTACCTTGCGTTTAGCACCAAAATGCACTGCATTTAGCACCAA
>ERZ772960.1283-NODE-1283-length-20315-cov-6.574186_pt1 | contig 20315 bp, 18 predicted proteins | sample MGYA00580678_ERZ772960 | MGnify/ENA primary metagenome ERZ772960 (study PRJEB29015, sample SAMEA2737930) | human oral metagenome | biome: human oral; feature: human-associated habitat; material: dental | place: China | collected 2059 ... | reverse complement strand
CCACTCTCTTTTACTAATAAATAAGAATGTAGAAATCGTATAAATTACAAGAGGACAAGCAAAATAAACGATAGAAGTATATACTATCGAGAATTTAAATACAGCTAATCCTGCAACAATAATAAAGGTAAGTATACTCGAAACAAAAGCTAAAATTGCATTATATTTATTTTCTCCATAGCTAAAAAAAAGTGCTCCTGCAATGGAAAGAGGTATCGTAAAAAAAAATAAGAGTAAGACTATAGAACAAATGATATGTCCTTGCTGCCTCAGTTGAATGTTATCTGTTTTAAATAACTTTTCAAAAGGAATATAATCATGAAAAAAGAACAATATGACTGCTAATAAAATGGCGAAGATCATGAAAAAAAGCAATGTAGAATAAAAATATCTTTTTGTTTCTTCATCGCCTTCTTTTCCCCGGTTTAAGTTCTCACTGGCAATACTACGCAATACATTTGTTAAGCCAAAATCTCCTGTAATAATAATTGCAGCTATAGAAGTTATACTCCCCCAAAGTCCAAACTGTTCTTGAGTATAGCTGCGAATAACTATAAACACCAACAAAAATCGCAACAATGTTGCAATTGTTGTTGAAAGAAATACCCAAGAGATTCCCTGTATCAACGAGGAGGAAGTTAAACGATTAAAGACCTTCATATCAAAAGGATTATAACGAATTCTAAAATCTATATTTTAGCACTGCCATTAAACTATTATATTCCATTTCCAAGCAACATACTGTTTTATTTTTACAAGCCAAGTATATCGGTAGGGGTATAATTCTTCCATAGTATGATATATCCCTATTTTAGGAGTCATAGCCATCAAATCATTCACATCAGCATTGATTCTTTCAAACAAATTATATTGCTCTATCACCAAATCTTTTGCTTTTCTCAATTCTATATTATGGTCAAAAGATCTACTTATACACATTCTCATCTGCTGAACAGACTGTCCATAATCATCTATATTGATATGAATAAAAGAATTCTTTGGAAAATAATCGTCTATGTTCGGACACCCATAATAACAAGGAATACACTCAGAAAGAAATGCATCACCTATCTTTTCTGTCCAATAGTTTTCACAAACACAATTCTCAATAGCTAAACAAAACTTATACTTTGATAACACTTCAAACTTATCATCTACTGGTTTATAGCCATTTCCATAGACATCTAACAGCTCTGGATGCTCTTTATTTAAACGCTCAACAAACTCAACGCGTTTACGATGTCCCTTTGTCAGGCATTTATTTGAAGTAATAATACAAAATTTATTACGTCGTTTCGTATCATCACTCCTAAGACTTTGAAAAAAAATCGCACCTAAATTTTGTTTGTTCCCCACAAACCAAGGCAGAATAGGATGGCTTACTTTGAAATGTGAATGATGTAACTTATAAGGTCCTACAACTGTACCATATTGAGCCAAATAGCTTGAAAGGTAAGGTTTAATATAAGGAGGCTCACCAATATATAAAATGCGTTTGCTTTTAGGAACTTTACTAATTAACTTCTTGTCAACACTATCAATAACGGCAATATAATCATAATCAGTAGAAGGATCAAATACAAACTCTATATTTTGAAAACGTTGTGGGATGAGTTGTCGCTTCAAATACTGTTGATCAGATATTACTAAAATTCTAACCATCGCTTTATTTGTTTGAGAAACTTCAGTGTAAATGTAGCAGGAACAATATACAATCGTGCCAAGTTATAAATAGGAATATAGAGTACTAATCTCAAGAAGAACGGAACAGATACATAAGCCGAAGGTGCTATACCTCTAATTTTAGTATGTAGTTCATAAAATAAGGCTTTGTCTTTTGCTTGACAACAGGCCACTAAATGATGAGAACATAATTTCAAAATTCCGATTTCTAATGCTTCTTGATAAGAGTTCCTCTTATCCTTAAAGAATTTTTGAAGCACTTCTATACTCTTCCAATCCTGTAAAAATCGTGAACGTGAATATTGATGTGTATAAGATTGTTCATTAGTACAATTATAATAGTATAAAGTTTCGTGTATATTTTTTACACTATGTGCATAATAAGCCAGTCGAGCAGTTACTTGATAGTCTTCTCCACAGTTAATATTTGCCAGCGGTTTAATAGCATTATCCCTATATAAACTTGTACGAATGAGCCGCCCCCAAATACAAACAGGCGCCTTCCTTGCTAATAACGTGCATACCATATCCTCTGCGTCTAAATACGAAGGCTGAAATACTACTTGTTCGAAATTACTATGTTGCTCTATAAAATCAACGGTTACAATATCACAATCATATTTTATTTGAGTAGCGACCATCTTTGCTACCATATCCTTACTCACATAATCATCAGAGTCAACCCAAGTTATGAAACGACCATGCGCATGTTCTATAGCTATATTTCGTGTAGCAGCAAGTCCTATATTCTCTCTATTTTCAATGATATAGTAGTTGAGCTGGCAATTTATTAGTCGTCTTTTTAACAAGAATAAACTATCATCTGTAGAGCAATCATCTACAAAAATATATTCAACGTTAGGATAAGTTTGATTCAATAAAGAATCTATACAACGTTCAAGATACTTACATACATTATAAATTGGTATACAAATAGATACTAACGGTACATTCTTTTCTTCTTCTAACATAGAGAGTTTCGCTTCAGTATTATCCATTCTTTGCAAACACAATCACTATTAATAAAACTATCTGGTGCAATAACAATATGATTTTTAGTTGTGCATTGTAACCAAGCCCCCCACCAATAAAAGGTAGAATTAGAGATAATCGCATGCGTACATTGTGTCATCAAAAACATATCTGCCACAGTTGCATATTCATCTTGTTTATCTTTCACAAAATAGAACTCAGCTCCTTTGGGTAAATGCGTTGTAGCCCACTCCTTATCTTGTGTAAAAACTACAAACAGAGCATTAGGAATTCTCTCTTGAATATAAGTAATAGCTTTAGTATAATATTCTTCGTCACATAATTGATAAGTACAAATATCCCTACCTTCTACTTCTTGGTAGCGGCGAATACCTAACATAACTAATGTTTTTCCTGTAGCTTTAAGTGCATAAATCTCTTCTAACACTTCTTTAGAAAGAGGGACTTTAAGTTGAAAATCAGCACGTATATCCTTACTATAATTCTCGAAATAGTATGGACTTTGCCAATAACCTTCTAAAAAAATATTTTTATTTGTGAATTCAAACAGACGCTTTTCATAATGAAAAGGCTCTTCTTCTATGACAAATTGATAGTTAGGACATAGCAAGTTTCGCCCAATCCTACGACTAATTCTCTTAATATTTAATTCTCCCCTATAGTCAAAAGTTATCCATTTTGCTGTTGGGAGCTGACAATTGAATTTACATAATTCAAGTTTTCTATGATACTTATAATCATTTGCGAACCCATGATTTAAGTTAAAAGCCATCGGAACTTGATAATGAAGCGACAAGGCTTTCACCGTAGCATAAATAAACATCTGATTTCCTAAACCACCAAAAAGAGTTGCTGCTATCATATATATCAGTTCAAGTAGATATAGAATTCAAAAGGAAAATATAAAAGAAACATTTCTTCCTCCTGCCAACTTCTACAAGTAAGCAGTAAAATAGAACTTGCACTTAATTAAACCATATAAAAGAAAGGAAGAAGAGATTTAAAAGGAAACAAAGCTCAATGCCGGATAAGACAATCGAAATGTCTGTTGTCCATCATTTATTTTCCATTATAAAGATTCTAATCCTTTTTTATAATCCCCATCACAAAGTAATTTTACTCCCGCTCTTACAGTCTGATTTATAGTTAATCTAAAATTATCAGTGCAAAAGTACAAAAATTAATTGGTTCCATTGTCATATTTTACTAATATTTTTCTGTCTTCAAAAAGAAATGGAAAGTTAGTTGATATATTCTTTAAAATGGCACAGAATCACCATTATCCATCGGAGGAGGAAACGAACCTTCTATTGGAGGCATATCCCCTTCATTCATCTTAGATCCCATGATCTCACCACTGCCACCAGCATTAGAACCATAGGTTTCTTCGGGATTACGAAAGCTTGTAAACTCACCCTTGAATGTCAAGAGTACATCTCGTGTAGCTCCTTTGCGATGCTTAGCAATGATTATCTGAGCCATACCATGGAGATCATTGCCTTTCTCATCCTGATAGATATGATAGTATTCGGGGCGATGCACAAACAAAACCATATCGGCATCCTGCTCAATGGCTCCGGATTCTCGCAGGTCACTCAACTGTGGCCGCTTACCCTCAAGACCATCTCGGTTTTCAACCGTACGGTTCAACTGCGACAACGCAAGAATAGGAATATCAAGTTCCTTGGCAAGCCCCTTTAAAGAACGCGAAATTGTTGATACTTCTTCCTGGCGGCTACCAAACTTCATACCATTGGCATTCATCAGCTGAAGGTAGTCTATCATAATAATCTTTACTCCCTTTTCGCGAACCAGACGACGAGCTTTCGTACGAAGTTCAAATACCGAAAGACCTGGGGTATCATCTATATAGACAGGAGAACCTGTTAATTTCGTCAGATTCTTATCCAGTCTATCCCATTCATCAGGCGTCAACTGACCATTCAATATCTTACTACCAGCAATCTCACAAGTATTTGAAATCAAACGATTCACAAGTTGAACATTGTTCATTTCAAGTGAGAAGAAAGCAATAGGTACTTGATAATCTACAGCAATATTCTTAGCCAAACTCAATGCAAAAGATGTTTTACCCATGGCCGGGCGACCGGCAATAATCACAAGGTCACTCTTTTGCCAACCACTCGTCACTTCATCTAAGTCTGTATATCCTGTAGGAATTCCTGTCAATCCTCCGGTATTAGCCGATGCTTTCTGAAGAATATCTATCGCCTGCCGAATAACAGGATCAATCTGCGTGTAATCCTGTTTCATGTTCTTTTGAGATATTTCAAACAACGAACCTTCAGCTTCTTGCATAAGCACATCCACATCAACGGTATCATCAAAAGCTTTCTCTTCTACTCTACTGGCAAACTGTATAAGTTGCCGAGCAAGAAACTTCTGTGCAAGAATATGGGCATGATACTCAACATTGGCCGACGATGCCACACGATCACTGATATCAAGCAAATAACCAGGCCCTCCAATGTCATCTATTGTACCCTCTGTTTTCAGCTGCTCTGTTACAGTCATGATATCAACAGGGCGTTCACTCATATTGAGATTCTGAATAGCCTGATAGATTTTCTGGTTACGAGGCTCATAAAATGTCTCTGGACGAATAATCTCTGAAATCAGAGAAAAAGCATCCTTATCTATCATCAGAGCACCGATAACCGCCCGCTCTATGTCAGTAGCTTGTGGCTGTAGATGACCATAGGCATTATCTACATTAGCCGATGATTTCCGACGCCTTACCATATTACTGTTATTCTCTGCCATGGGAATTTGATTTTCGGCAAAGGTAATCAATTTTTTGTTTATATAAGTTGATAATTATTGGATTTTTTGTATTTTTGCAATACATATATTTAATATACAAACAATGATTACATTCCCTTGTGCCAAGATTAATCTTGGACTCAATATTGTAGCGAAACGAGACGACGGCTACCATAACATAGAAACCGTCTTCTACCCTATTCCGCTTTACGATGCACTTGAAATCAAGTATATGGGAGAAGAGTTTCCCTCTGATGTAAATTGTGATTTAAAGGTAACGGGCAATGCCATAGACTGCAATGAGGCTGAAAATCTTGTTATCAAGGCCTACAATCTGCTGGCGAAAGATTATAAAATTCCACGTGTGCATACTCACCTGTATAAACGAATACCGTCTCAAGCCGGTCTTGGAGGTGGCTCAAGTGACGCAGCCTACATGATCAGATTACTTGACGAACGCTTCAGACTGAATATCGGCAACGCTGAAATGGAACGCTATGCAGCAAAGTTAGGCGCGGATTGTGCTTTCTTCATCAACAGTGAACCTGCATTTGCCACGGGCATTGGCAATGAGTTTATGCCTGTAGGTGAGCCTAAAGGCAACTTGAATGGCTATCATATTGCTGTTGTAAAGCCCTCTATAGCTGTTTCAACCAAAGAAGCATACGCCGATATTGTGCCCAAGAAACCTAAGATTTGCTGTCGGGATATCGTAAGACAACCTGTTGAAAGCTGGAAGGGGCTATTGGTAAACGACTTCGAAGCACCGGTCTTCAATAAATATCCTCAATTGGCAGAAATCAAGAATAAGCTCTATGAAAAAGGAGCTGTCTACGCAGCTATGAGCGGTAGTGGCAGCAGTATATTCGGCATTTTTAAAGAAAGTCCATCTCATCTTGATAACAGCTTTGCTGATTGTTTCACTTTTACTGCACAACTTTAGCCCATGAGAGACAACGAAAAAGAAATGTTTCCTCTCGTTTTAGAAAATGGAGATATCATAGGAGCCATCAGCAGGAAGGAGGCACATAATGGCTCCAAACAACTCCACCCTGTAGTTCATCTCCATATTTTCAATAGTAAAGGTGAACTTTATTTACAGAAACGCCCAGATTGGAAAGATATCCAACCTGGCAAATGGGACACGGCTTGTGGCGGACATATAGACCTCGGAGAGAATGTAGAGATTGCCCTAAAGCGTGAAGTACAGGAGGAGTTAGGAATTACAGACTACATTCCGAAACGCATAGGCCAATATGTTTTTGAAAGTAATTGCGAAAAAGAACTTATTTATGTTCACAAGACAACATACAACAAAGTTCTCCATCCCAATCAAGAGGAACTCAACGGAGGACGTTTCTGGACATCGGAGGAAATCAAGAGTAACCTTGGCAAGAATATTTTCACTCCTAATTTTGAAAGTGAATATATTCGTTTTTTCAGTAATAGAGAATAAATTCTTACCAAAAATAAAGAAGGTTGCAATCTTTATTGCAACCTTCTTTCATCTATAGTCTTAGGAAAATTATTTCTTAAAGAAATCTTTCACAGCCTCATTAGGTACCATCTGCTCATCAAAAACATAAGCACCAGTCTTCGGGCTCTTAACCATCTTAATTACTTTTGAATATGCGCGACCATCCGTAGAACCTTCATGGAGGGTAGCGACCGCTTTCTTTGCCATATCTTATGTGCTTTTTAAAAGGGTTATTACTTAATCTCCTTATGAAGAGTCATCTTCTTCAGGATTGGGTTATACTTCTTCAGTTCAAGACGCTCAGGAGTATTCTTACGATTCTTTGTTGTCACGTAACGGCTTGTTCCTGGCAGTCCGCTATTCTTCATCTCAGTGCATTCGAGAACTACCTGCACTCTATTACCTTTAGCTTTCTTTGCCATGATAATTATTCTCCTATTACTTTAATGTCTTTCCAGTCGCAGAAGCCCTTAGAAACGGCCTGCTTCAGAGCTGCGTCAAGACCAACTTTATTAATGAGACGAAGACCAGCTGCACTGATCTTAAGGCTAATCCAGCAACCTTCCTCTACATAGTAGAATTTCTTGCTGAAGAGGTTTACATCAAAGCTTCTCTTTGTACGATGCTTTGAGTGAGACACATTACAACCTATTTGCGCCTTCTTTCCTGTAATCTGACAAATCTTAGACATTGCTATCTTTAATTTTTGTTTTCGTTTTTTGATACTTATTCCAAACAGGGTGCAAAATTACAAATATTTTTGAATTACACAAAATATTTCTTCAAAGAATAAAGGTAATTAAGTATTTTTTTGCTTTATCCTATTCTTTTACCTGTTTCCCTTTAATATAATCAAGAAACATACGCAGTGACTGATTAGTAGCAATGGCGAGGTTAATGTCACGTCCGAAATCCTTATCAAGCTTCATCGTACGGATATCATCCTTGCTTCCACATGCCAACCAAATTGTTCCTACCGGTATTTCCGGCGTACCACCAGTTGGGCCTGCAATGCCTGTTGCAGCAATGGCATAATCAACATGCAAGGTTTCACAAGCTCCGGCAACCATCTGTTGAGCAACCTCTTCACAAACAGCAGTCTTCTCTTCCAAAACCTCATGACTCACATGAAGCAGGTTTTCCTTTACTTCATTCGTATAAGACACGATACCCCCCTTGAAATATTCACTTGCTCCGGGCACAGCAATGATAGCTTCTGCTATACGGCCTCCCGTACAACTCTCGGCAGTTCCAATTGTCAAGCTGTTGTCATAGAGATATTGTTGTAACTCTTTGCTCAACACTTTAGTTTCCAGTTCCATATATTTTTATTTAAAAGTTACTTTTGAAAATGCGGGGGCATCAATGCGTCCAAAGTCATGATCCATATACTTTGATTGCCCTACAATGGCTATCATTGCTGCATTATCCGTCGTGTAGCTGAATTTAGGTATATAAATGGTCCAGCCATACTTATCTGCATGCTCACGGAAAGCATTGCGCAAACCGTTGTTGGCAGATACACCTCCAGCCACAGCCACATGCTTAATGCCCGTCTCTTTCACTGCCTTGCGCAGCTTATTCATCAGGATATCCACTATCGTATGCTCCAGACTTGCAGCCAAATCATTCTTATGATGTTCTATGAAATCAGGGTCTTCCTTTATCCAATCACGCAGACTGTAAAGGAAAGATGTCTTCAATCCAGAGAATGAATAGTCGAAACCGGGAATATGCGGCTCGGCAAATTTATACGCCAACGGGTTGCCCTGACGTGCCAACCTGTCGATAATCGGCCCTCCCGGATAGCCTAACCCCATCACTTTCGAACATTTATCAATAGCCTCACCTGCCGCATCATCAATCGTCTGTCCCAACACCTGCATGTCGTTATAGGCATTGACCTTGACAATCTGAGAGTTGCCTCCCGACACCAAAAGACAGATAAAAGGGAAAGGAGGCGCACTCGTATCATCGTCAGTCTCCTTTATAAAATGCGCCATGACATGGCCTTGCAGGTGATTGACATCCAGCAATGGAATATTCAGCGAACGCGCCAAGCCCTTGGCAAAGTTAACACCTACTAGCAAAGAACCCATCAATCCCGGGCCACGTGTATAGGCAATGGCACTCAACATCTCTTTTGTGATGCCGGCACGCTTGATAGCCTGATCAACCACCGGCACGATATTCTGCTGATGTGCACGTGATGCCAGCTCTGGGACCACGCCGCCATAAGCCTTATGTACATCCTGAGAAGCTGTCACATTGGATAACAACACGCCATTACGCAACACGGCAGCCGACGTATCATCACACGAACTTTCAATACCTAATATATAAATAGCTTTCTTTTCTTCCATAATTATGTTTCGCTAAACAAGCCGTGCTTATCAATAGGACAACACTTCCACTCCGCTTTCCGTCATCAGGAAAGTGTGCTCCCACTGTGCACTGGGCTTCTCATCCCCCGAAATAACTTCCCAGCCATAGGGGTCATCAGCATCTATAAAGACCTTCCATGTCCCCATATTCACCATTGGCTCAATGGTAAACACCATGCCCGGGACAAGCAGCATACCTGTGCCCCGATGACCGAAATGTACGACATCGGGCTCTTCATGCATCGCTAATCCGACACCATGACCACACAAATCACGCACGATACCATAGTGATATTTCTCTGCATGTTTCTGAATTGCATGTCCAATATCACCTACAAAGCAATAAGGTTTTGCTGCCTCTGCACCAATATCCAAACATTCCTTGGCCACTCTCACCAATTGTTCTTTCTCGGGAGTTGTCTTTCCTCCGATAATAAACATACGCGAAGCGTCACCGAAATAGCCGTTCACACTCAATGTCATATCCACGTTCACGATATCTCCCTCTTCGAGGATATCCTCTTCCTTAGGTATCCCATGACAGACAACTTCATTGATACTCGTGCAGACACTCTTAGGAAACCCCTCATAATTCAGGCAGGCAGGCACAGCATTGTTATCTTTGCAATACTGCATGCAGATATCATCTATCTCCTGTGTTGACATGCCTGGACGAATTGCTGCAGCCACAGCATCCAAACAACCCGTATTGACCTTACCGGCTATACGAATGCCTTCTATCTGCTCCGGGGTCTTTATAAGATCGCGGGTAGGCACCTCCTTGCCCTTATTCTCCCAATACATCACCTGCTTGTCAAGCTCAGTAAGCGGCTGACCAGGCAAGCAATGCCATCTTCTCTTCTTAAACTTCATAAGTCAAACGTTATAAACTCGAATGCAAAAATACAATATATAATCGAAACAAACAATTTTTTTCTTATATATTAAATAGGAAAAACTATCTACAAGACCGTTCACCAAAGCTTGCACACAGCCCTTTCTGCCCACCGTTATCATAGTGAAACAGAAACCATAAAACCGATAACTCTTTGCACTGACTTCAAGATGAACAACTCTGCACGGTCGAGAAGCTCTATTATTTTGTAAATAATCCCGTCTTGTTTTTAACATTTCAAAACCACCCTGAATAGAAAATTAAAACCAATAATACTTATCTTATTTACCAATTTCAAAGTTTCTGACGCACAATTTCATTCTTCACACGCTGCAATTTGACGCAGATTGCATTCCTACTTGCGTCAGAACAGACGACAAAACAAGTCAGATTACAGGGTAATTCAATAGAAATCAGACCGCTTAACAACATCATTTTCCTCCATATTTCGACTTTAATCGCACAACACACTGACAGACAACGTATTACAAAACACCGAAAAACAGCGTATATTCGGACTGAGAATATCTTCTATTTCAAATACGCAAGCCTTTTAAAAGAAATTGTAAACATTCACGATAAGAATTAACAAATAATTAGTTTATTTAAGTTATGCAAAGCACTCTCCCGTTCTCTATCCCTTTGAGAATATGAAGTCGCTTGCTTAGATTAAACCTTGCATGCATCAGACACTATATAAACTTATGATAAAATGAGTGACACACAACAATATGAAGCAGGACATGACATCACTACAAAAAGTAGAACAAGAAGTGCTTAAAACGCGTAAATCAATGAAAACAAAGCAGTTCTGAAAATATTTTAGCCTCTTTTACCTAAAAAAGTATCGATAAATTTTCATATCATTCAAAAAACTCGTATATTTGCAAACCCAAAAGAGAGGGTGACAAACCATACAAAATAAGAATATAAAAAATACAATACAAATATGACTAAGGCAGATATCATTAATGAAATTGCTATGGCAACAGGCGTCCAGAAAAGAGATGTCACAGTGGTTGTCGAAAGCTTTATGGAGACCATTAAAAATAGTTTACTTGAAAAGAAAGAGAATGTATACCTGCGTGGATTTGGCAGTTTCGTCATCAAACACCGTGCAGCAAAGACCGCACGCAATATCCTCAAGAATACAACTATGACGATTGAGGCCCATGACTTGCCAAGTTTCAAGCCATCAAAGTCATTCATTGAACAGATGAAGAACGAATAACAATAACAAATAATTATATTTCAAAATTTAAAGATTATGCCAAACGGAAAGAAGAAGAAGGGCCACAAAATGGCAACTCACAAGCGTAAAAAGAGACTACGCAAGAATAGACATAAGAGCAAATAAGCTTGATAGCCTATTAAGGACTTAGGGGGCATGTCAATACATCCACAAGGAAGTTGTGACATGCCCCTTTATGGTAACAGTAAGAACTAAGTAAAGATTAAAAAATGACAAGCGAAGTTGTAATCGACGTAAGGGAGAAAGAAATTTCGATAGCTCTGTTAGAGGATAAAAATCTGGTGGAATATCAGAATGAACCACGGCAGGCTTCTTTCTCTGTTGGCAACATTTACGCTGCTAAAGTTAAGAAACTCATGCCGGGACTTAACGCATGCTTCGTGGATGTTGGCTATGAACGCGACGCTTTTCTGCATTATCTTGACTTAGGCAGTCAATTCAATTCCTACGCCAAGTATCTGAAACAGGTGAACAGCGATAGGAAGAGACTCTATCCTTTCAGTAAGGCACAGAGGTTGCCTGACTTGAAAAAGGACGGAAGTGTTCAGCAAGTACTCTCTGTCGGACAGGAAGTTTTGGTGCAGATTGTAAAAGAACCCATCTCCACTAAAGGTCCCCGACTGACAGGTGAGCTTTCGTTTGCAGGACGGTTCATTGTCCTTATTCCTTTTGGAGATAAAGTCTCAGTATCTTCTAAAATCAAAAGTGGTGAAGAGCGTGCACGACTGAAGCAGCTCATCTACAGCATTAAACCTAAAAACTGCGGTGTCATTGTAAGAACTGTTGCAGAAGGAAAGCGGGTCGCAGAACTCGACACAGAAATGAAAGTGTTGACAAAGCGATGGGAGGACGCAATCCTCAAGACACAGAAACAACAGAAAAGACCGCAGTTGGTATTTGAAGAAACAGGCAGGGCTATCGCTATGTTGAGAGACCTGTTCAATCCAAGTTTCGAAAATATTTATGTCAATAACGAAGAAGTTTACAACGAAGTAAAACACTACTTGACACTCATTGCACCAGAAAAAGCAAGTATTGTCAAGCACTATACAGGCAAAGTGCCTATCTTCGACAACTTCAACGTTACCAAACAGATTAAATCAAGCTTCGGTAAAACCATAAACTATAAGCATGGGGCTTATCTGATTATCGAACATACCGAGGCACTTCATGTCGTAGATGTAAACAGTGGAAACCGCTCGAAATCTGAAAACGGACAGGAAGCCAATGCTCTTGACGTGAATTTAGGGGCAGCCGATGAGTTAGCAAGACAGCTAAGACTACGCGATATGGGAGGAATCATCGTTGTAGACTTCATCGACATGAACCTTGCGGAAGACCGACAGATGCTCTATGAACGCATGTGTAAGAACATGCAGAAAGACAGGGCAAGACACAACATCCTGCCTCTGAGTAAATTTGGACTGATGCAAATCACGCGTCAACGCGTGCGTCCGGCAATGGATGTCAATGTAGAGGAGACATGTCCCACCTGCAATGGCACCGGAAAAATCAGATCAAGCATCCTCTTCACCGACCAATTGGAAAGAAAGATTGACCGCCTTGTCAACAAGATTGGCATCGCAAAGTTCTATTTACACGTTCATCCATATGTGGCTGCCTACATCAACAAAGGGTTTATTTCCCTTCGTCGCAAGTGGCAACTCAAATATGGGTTCGGCGTACATATCATTCCATCGCAGAAACTTGCATTCCTACAATACGAGTTTTATGACAGTCAAGGCGAATTCATTGATATGAAAGAGGAAATAGAAATAAAATAAACCATCCTGCAAGTTCAAACTTGTATTAAGAAAAAGCTGCATACATCATCTCTTCAAATGATTGTATGCAGCTTATGTTTTTATAAAAACTAAAGTTACTATCAATGCTTCTTATGGCGCTTAAGCTCCAATTCGGGGATTTTTACCCTGTCTCCTTTTTTCAGCACTTTCTCCTTATTCATCACTTCCAAATAGCATTCCATGCCTGGCCCTAAGTGCTGGCGACTGATAGAAGCAAGCGTCTGCCCGGCTTGCACCTTGACAATCTGCTTGACACCGACTATGCGATAAGCACCCGTACGAACACGCGCATCACTGTTATTCAACTCATCATAAGGATTTTCTTCCTTTGAAGGAACTGGCTTTTCAACAACAGGAGCAGGCTTTTCCGCTACAGCAACAGGCTTCATAACCTTTGAAGGCCCCCTCAATGTGGAGTAATCTTTCTTTAGAAGTTCAATCTGAAGTGTCCCCACCTCTGTCATCAAACTCTCAATTCGATCATTCCGTTGATATAATTCCATGAACAAATAGCATATTGTTCCAACAAGAACTACAAATAATGCCACAAGAGAAGCCACCAATAACTTCATATAAGGAGACTTATGAGGAGTATTAACAGTGGCAACATCTTCTATATCTTGAACTGTATCTTCCTGCATATCAGTTCTTCCTATCACAGGCTCAACCTCTTTTTCTGATGACGTTTCCGGCGTCTCCACCTTATCCTCTACTACATTATCAGTAGCAGTTTCAACGGTTCCCTGTACAAATTCCACTTTTTCTTCTTCCGAAACGACTGGTTCTGAAACAGCATCTTGCACATTGTTTTCCTGTATATCCTCCTCCACAGACACAGTTTCTGCCGGCAACTCTGACACAACAGCAACAGCTTCGACTCGCTCTTCATGGGGATTATCAACCTTTTCAACCGTCTTTTCCTCTACATTCTCTGTTTTTTCTTCAACCGGAGTAGACTCTTCCAACTGCTCTTCGAACTCGTCTTCCAGCTCAACGCCCTCGTTGACCACAACTGTTTCAAACTGCGAGAAAGGCCTGTTGACCAGTTCCTTCATGGCATTATCCGGTGTAAAGGATATCTTGTCACGCCCTTCAATCACAATACGTTCTCCCGTGTTCACATCGACACTCTCGCGGGAACTGACACTTGTCAACTTAAATGTACCCAATCCCTTTATCTTAACCTGCCGTTCACGCTGCACTCCTTCATTAATGACATCTATCATCAACGCAATGAAATGCTCGGCATCAGCCACCTTAAGCCCGTGCTTATCAACCAAACAGCGTGCTATATCTTTCATATTAGTCATTGCCATCTCCTCCATTTTTAAGTTTCTCTTTAATGGATGCATTCGGCTTAAAGCCCAACACCAACTTGGGTGGCACAAGCATTCGCGATCCCGTTGAAGGATTGACAACAACACGCTCCATACGCTTCTTCACTTCAAACGTACCAAAACCCGTCAAAGAAACATTCTCCCCAGCTTCAAAACTGTCACCCATTCCTTCAATAAGCGTATTGACGAGTTTCTGTGCATCGGCCTGAGTGTAGCCACTTCTCAAAGCCAATTCAGCGATAAATTCCTTATTATTCATACCAAGAACTGTTATTTAACAACATGTCCATAAAGATCAAACTCCTCACTATCCGTTATTTTCACATCGTAGAAGTTGCCAACACGGAGCCGAACACCCGCTGCAGGAATAAGTACTTCAGGGTCAACTTCAGGCGAACAGAACTCCGTACGTCCGATATAATAATCACCTTCTTTACGGTCAATGATAACTTTCATCACCTTACCAACCTTTTCAGCCTCCACATCAGCACTGATTTCCTGCTGTATTGCCATTAAAGTGTCAAGACGATGTTGCTTGACTTCTGCCGGAACATCATCTTCATAATGATTTGCACTGTATGTTCCTTCCTCTTCAGAATAGGCAAAAGCACCCATTCTTTCAAACTTTGCCCACTTGACAAACTCAACGAGTTCGTTAAAATCTTCTTCTGTTTCACCCGGAAACCCAACCAACAATGTCGTGCGAATATGTATGCCAGGGACTGCTTCGCGTATCTTCTTAATCAGTTCTATGGTTTCCTCCTTGCTCACATGACGGTGCATTGCATTGAGCATATGGTTGGAGATATGCTGCAAAGCAATATCAAGATACTTACAGACATTCGGCTTTTCACGAATAACATCAAGCAGTTCCAATGGGAATTGATTGGGATATGCGTAATGCAATCGTATCCACTTGACTCCCTTGATATCGGCCATATCACTGATAAGGTCAGCAATATGCCGCTGTCCGTCAATATCAACTCCATAGTAAGTAAGTTCTTGTGCAATGATCTGAAACTCCTTAACACCATCATTCACAAGCTCTCTTATTTCCTGTAAGATATCTTCTTTTGGGCGACTCACATGCTTTCCCGTAATCAAAGGGATAGCACAATAGGCACAATGGCGGTCACACCCTTCGGCAATCTTCACGTAAGCATAATGCCGGGGCGTAGTCAAATGACGCCGACCATTGCAGGATGGCACCTCCGCCTTACCGAGATCAGTCAGCAACTGCTTGTAGTTGAACTTCCCATAGAACTTATCCACCTCTGGAATCTCTTTCTCAAGCTCGTCCTTATAGCGCTGCGACAGGCACCCCATCACATAAAGACGCTTCAAACGCCCTTCATTCTTTGCATGAACAAACTCAAGAATAGTATTGATGCTCTCTTCTTTGGCAGATTCTATAAAGCCACATGTATTGATAACAGCAATCTCCCCGTCAGGTCGTTTGCTGTCATGGACACAATGATATCCGTTAGCTTCGAATTGCTTCATCAGATGTTCGCTGTCAACGAGGTTCTTTGAGCAACCCATGGTTATGATATCTATCTGATTTCTCTTCATCTGAAACACTTCTATGCGATATCAGGCAAACAAAGAGTCAACAAACTCTTTACGATTGAACAGCTGGAGATCTTCCATCTGCTCGCCCAAACCGATATACTTTACAGGCACTTTCAGCTGATCGCTGATGCCAATAACCACGCCACCTTTAGCTGTTCCGTCTAATTTAGTGATAGCCAAACTCGTGATATTCGTAACTGCTGAGAACTGCTTAGCCTGCTCGAAAGCATTCTGTCCGGTGCTCCCGTCAAGCACAAGCATCACTTCATCAGGGGCTTCGGGCAGCACTTTCTTCATCACTTCCTTGATTTTCTTCAACTCGTTCATCAGCCCCACCTTGTTATGTAGACGTCCGGCAGTGTCTATCAACACAACATCCGCTCCATTAGCCTTGGCACTTTGCAGCGTATCGAAAGCTACACTGGCCGGATCAGAGCCCATTTGCTGTTTGATGACAGGCACTCCCACGCGCTCACCCCAAATGGAAATCTGCTCTACAGCAGCTGCACGGAATGTGTCGGCAGCACCTAAAAAGACCTTCTTGCCTGCATTCTTAAACTGATAAGCAAGTTTACCAATCGTCGTAGTCTTCCCTACTCCATTCACACCCACTACCAAAATCACATAAGGTTTATGGTCGCTTGGGAGTTCCCAACTATCATTATCATCCGTATTATTCTCTGCCAACAGCGATGCTATCTCTTCTCTGAGGATGCCGTTCAGCTCTGATGTAGAGACATATTTATCTCGGGCAACGCGTTCCTCTATGCGTTCTATGACCTTCAATGTCGTATCTACTCCCACATCACTGGTTATCAATACTTCTTCAAGGTTATCAAGCACCTCGTCATCAACCTTAGACTTACCGGCAACAGCACGCGTCAGTTTACTGAACACGCTCTCCTTGGTCTTCTCAAGTCCCTTGTCGAGCGTCTCTTTCTTTTTCTTGTTAAATAGTCCGAAAATTCCCATAATTACGTAATTTGATGATAAGCAGCAAACAAAGAAAGCCTTTCAAGCAGACATACCCTTGTGCAAGAACATCGCATATAAAACATAAACGAATTTCATCCTCCTCATAACCGCATGCAGCTTATCTTCTGCAAAGATAATAAAAAAGTAAGGAAGAAAAAAGGTATGAATGTAAAATAATGAAGAGATGCATTCGGCAAGACACAAACCGAAGCTATCTTTAGTGTAAAATAAATTCACCTTAGATTTGCATTCGCCTGCAAAATTCATTATCTTTGCCAAAGGGAAAGTGTCAACATGCTTTCCCTTTTTTCATCTCCACTTATCAACAGGCATGCTTAAAGCTTCATGATATCAGCTCAAATGACACTAATCAGCTTGCAATCTGCGTCACTTCACGCACTGACTCGGCACAGATTACAAGCTAAAGTGACTCATTTCAGACCACATCATGAAACAAAATGGAAGATGAAAAGAAGCTAAGGAAAAAACAAGACAAAACATATTGTCAGGTATTTTGAGTTTTTTCATAAAAAAACTTAATGAGAAAAAGAATACCCTTACTGTATTTTCTGCATTTATTACTTATTCATTACAGACCTATAGACACGCTCTCATAGAATTCAGAGCAAGTTATTTCGGCTCGCTGAAAATATCAGTCAATGTAGTTTCATAAGCCACAAAAGGGAATGCTATAAGACAAAGCTTTATGCGGAGTTACGAAAAAAGGCAGCCCGCATGATACAGACTGCCTTTTCTTTTTATATACTTCTCGTTCAGAAGAAGAGATATCTGTTATCAACAACCTTAGCGTTGATGTAGAGTTCATTCATGAAGTTGCCGGCATACTGCATAGTCTTCTGGCGTAACTTCTGCTCCATGGTCTTGTCGTCAAACTTACCCGGACGCATGGTCTTATTGGTAACCTGGAACATATAGACACCGGCGTTGCCCTTCACAGCCTTTGTTGAGAACTTACCTTTAGCCGTTGCATAGACTGCACCGCTCAAAGCAGGCTCGCTTGCACCCGTAAGCGTAACGAACACGGGAGCAGCAAAAGTGACTTGATTTACATCGGCAACCTTTGCTCCCTTTGCCTTGGCAGCAGCAAGTGTGCTCACACCGTTCAACTTACTCATAAGCATTTCAGCCTTCTTGTCTTTCATTACTTCGGCCTTCACCATTTCCTTTACTTGAGAATCATCCAAAGAACGATAGCCTACAGGGTGGATTTTGGTGAGAACAGCAACGAGAAGATGATCATTATCACCACAGGTGTACATTTGAGAAACTGCGCCCTGCTTTGCCTCAAAGAGCCACTTCAATGCATCACGAGTGCCGTGGATATTGGCCAAATAATGCTGAGCTGTTGTAATATCATTGGCTTCCTGCACCCTATAACCATTCTTAGCTGCATTCTTGATGATATCATCTCCCGTCTGATTGGCACTCACGAATGAAGAGAATTTGTTATAAGCCTTGCTGTAAGTTTCATTAGAGAAGACAATATTCTTCTTGATAACGGCAGCAATATACTTGTCGGTCATGGCCTTACGGCTGAGCACCTGAACAATGATATTGCCCTGTGGCAAGACGATATTCTTGGTCTCATTGACAGCCATCATATTCAGACTTGTGATATAGTTCTTGGTGTCATTGTCCATAGAAGGCGCGCTCTGATACTGCTGTGTGGTCATCCATGCCTTCTGACCAGTCTGCCCATACTTCTTAGCTACAGCCTCAAAATCAGCTCCGGCCTTTAATGCTGCATAGATAGAATCGGCAGATTTGTGAGCAACATCCGCACTTGCACCACCGACTTGTATCTGGCGATACTCAATGGAATCAGGCAACTGCTGCTTAGCAATCAGTCGGATAACATTCAAAGTGTTGTCCATTGTATTCTCTATAATACCAGACGTATGACCAACAGCCATAGAGTCAAGTTTTGCCGCAATATCCGAAGGGAAGGCAGTCTTACCGACAGGAATACCGAGATAGTTCACAAGTGAGGAGCTCTTGCGCACAACCGCAGAAGGATCTTCTGCTGAAGCAAGGTCCTTGGCATATCCGGCAAACTCCTTTTGAAGCGCATTCTTATCAGCTGCAGAAGGTGTAACCTGAAAATCAACATACTTGATGTCGCGACTCTCTACATACTGCTGGAAACGTGGTTTCAGTTCATCATACTTGGCCTTAAGGTCAGACTCTGTAATCTGAACCTTGTCATCCTGGATTGAACTGTAAGGGAATGCAGCGAGTTGGATATTGCTTTCATTGTTCTCCTCCTTGAATGCCATCTTTGCCTCTACAGGATTTGACAAAAGACAATGTGCAAGCAAGCTTTGATATTTCTGTGCCAGAAGCTGCTGACGAAGTGTCTTTTCAATGAATGTCCAATACTTATAGATGGTTTCATACTGCTGAGCCATTTGCGGATTAGCCGAACGTTGTGTGTCATATTCAGCCAAGAACTTCTGCAATGCATTTGCATCGAAGCGGCCGGTCTGCTGATTAACGAAAGGCGTCTGGAGCAACATCGGGTTGGTACCAGCCTTCAGCACATTCTGCAATTCAGCATCTGTGACACGGAGACCAAGCTGCTTAGCCTCGTGCTCTACAATCTTTGTCTGCACAAAGGTGTTCCATACCATGTCCTTTACCTGGTTGAGTTGCTCGTCATTCAAGGCCTCAGCACCCTGCTGCATCTTGATCACTTCAGTGTACTCATCAACAAGTTTTTGGAATTCATTCACATTAATCTTCTCTCCCAAAACCTCTCCTACCTGCTGACGCGCATTGTTACGAGTCGACTCACAAGAGCGAAAGGCCTCTTCAGCAATGAATGCAAAAAGGCCCAATCCAATGATACCCATCAGAAAGGCGCCTTTGCTTCTAATTTTTCCTAATGCTGCCATTACTTTAATTTGTTTTTTATTTTTTAGTTATTTCTTTCTCTGTATCAACTAAATTGCCCACAAAAATACGAATAAAAAAGCATATAGCGCAATTTTTCACGTAAAAAATACTTATTATAGGCCCCGCATGGGAATTAAAAGCAGATAAAAGTCAATAACATTGACGACTTGTTTCTGCTGTCATGCAGATAGAAGTAGGGGGTCAACGACAAAAGAAAGCTGCCATATCACAAGACTGTAAGC
>ERZ772960.1282-NODE-1282-length-20316-cov-4.483293_pt1 | contig 20316 bp, 18 predicted proteins | sample MGYA00580678_ERZ772960 | MGnify/ENA primary metagenome ERZ772960 (study PRJEB29015, sample SAMEA2737930) | human oral metagenome | biome: human oral; feature: human-associated habitat; material: dental | place: China | collected 2059 ... | reverse complement strand
CGCTAAAGCTTTTGCCAAGGTTAAAGCTATAAATTCCACACTTCACCTGCTCATATCCTGAACCAAGTAGGCGTAGCTAACCTCCGTCTATCACGATGCCACCACACCCATAAACAAGTGCTCCCATCGGCGATCGAGTGGCTACTTGAAACCCAAAAAAACTCGCTCTTTGCGCCCTGCCCTCATCGCGAGGCAAAATTTCATAATCGTTTTTATCCTCTTTTAGCCACTCTTCTATCGGTACCCAGACTGGACTATTTGTATCTATAAGCTCATCTAAAGCTCATATTGTCTGCCCTTGCAGTAAATTTGGTGAAATTTAAAAGAAGAATTTGGCGAGTCGCCCCGCCAAAAATTTGTATTAGTAGATTATTTTGCGTCCCAAGCTAGGATCGTGTTGCCTTCGGCGTCGGTAGCCACGTCGCCCATGCCCATGATATTATAGCCGCAGTCTACGTAGTGAACTTCGCCTGTTACGCCGCTAGCTAGGTCGCTAAGCAGGTACATAGCGCTGTTGCCGACATCTTCAGTGGTGACGTTGCGTTTTAGCGGGCTATTTACTTCGTTGTAGCGCAAAATCATCCTAAAATCGCCTATTCCGCTTGCAGCAAGCGTTTTGATAGGGCCTGCGCTGATCGCATTTACGCGGATATTTTTAGCGCCAAGGTCGTGTGCTAGGTAGCGAACTGAGCTTTCAAGTGCTGCTTTTGCAACACCCATGACGTTGTAGTGTGGTACAAATTTTGGTCCGCCAAGATATGTAAGAGTTAGCACCGAGCCGCCCTCTTTTAGCACTGGCAAAACCGCGCGAGTAAGGCTTAGCAGCGAATAAACGCTAGTACCCATCGCTATGTCAAATGCCTCTTTTGTCGTATTTACAAACTCGCCCTCAAGCGCTTCTTTTGGTGCGTAAGCCACTGCATGCACGACAAAATCGATCTCGCCAAGGTCTTTTTTGATTTGATTTGCAAGCCCATCTAGGTGAGCTTGGTTATTTACATCAAGCTCGTAGACAAATTTGCTACCAAACTCCTCAGCGATCGGCTCTACACGCTTTTTAAGAGCGTCATTAAGGTATGTAAATGCCATCTGCGCACCTTGATCGTGACAAGCTTTTGCGATGCCATAAGCTATTGATTTAGCATTAGCAACGCCTACGATCAGACCTTTTTTACCTTTTAGTATCATCATTTCTCCTTTTATTTTGTTTGACTTTTAAGCGACATTTAAATTTTAAACCAAATTTAATAGCGGCAGTATCGTGAGATGAATTTTAATGTTGTGTAGAAATTTTAGGTCAAGACTAGGCAAATAGCCTGTCGCAGACTTAAAATTTCGAACTCATTAAAAAGCGCTCACGAGATAACGCGTATCAAATTTAAAAAATTATTCGCATCCCAGCTGGCTGTGCCTACTAAAACCCCATCGCAGCTTTTTATACCTGCTATATCAGCGATATTTGCTGCATTGACGCTTCCGCCGTAAAGTAGCGGCACGTTTGCCTTTGTCTTTAAAAAACTTAGCACCTCATCTATCTGCTCTATGCTAGCGCTCTTGCCAGTTCCTATCGCCCAGATCGGCTCATAGGCGATGATCAAATTTTTATAGCCAAGGTCGATATTTTCAAGCTGACGGCTTAGAAATTCTTTGGTCGCTCCGCTTTCATTTGTGCTTAAATTTTCGCCGATGCAGTAGATGACATTCCAGCCATTTTTTGCAGCAAAGTCAAATTTTGCTCGCAAAAACTCCTCACTCTCTTTTAAAATTTCACGCCTCTCAGAGTGGCCGATCAGCACATCTTTGATGTCAAATTCATCAAGCATCGCCTTGCCGATCTCGCCGGTAAATGCCCCACTCTCGCATGGGTAGAAATTCTGCGCCCCAAGCCTAAAAAGATGCCTTTTTTCATCAAAGGCACTAGCTGGAGCAAATACGCTCACGTCGTCGTTTGCGCTTAAATTTTCGTCTAAAATTTTCGCGTACTCTCTAAAGCTTGCTCTTGTGTGATTGCACTTTAAATTCGCTAGAAATTTCAAGACCTACTCCTCTTTTCTAAGCGGCTTTATGCCTGGCAGCTCTTTGCCTTCTATTAGCTCCAAGCTAGCACCGCCGCCAGTTGAGATAAATGTCATCTCATCAGCGTCTCCTGCGCGCTCGACCACGTCAGCCGTATCGCCGCCGCCAACGACGGTTGTCGCGTGAGTGTCGATGATAGCGTGGCTCATTTTGATGCTACCTTTGCTAAATTTATCCATCTCAAAAACGCCCATAGGTCCGTTCCACCAGATGGTTTGCGCATCGGCGATGACCTCTTTAAATAGCCTAATAGACGCTGGCCCGATGTCAAGCCCCATCCAGCCATTTGGGATCTCTTGGGCAGGGACATATTTTACGGCACTGTCAGCTGAAAATGTCTGAGCAGCGACGACATCTACTGGCAGGTAAATTTTTACTCCTAGCTCTTTGCCTTTTTGTAAAATTTGCCTTGCATCTTCGATGAGTTCTTCTTCAAGGAGCGAATTTCCGATGTTTTCGCCAAGTGATTTTAAAAATGTAAATGCCATACCGCCGCCAATTATGAGCTTATCGACGCGTGGCAAAAGGTTATGCAATGCTTGAAGCTTGCCACTTACCTTTGAGCCACCCACGACTGCAACAAATGGACGTGATGGATGTTTTATCAAATTTTGAGCGAAATTTATCTCTTTTTGTAGTAAAAATCCCGCTGCCTTGTGCTTCTCATCATAAAATTTAGTTATTGCTTCGACAGATGCGTGAGCCCTGTGGCAAACGCCAAATGCGTCATTGATGTAAAATTCGCCAAAACCTGAAAGCTCTTTTGCTAAAGCCTCGTCATTTTTGGTTTCGCCCTTTTCAAAGCGTAAATTTTCTATCATTAAAATTTCGCCTGGCTTTAGAGCCGCAGCCTTTGTTTTAGCGTCATTTCCGATCACATCTTCAGCAAATATCACCTCTCTATCAAGCAGTCTTGATAGCCTCTTTGCCACGCCTTGAAGTGAAAATTTCTCTTCATAGCCGTTTTTTGGACGCCCTAAGTGACTGGCCAAAACCACGCTGCAGCCATTATCCAAGCAGTAGCGGATAGTTGGTATCGCTGAGCGGATCCTGCGGTCGTCGGTAATGTTTAAAAACTCGTCCATAGGCACGTTAAAATCGCACCTTATAAAGACTTTTGCACCATTAAGCTCAAGGTCGTTGATCGATAAAATATCACTCATTTTTCACCCTTTAAATTTACTTTGTAGCCACGATCTTAGCAAGATCAACAAGCCTTGTTGAGTAGCCCCACTCGTTGTCGTACCACGCAAAGACCTTCACCATATCATCAGCGATAACCTGCGTAGTGTCGCTCGCTACGATGCTGCTAAAGGTGCTCGTGCAAAAGTCGCTGCTAACCCTGTAGTCGTCATCGACGAATAAAATTCCCTTTAAATTTGACTCCGCAGCCGCTCTAAATGCCTCGTTTATCTCCTCTTTGCTAGCTGGTCTTTTTAAAACCGCCGTTAGATCGACCATAGAGACGTTTGCCACTGGCACGCGGACCGCTTGACCATGCAGCTTACCGCTTAGCTCTGGGAGCACTTTAGCGATCGCTTTTGCAGCTCCGGTGGTCGTAGGTCCGATATTTAGCGCTGCAGCGCGTGAGCGGCGAAAATCTTTAGCCTTTACATCAACTAGGCTTTGGCCATTTGTATATGCATGGATAGTAGTCATTAGCCCTTTTACGATGCCAAATTTATCATTTAGCACCTTTGCCACTGGAGCTAGGCCATTTGTGGTGCAGCTTGCGTTTGAGACGATCGCTTCACCTGCGTATTTATCGTCATTTACGCCAACTACAAATGTCGCTGTGTCGTCTTTTGCTGGAGCGCTCATGACGACTTTTTTGACGCCGCGAGCAAGATATGGCTCACATTTTTCAGTGGTTAAAAACTTGCCAGTGCACTCTAAAACCACGTCTACGCCGTAGTCTGCGTAGCTAAGCTCGTTTAGATCTCTTGTAGAAAAAACTCTTATCTTTTTGCCATTTACTTCTATAAAATCGTCGCTTATCACCTTAACGTCTTGCTTAAATTCGCCATGAACGCTGTCGTATTTGAGCAAATACCTCGTCATATCCCTTGTTGCGGTGTCGTTAATAGCGACAAGCTCAACATCATCACGCTCTAAAATAATACGAGCGGCACACCTACCGATACGCCCAAAGCCGTTTATTGCTACTTTAACTGACATCTTAGCTCCTTTTGATATAATTACGCCTAATTCTACAAAAAAGAATTTTAAAACAAATATAAACAAGGCACTTTAATAGATGAAGTTAGCACTTTTTGGCGGGAGCTTTGATCCGGTTCATTTAGGACACGATAGCATTGTGAAAATGGCACTAAGCGGCCTTGACATCGACAAGCTCATCATCATGCCAACTTTTATAAGTCCCTTTAAGAGCGAATTTTCAGCTCCGCCAGAGCTTCGCCTAAAGTGGATAAGAGAAATTTGGGGCGGCCTAGAGAAGGTCGAGATCTCAGACTATGAGATAAATTTAGCTCGCCCAGTGCCTACCATAGAAACGGTTAAGTATTTGTATGAGAAATTCAAGATAGAGAAATTTTATCTCATAATAGGCGCGGACCACCTAGCCACGCTTGATAAGTGGCACGGCTATGAGGAGCTAAAAAATTTAGTGCAGTTTGTGATCGCCAAGCGCAATCACATAGAAATTCCGCAAAATTTACAAAAAATGGACGTGCACGTGGATGTTAGCTCGTCGCAGATTAGGCATCAAAAGGGGCTTGATGAGCTGCCTAGCGAGATAAAAGATGAGATTATAAATTTTTACCAAGGATTAAAGATGCAGGAAAGATCGATGCAAGAGCGCACCGAAAGTATAGTTAAGGTTTTAGACACAAAAAAGGCTGAAGAGATACAAGTCTTTGATATGAGCGGGGATGATTATTTCGTAAAGGCCGTAGTTATCGCTACTACGCTTGGCGAGAGGCACGCTTACTCGCTGGCTGAGGATCTAAAAGAGGAGCTTAAGCCTCTTGGGGAGAAATTTATAGGCACTGAGAGCTCGCCTGATTGGATCGTGATGGACCTTGGCGACATTTTGATACATCTTTTAAGCCCAGCTTACAGAGCAAAATACAACATCGAAGAGTTTTTACAAAAGCTAAAAACTAGCAAAGAGTCTTAACAAAGACAAGCGATGAGCAAATAAGCCATAAAAATATAAAAAATGCTAACAAAAATGGCTTTTTGCCCGTCGCTTTAAATATACTCCTATCTATCCCAAACCCCAATGCACACATCGCAACGCAAAGGCAAATGCTAGCGACTAGCTTTAAAATTTGCACCAAATTTTCAGGAAAAAATGGCAAAGACCTAACGCAGATCGCTACTAGGAAAAATAGCGCAAACCATGGTATGCTCTTTAGCTTTGAGCCACCGCTATTTTGGCTTAAATTTAAGAAATTTAGCAAAAACAAAAATGGCACGAGCATGATGACACGAAGCATTTTTATGATGACGGCGGTGCTACTTACTGTGCTATCAAATGCTGCTGAGGCTGCCACTACGTGGGCTACCTCGTGAAGTGAGCCACCGATAAAAAAGCCAGTTTGGTGTGGCGTGAGAACTAGAAATTTAGCGATAAATGGATAGATAAACATGCCAATCGTCCCAAAGAGCACCACCGTGCAAATGGCGATAGCAAGCTTGTTTGCGTCTGCTTTTATCTCATTTTGCGTAGCCACAACAGCAGCTGCGCCGCATATACTTGCCCCTGAGCCAATGAGCACTGCGCTATCCTTGCTAAGCCCTAAGGCTTTAGCGGTAAAAAGCGCAAAGCAAAAGGTCGCAAAGACCATAAATGCTGCATATATCACGCCTAGAGTGCCGACACTTGCGATCTCGCTAAGGCTTATGTTAAAGCCAAAAAGTATGATGCCTAGCCTTAAAATTTGCTTCCCAGCGATTGCTACGACGCCGCTTGATTTTAAAATTTGAGTTTGTTTTGTGAAAAGATTTGCAAAAATGGCACCTAAAATGATAGAGATGATGAGTGGGCTTGTGTGAAATTTAGCCAAAATAGTGTTTGAGAGTGCAAAAGAAATGGCACAGATCAGCGCCAAAACAAGCACAGCAAGAAATTTATGAGACATATTTTAACCTTAACTCTTTTTTTAAAAATGCAATTAGCACGTTTGGGTATAATTAGACGAATTTTATAATGCAAATTTAAAATAAAGATAAAGGGATAGGATATGATCATCCTTGGCGAAAAATATGCTTTTACCAGCCTAGAACTAGAGAAGCTTAGAAAGAAATTTGGTCAAGTAAATTTTTTATCCCATGAAAATAGCGACGCAAAAGCCTTGCGAAGTGCGCTAGAAAATCTCATAAAATCAGGCGATCAAAGGCTGATCGTGCTAAATACCCAAAAGCCCGTTGATAGCAAACTGGTGAGATTTCTCACGCTTTTACAGTTTAAGACGAAGTATAAAAAGATAAAATTTCTAAATGTGGAGAGCTTTTTAGAAATTTACTTGCAAAAGTGCTACATCCCAGAAAATGGCGAAAATTTAAACTTTTTAAACGACATCAAGCCTTATAATACCCTTGAATACGCCTTAAAACGCGTGATCGACTATGTAAGCTGCTCGCTGCTTCTTGTGATACTTTTTGTGCTTAAATTTTACGTAAAGAAAAAGATAGACGAGCAGTCCCCTGGCAGCCTTTACTTCTTGCAAAACAGGGTCGGGCTGGATACTAAAATATTTAAGTGCTATAAATTTAGAACGATGCATGAAAACTCAGAACACAACCCATACACGCAAAAAAACGACACAAGAGTATTTAAATTTGGCGAATTTATGCGCAAAACCAGAATGGATGAAATACCTCAATGCATCAATGTATTTCGCGGCGATATGCACCTAATTGGACCACGTACAGAATGGGATATATTAGTTCATGACTACGAAAAAAAGATCCCTTACTACAATGAACGCCATATCGTCCGCCCAGGCATCACCGGCTGGGCGCAGGTAAACTACCCTTACGGCGCAAACACACATGACGCCAAACAAAAGCTGATGTATGATCTTTACTACATAAAGCACTGGTCACTTTGGCTGGAGATAAAAACTATATTTAAAACATTTGAGATAATACTAGGCAAAAAAGGTATTTAGCTGTTTAGTCCATAATAGCTTTCGTATATTTTTCTAGGACAATATTCTCATCAAAAGATAAAATCATCTTTTCTCTGCCATTTTTACCCATTTTTTCAAGAATACTTTTGTCAAGATTTAAAATTTTTTCCATTTTTTCAGCGAGGTCTATAGAGCTTTTTGACTCACACAAAAAACCATTTACTCCATCGTCTACTATTTCTTTACAACCACTAACATTTGTAGCTATTAATGGCTTTGCCATGGATGCGGCCTCTAATAAACTTTTTGACATTCCCTCTTTATACGATGCCAGCACGACACACTCAGCACTAGCTACAACCTTACTTACATCATCGCTCATACCAAGATAGTCCAAAAAGTCGTTTTTAAGCCACAAATTTAACTCTTCGTCGCTAATGGCAGTATTATTTTTGACATTTTTTTCTCCAAGTAGCAATATCTTAAAATCATCTCTTTTTTTTCTTAAAATTTTACCAGCCTCAACTAACTCAACAATGCCTTTATCTTTTATAAGTCTTGCTACACATAAAAATTTAAATTTTTCGTCGCTTTTACTCTCTTGTCTTGGGGCAAATTTATTTATATCTACACCACTTCCTGGTAGGAGGTCGCATTTTCCTTTTGAAATAATGCCCAAATTTACAAATAGATCTTTATCGTCTAAATTTTGAAAGAATACAACCTTATTTGCATTTAGCGATATCTTATAAAGAAATTTAACTATGCTTGTGACAAAACTTTGTTTTATAAAAACTGTTCCAAGCCCTGTGATATTGCTAACACAACAAATACCTAAAATTTTACAAGCAAGTGAGCTATAAATATTTGGCTTAATAGTAAAATTTAAGACACAAGCTGGCTTCTCCTTTTTATAAAGGGCTAGCAAACTAAAAAAAGTTTTTAGATCAACTAACGGATTTATCCCTTTTGCATCAAAATTTATATGAAAAACTTCGAATTTTTCTTCCAATAAAGTTGAGTATTTTTCATCAAACGGAACAACAAACGACACTTTAAAGCCGTTTTTCTTTAGGTGATTTGCAAGGCTCAGTCTAAAGTTGTACCCACTCCAAGCGCTATTTGTCACTATAAATACGCTTTTACTCAAGCCATCTCCTTTTCCACATTTGATAAACCACTATAAACCAAATAAGACTTTGAAGCTCTTCTCCAGCATAAAATCTATCTTTTAAATTTTGTATTTGTTTTATATCAAATATCTCATCATTTAAAGCCCTAGAGTCCAGATTCTCTTCAACAAGCCATCTTAGATCACCTCTTAGCCACTTTGCAAGTGGGATCTGAAAGCCTGATTTTGGCTTGTCTATTATATCTTTTGGGATATATTTGTACAGAATTTGTCTTAGCAAACATTTTGGCTGATTATTCTTATATTTTATACTTACTGGAACGCGTGCCAAATACTCTATCAAACGATGATCTAGTATTGGCTCACGTCCCTCTAAACTAACACTCATGGTGGCGCGATCAACTTTTGTAAGCACATCATCACACATAAAAAATTTATAATCACACATCATCATATGATCTAAAAAATCAAGCTTGAGATCATTTTTCCACACATTCATATACTCTTGTTTTAGCCCTATTTTTAGAAATTTAGTTATGTCTGACCTATCTACATAGCTACTTGCATTTATAAACATTTCGTCTAAATTTTTACTATTTATAGCTCTTTTTAACTTTAGAAATTTATCTCTAAAATTTGTCTGGCGGATATTATTTGACAGGGCTTGATTTGCAATGTCAGCTATTTTTTCATTTATTAAATTTAATCCAATTTTTATCAAATTTCTCTTGAGCGAAGTAGAAAAAATACCCTGAAATTTATGTAAGAAGAAATACTTGCTATATCCACAAAAATGTTCATCTCCACCATCTGCGCTAAGTGCAACTGTTACATCTTGTTTTGCCATTTTTGAAACTGCCATGGTCGCTACCGCAGAGCTATCCCCAAAAGGCTCATCATAAAAGAAAGAAAGAGTGTCGATATATGAAAGCATGTCGGCTTCATTTATATAATACTCATGATGATTTGTACCAAAGTGCGTGGCCACTTGCTTTGCATGGGCAGCCTCGTTAAATCTAGCGTCATCAAAACCTATGGTAAATGTATCAATCTTTTGCGTTTTGCTTAGCAAAGCAGCCACCAGTGAGCTATCATATCCGCCACTTAAAAAGACGCCAACTGGCACATCAGCAATAGTACGTAAATTTATTGCACTGTCTAAAAGACCTTCAAGTTCGTTTAAAATTTCACTCTCATTTTTATTAAATTTTGGCTGTGCATAAAAATATCCTACATCCCAATATTTTGTTATTTTAAATGTCGTTTTGACAATATCAAATTTTAAATAACAACCAGCAGGAAGTTTAAAACAATCCTTAAAAATACTATAAGGCGCAGGAATGTAGCCAAACTGAAAAAAATAAGCTAGCGCATCTAAATTTTGCTCTTTCTTAAATTTTGGATGCTTGTGAAAAGATTTGATCTCAGAAGAAAAAATAAAATTTATACCATCAAAATAGTAATAAAGTGGTTTTACGCCAGCTCTATCACGGCATAAGAATAGCTCATTTTTATTTTTATCCAAAATAGCAAATGCAAACATTCCTATAAATTTAGCAAGACACTCATCACCCCACTCTTTATAAGAGTATAAAATAACTTCGGTATCAGAATTTGATACAAATTTATAGCCAAGGGCTAATAGCTCTTCCTTTATAGCTTTAAAGTTATAAACTTCTCCATTAAAAACTATCACATATCCACCGCAATCACTCACAAAAGGCTGGTGTCCATTTGAGCTTAGATCCATTATAGATAGGCGGTTGTGGCCAAGGTGAACGCCACTTTTTTCATCAAAAAAAACACCTCTATCATCTGGGCCGCGATATGCCTGCATCTCTAGCATATCTACTAAAATTTGCTCATTTTTATTTTTATCTAAAAAGCCAACTAACCCACACATATCACTTCCTTGTATCGTTTTATAATACCATCAATGTTAAAGTCATTAGCCCTTTCTTTGGCAACTTGTCGGTACTTCCCCCTTAACTCATTATCACCTATTACAACTTCTATCGCTTTTGTCAAATTTACCTCATCTTGCACCGGCACCAACACTCCAAATTCTGCAAGCTCAATATCATCTCTTAATTCAAATTTAATATCGCTTTTTGGCGCTAAAATCTCCCTTGGACCACTAAGACAATCCGTGCTTATAACTGCACATCCACAAGCCATTGCCTCTGCCAGCACATTTGGAAAGCCTTCAGCATTTGACCCGAGTATAAATATACTGCATTTTGAAAGATATTTATATGGATTATTATCAAAACCCAAAAAAACAACCCTCGTGGCAATACCAAGCTCTCTTGCAAGAACTTTTAGTTTACTCTCATTTTCGCCTTTTCCCAGTAGATATAATATATAGTCGTTATCAGCTATTCTTGCAAATGATCTTAATATCAACTGCTGATTTTTCCTATCGCACAATGTTCCAACTGCGATTATGCTTTTCTTGTCAATATCAACGCCAACTTTTTCGTTGGCCTTATTGTTTATACTCTCTATATCATATGGATTATAAATTACCACCTGTTTAACACCAATATTAAAAGTTTCAATCAAGTCAAATTCTATTGCTTTTGAAACCGATATTATCAAGTCTGCCTTTTTATATAGAGTTCTTAATAAAATTTTACTAATCATATCTTCGAGAGAATTATTACGATACATCGCACTAGGAGCTATTCTCTCGCTAATAACAACCCTATGTTTTGCAAAAAAACTAGATAATATATTTATATAATTTGCCCTATACAAAAAGCTTGTTACCTGATTAAAGCCAAATTTTTTAATGATTTTAGCTAGCTTAAAGGACAAAAATGGAAGCCTGATTAGTTTTTTTACGCCACTTAAATTTACATCTTCGTTTAAACAAATAACATTTATTCTATCATCAAGAGGATAGTCTATGTTATTTTCTAATAAGATTAGATAACATTCATATTCAAAGCACAACTCGTTTAATAATGTACTAACGACCCTCTCTGCACCACCGCCGCCAAGAGAGTTTATTAAAATAACTGTATCACTCATTTTTTAATCTACACAGCAATCTTCTTGCAAGAACTTGACAAGGTTTTTCAATAAATTTATACGAAAAGGCGCTAATCGAAAAAATTAGGACCAACATTACCAAAAAATAAAAAACCATTTTTTCATCACTATAGCCAATTTTACTAATTAATATACCAATTAAAATCGTACATATAGTTTGATGATTTAAATATGTTGAATAACTTATATCCCCAAGATAAAGTAAAAAGTTTGGAACATTAATCTTATTATTAAAATATACACCTATAAAAAGTAACAAATATGATAAAAATATATACCTAAACAATGACTGTTCGTGTAACAAGAAAAATAAAATGGATGAAAAAATTACAAAATTTATCACATTTATGCGTTTACTCAACCAAAAAAACATTAAACTACCTAAAAATAGGTATTGTAGATATTTTAATTCTCTCTGTATTTTATAAAAAACACTATCTGAACTAAATTCTATAAAGTAAAGCAAGATAAAGAATATAACTATAAAAATAAAAAAACTATTTGGCTTTTTTTTAATATATGGTAAACAAATAAAAATAATTACGTAGAATGATATTTCATTTCTTAAAGTCCACATAACCATATTTAAATCGACTTTAAATAAAAATAAATTCTTTAAAAAATAAGAAAAAGTAAAATTATCCCATGGTACAAGACTTGGCCAAGCATTGCTATACATATCAATAAAATTTGTCAAATTTAAAAAATAAAGTACCCAATATATTATTGATATTAAGAATAGAGAAAAAAATATGGGTGGAAAAATTCTAAAAATTCTCTTTATTGCAAACTCAATTCTACTTTCTCTAGTTGCAACCATGCTTATTACAAAACCACTCAAAACAAAAAACTGTACTACACCAAGCCCACCTCCATGATCTATGATGCCAAACGGATGAAAAATAAATTTTGATATATTATATGAATAGAAGTTATATTGCTTTAAAACAAGGTCAATATAAGAGCCAAAAAGATGTTCATATATCACTAAAAAAGCTGCGTATGCTCTTAAAAGTTGCAGTATATCATATCGAATTTGCACTGTTCTGGTCATTTTCTTACCAAAGAAAAAAACTTGTAATAACAATACTTAGCAAGACTGATAAAAAATACTTTAATGGATGCGCTTATCATATCCAAGCCTTGTTCTTTTAGTATAATACTCCAAACTTTGGACATTTCAGCATAGTTTCTTTTTTTTTGCTTTGTTAAACTATCAGATATTTTTGTATCATAATTTCTAGCAACGAAATTTGTAAAGTATGCATTTCCACTCATTTTAATAACCCTAGCATGGCCTATGCCTGGTGCTCTTCTGGTTGTCTCGTCAAAAAGACACTTTAGAAATGTCTCTCTTTTAACCATAGGCAAGTATTCTCCTTTTATTTTCCTACAAATATACTCTTTATAGTTTAAATATCCTTCAAAACTAGGTTTATTTGAAGTGATATTGCCATCAGAATCAATGCATGCGGAAAATATAATATCACTTTTTATTTTTTTTGATAAATCTTTTAAATGTCTTAATGAGCCATTTGTTAAAGTATCATCTGAGTCCAAAAACAAAAGCCACTCTCCTCTAGCCGCGTTAGCTCCTCTATTTCTAGCTACATTAGCTCCCCTGTTTCTAGCTACATTTTGACCAAAGTTTTTTTCTAGCTCAATAACAGTTATATCTTTATATTTTTTCCTTATAAATTCAGCAGTACCATCCATAGATACATCATCAACTACTACTATTTCAACACCTTCTTCATTTTGCACCAATACACTATCAATGGAATTAGATATAACATGCCTTCTATTAAACGTAGGTATAATAACTGAAATTTCTATATCCATTTTTCCCTCCATTTCATATAGTTTAATATAAGCCAAAATTTATTCGAGTTTATATCAACCCCGCTAAAATATGCGTTTAGCATTTTATCTATATACTCACCATTGAAATAACCCACACCATTAAGCCTTTTTTTATCTAAGTAATATTGATAAACTGGCTTTAACTCATCTTTAAACCATTGCTGTATAGGCATACCAAACCCCATCTTCGGTCTGTCTACTAGTTCTTTTGGTATGTATTTATAAAGGATCTTTTTTAGTAAATATTTATTTTGCCCATTTCTTAATTTCCATTCAGATGGTAATGATAGTGCAAATTCTACAATTTTATTATCCAAAAAAGGTTCTCTTCCCTCAAGCGAAACGGCCATGGTGGCACGATCTATCTTTGTTAAAATATCTTCTTGCATATAGGTCTTTTGATCATACAAGAGAATTAAATTTAAAAGATCTTTATAACAAAAATCATGAGTATAAATACTACAAGAGTCTGGTGAAAAATTAAAAAGTCTAACAAGATCATCTTTTAGCCAATAGCTTTTAGAGCTATCAAATATATCAAGAATACTATTGCCCAATAAGCTTTCAAGTATTTTTCTATATTTATCATATGAGTTTAATTTATTTTTTAATACAAAATGATGCATTAAATCTTTTCCAATTTTTGTAGATAAGATAGAATGTATAATACGCCTAAAGGACATTGGTATATTTCTTAAAGCATTATGTATTTTTAATATAGGAGCATAGTTGCTATAACCACAAAATAACTCATCACCACCGTCAGCAGAAAGTGAAACAGCAACATTTTGCTTAGCCAATTTTGAGACGATATATGTAGGCACTGCAGAATTATCGGCGAAAGGTTCGTCAAATATTTCTGGTATTAAATCTATGTGATCAAAAACTTCTTTTGGCTCTACATAAAGTTCAATATGATTTGTTCCAAGATAATTTGCTACTTTTTTTGCCCAAATAGCCTCATTACTATCTTTTTCATTAAAACCTATAGTAAATGTATTTAACCTCTTAGTACTATTTTTTTGTAAAATTGCGGTTACAAGTGAGCTATCTATGCCTCCGCTCAAAAAAATTCCTACTGGTACATCAGAAACCATTCTAAGAGAAAAAGATTCTTGCAAAATTGTTTCTAATTGTTCCAAAATTTCATTTTCACTTGTCGGTTTTTTTATACTCTTTACACCATCAAAACTATAATCAAGAGCGTTCCAGTATGTTTCAAATTTCATTTTTCCATTTTTGTTTATAACTAAAAACTGGCCAGGATTTAACTTAAAGGTATTCTCAAAAATTGTATACGGAGACGGAATGTATCCATACTTGAAATAGTAAAACAAGCCTTGCTTGCTTTCATGTTTTTCAAAAAATGGAATTTGATGAAAGCTCTTCAGCTCACTTGAAAACAATATTATGTCATTTTTATTATAAAAGTAAAGTGGTTTTACCCCCATTCTATCACGACATAGTACAAGCTCGTCTTTGTCTTTATCAAATATTGCAAATGCCCACATGCCTCTAAATTTATTAATGCAATCTTTACCCCATTTATGAAAAGCTTTAATTAAAACTTCAGTATCACAATCAGAAATAAAGTTATACCCAGACAATACGAGTTCTTTTCTTATCTCTCTAAAATTATATATTTCACCATTATAAACTATTTCTAAATTCTCATAACTCATTGGCTGATGACCAAACTCAGAAAGATCCATGATGGAAAGCCTTCTATGCGACAATCCAATATTAAAATTATCTCTTTGTATAAATGTATCACCGCTATCATTTGGACCTCTATGTTTTAAAGAATCCCCCATTTTTATCAACTGCTCTTTTTGGAGTTTTTTTGAAAAATCAATAAATCCAGCTATTCCACACATATTTTATTAACCTTTTTTAAAGAACAAATTCTCTTCTTGTCGTCCTACCTGTATCCCGTATCCAAATCCTTTTTTACTTGCATACAAAATTTCATTAGGAATAATTTTTTCAAATGCCTGTTTTAAAATAAGTTTATTTCTATTTTGACCATTTATACTTTTGCCAACTTTTTTATGAGCATCAATTCTAAATGCAAGCTCTACAACATTGACATCCAAAAATGGGGCTCGCGCCTCAATACCATACATCATCGGCGGCAAATCTGAGCTAATAGTAATTGAATGTGCATTTTCAATAATCAAACCAAGCCAATTTGATACATCTATGTAGTTTTTAGTATTTACCTTTTGCGCCCAAAAATCAAGCAATAGGCTATAATTAAAATTTAAAAAACCCTTCTGCAGTGCTTCCTTTTGATATAAATACCCCTTGCGATTATTATTTTTAACTCTGGCCAATTCAAAAAGCAATTTTAAGTCACTACTTTTAGAACAAATTTTTTCTAAAATTTGCAAAAAGGTATTTGGTAAAATGTCTACAAATTTAATAATATCCGAAAATATTAGCTGTTTTCTTGCATTATCGTACCCATAAAATATTTCATCAGCTCCTATGCCACTCATTACGACCTTTATGCCTTGGCTAGATATTTGCTCATAGAGCCTAGCCGCATGAGTTAGTGGCAACAATCTAACTTCCTCCCCATAAATTTTAACCATTCTATCATATAATTCTTTTTGAGCTTCTCTCTTGTATTCAAATGTCTTAAGTTCCAAACCAAGTATTTTTGCCATTTTTATAGCACGTGATAACTCTTCATCGTCAGCTTTTAAGCTAAAAGCCATTGGTTTTAAACCATGCCTTACCATCAATGAACTTATTATAGAGCTATCCACACCACCACTTAAAAGTGTAGCGATCTCAACGTCAGATCGCTCTCTTATTTTTACAGCATTATTTACAACATTAAACACTTCTTCTTTGGTAATATTCTCATCATACTCCATATTCGGCGACCAATAACACCATTTTTTTACTATTTTTTTATCTTTTATTATCATAGCATGAGCTGGCTCAAGCCGCCTAATGGATTTATATTTTGTGTATGGTTCTGGAATATGTAAAAAATTTCTTAAATTAGAATAAGCTACACCTATTTCATCAATTTCGTCACTAAAAATTCCCAAACTAAATAACGCAGCTAATTCTGAAGCAAAATAAAAACCGCTATCTATAGCAGAGTAAACAAAAGGCTTTTCACCGATTCTATCTCTAGCGCAAAAAAGTGTTTTTTCTAATTTATCGTATATTGCAAAGGCAAACATACCATTAAATTTAGAAATGCATTTTGCTCCGTATTTAATGTAGCTAGCAAGCAAAACCTCGGTATCACTACTTGTTCTAAAATCATATTCAAGCTCACTTTTAAGCTCTAAATAATTATAAATTTCACCATTAAAAACTACGATATATCTGCCACACCCTGAAATAAAAGGTTGATTTGCCTCTGTACTTAGATCAATTATCGAAAGTCTATTGTGCCCAAGTGTAACATCACCACAAGATAACAAACTAGTATTATCAGGTCCTCTATGATATTGTTTTACTAACACTTTAGAAGCTTGTTTTTCCCTTAATTCTTTTGGATCGAAAGAATATATTCCCACTATTCCACACATTTTTCTAGACTCTTCTTTACACTCAACACATATCTATATATGTATATATTCCTAGTATATTCTATAATACCACACCTATCAAAGATATTTTTAAAAAGTTTTTCACCGCACCCAAAATCAAATAATTTTATATTTTTATGATTATTTGTTATCATAAATTTCTCTATAGCTTCTATAATTTTTTATCTGTCCAATAAGAACTTTGAGATAAATTACCAAAATATTTTAATTTCATTATCACCCTTTTGCACTAAGCTATTTTTTACTTACTATATATTGAATAGTTGGATATATTTTTGTCATTTTAAATATCCAAATTAAAAATTTATAAAAACACAAATTTGGCAATAGGTGTTAAAACTATATTATGAAATGGGCTTAACAATAACCTTAGATATCCCAACTTTAGTCAAATAATTCAGTGTTTTAACATAGATCGAACCATTGTCCTTTAAACTATTATTTAATTCAATCTTTTTAAACTCTTGCCACTTCAAAAAGTTTGCACATACATTACATGAATATAGAATTAAATTTTTGGATTGTAGCATATACACAATACCTCAATTTTATTTTAACGAAATTACAACAATTACATACTGAAATATCATTTGTTTTTTATTTAAATACTTTAAAATATATTTAGTTACCACGTTGTTATTTTATTTTTTTCAATATAACAATAAAATTCTGGTGAAAATATTTATTTATTTTTCCAGCAAAATTTATAATCATCTGTTTAAAATTGGATTCTGGATTAAAAGTAAAATAATCCACATAAATCACTTCAAATCCATACCTGGCAGCTAGCTGTCTAACATTACAAATATCTAGCCACATTGTGTGATCCTCTAGCGTATTTAAGCCTTTAAAAAATAATGTTCTAATAATATTATTTAAGCTCATCGGATTTGGTGTTGTTATTATAAATTCAGTATTATCACTCATATATTTTTTTATGTTTTCCAAAGCCATTCCAACATTATTCAAGTGCTCCACAACATCAAGCAATAATATTGTATCTATATAGCCAAGCTCTTGTGATATATCTGTTTTTTCTATATCAAAATAAAAATAATCAAACCCGCAACTTTTAACAAATTCCACTCCTCGACTATTAATATCTCCACCATACAAAGCTTTAGCTATTTTTTTATTTTAGCATATCGCCAGTTTTGAAAATTTCTTTTTGAATAATTTTCAAAGCTACCAAGTCCACCTATTTCAAAAACTCTCTTGTTTTTAACTTTTTCATCTAAAAAGCTTTCAATCTCCATTTTTTATCCTCCTGGTAATAACGATTAAAATAATCAATGGCACACAAAGTGACACCAAAAAAGCACTTCCACCTCTTACAAAATCAAACATGTATAAATATACATAAAAATATAGTGTTACTATTATAATATTATTTTGATTATTGTCGAATAAGTTTTCCATCTTGGAAAACAAATAGCCTATAACATAAGCAAAAATTAAACAACCGAAAATGCCCGTGGTATATAACAGTTCCACAATAAATGTAGATGGTAAGGTAACTTTGCATTGCAGCATATTACTATTCGTAATAATAGTAAAGCTTTGTGGAGCTAAAAATTTTTGAATTTCAATAATTCCAATGTCATAGGGTTTTGAATGCCAAATAAATCTTGGTATATAACTAAGCAAATTTCCAATAGGCTCAAAAAAATTTACTCCAAACAAGAAATCTCTAAAACTAATTTTCTCTAAAAGTACAGCTAGCCATTGCCCTTCAAAAGAAGAAACATGTATTTGCTTAAAAAAATAAATAATATACCCAAATGTATTTTCACTGTAAACCTCACTATTTATATTAGCTTCTTGATAAACTAAACCATATCTTATAGTTTGCAAAATAGGAGCAAAAAATGGAACCGAAATAACTACCATTGCATGCAATATATACATCTTTTTTTGATAAAATAAAGCCAAAATAAAGGATATGCTAAAAAAAAGAACTGCAATACTCCGTCTACTTGTTAAAATAAGCCCATCCAATAATAAAAAAAATAAAAAAAAGCAAATAGTTGCAATATCAAACTTATATAACACTTGATCATTCTTGATCTTTATAAAAACATAAGCAATAAAAAAAATAAAACAATATTTGTATATACCAGATATCAGAATAAAAGCACCATTACCATCGCTTACCTTAAAAATATCAATTGCTTTATGAAAAAAAAATCTGGCAAAAATATCGTCTAAATAAAAGTATACAAAAAAACAAATACTGCATAAGGCCACCAAATAGAATAATTTTAAATTTAATACTACATTTAATCTCATCACATAGACTCGTTTTTGCCCCCCCCTTATGTAGCCAAGAATTATAAAGAAATAAATAAAAAATGATAAAACTAATGAAATATACAAATAGTAATCTTTTGGATCATTGTAAACCCCTATAATATTTTTATCAGCCAATAAGATAATAGGAGACATTATATAAGTACAAAAATACAAATACGAAAATATAAATATTAAAGACGTTGACCTAAAACTCATCTAAAATACTTTGACAAAATTATGTTACCCATTAATAACATTTTTTTTTCTATAAAAAAATACGTAAGCCAGGATATGATAAAAACAGATAATAAACACAAAATCAAAACAATAAAAATATTTAAATCCAAAAAATATTTAACAAAGAATTCTATAATCAACATATGAATTAAGTAAATTGAATAACTTATTTGGCCTATAAAAAGTATGAATTTTGGGAATTTTATATTACAGTTACTTGAAAAATATATTAAAAAACAGGAAAAACAAAGAACAGCAACCCATACATTTAAGAAATTATACTTAATAAATGGCATAAAACATCCAAATAAAATTCCTAAATATAAAAATAAATTAGTTTTTTTAAACATATCCTTGTATTCGTATATTAAACAGCCTATGAAAAAAACAAACATTTGATATAGTGGTGTAAAAAAAATATACTCTTTTACAGCAACATCATTCTTATAAAAAATATTAGATATAAAAATAGAAAAAATATGTATTACAAAAGTAATTATTGCTATGTACAATAAATAGCTTTTAAAACGATAAACAACAAAAGCAAATAAAATATAGCAAACAACTTCTACAAAAATGGACCAAGCGGGTGGAATGATAGAAACCATGGTTTCTGGCAAAAATCCAAATAAAAAAGAATAATGTAATAAAATATGCACAAAATCACCTACTTTGTTTGTTGAATAAGAACTTAGATTAAGACCAAGACAATAATAATACACAACAATAAGAATATAAAATAATGGTGCTATTCTAAAAAATCTTTTTAGAATAAATTTTCCAATATCTTTCAATGTAATAATTTTTGTTTTATATATCATATACAGTGTATATCCAGATATTAAGTAAAACAGCTGCACTCCGCGTCCTAAAAAATTGGTGTATTCAGCTAATATGGAATTTGGAACTAAGACAAACATATGTCCTACAAGAACCATCAATGCTGCCCCCCCCCTTAAAAAATCCAGAAAGTTAACTCTTT
>ERZ772960.1281-NODE-1281-length-20340-cov-5.146315_pt1 | contig 20340 bp, 21 predicted proteins | sample MGYA00580678_ERZ772960 | MGnify/ENA primary metagenome ERZ772960 (study PRJEB29015, sample SAMEA2737930) | human oral metagenome | biome: human oral; feature: human-associated habitat; material: dental | place: China | collected 2059 ... | reverse complement strand
ATCAGCAGAGGAACAAATGAACCGCTGGTCAGCTTATGAGTCTTGCCCTCAGAGTCAACTGCGTCATCAAAGGTAAGATCTGCATCGTCAAACATAGAGAAGATGTTGGTTGGCTGAACAGCCAGCTCTTCAGCACGTGCCAAAAGAGCCTCTTCCTCAGCAGAAAGGGTGTGCTCGCGCTGGCTCAAAATCTTGTTGAGCTTACGACGATAGAACTCAAGAGCAGGAACCTCTGCATAGAACTTCTCGACAGATTCTGCTGGAATGGCCAGAAGCTCTGCGGCAAACCAAGAAGTTGCCTCGCCAACCTGCGTATATGCACTGGTAGCGTTTGCGACGTATGCCTGGTACTTAGCAACGCGGGTATCCTCGTCGCTCTTGCGCTCGGCGTAGTTGATAATCTTGTAAAGCAGAAGGTTCATCTGGTCCTCAAACTGCAGGAACTCCAGAAGAGCCTGAGCGGAGGTGGAAATCTTACCCTTGAACGCAAGCAGCTTTGGGCAGTAAGCCTTGAGCTCCTCAAGTCCAGCCTCAAATGCCTCGTCACTAGGGAACATTGAGGACAGGTCCCACTTATATTTGCTGTCAATTTCTTCGCGAGACTCGTATGCCATGAGCCTTCCTTTCTTGACTGGGTCAGTATTCACTGCTATTTAGTGTCCCACATACGCGCTGATTTCATGCTGATAACAAGAAAAAATGAACCCATTTAATACAAATCGTCAAACGGGCTCATCGATTTCAAAAAAATAAAAAACTTTATTTCAGTTCTTCTCCGTTGGTTTTAATTACCTGCTGATACCAAGAGAAACTATCCTTTTTAATGCGACGACCTGTTCCGTTTCCCATGTCATCCTGATCAACATAGATGAAGCCGTACCTCTTGCTCATCTCCGAAGAAGAGCAGCTCACAATATCCAATGGCGCCCATGCATAATAGCCGCGCAAATCTACACCATCACTGATGGCTTCAAGCATCTGTTCAACATGTGCTCTGAAATATTCAACGCGATACGGGTCATGGATTGTTCCATCGTCCTCAAGCTTGTCAAAAGCGCCAATACCATTTTCTGTGATGTAAATTGGACACTGATAGCGGTCGTAGAAGACATTGAGGGTGTAACGCAGCCCAAGAGGATCAATAGACCAGCCCCAAGGGTTTGCAGGAAGATGAGGATTAGAGAAATCTTTATTTCCGTCTGCAAAGCTCTGAGCACTACAAACGCTTGAATAGTAATACGAGAAACTCATGAAGTCGGCAGTATTAGTTAAATCCTCAAGGTCATTCTCGCCAAATTGAATGTCAAAACCATTCTCTTCAAAGAAGCGCAAAGCATATCCTGGATACTGACCTCTAAGTAACACATCAGAGTAATAGAACTCCATTTGATTATGCCTATAGCAGGCAAGAACGTCCTCAGGATTACTTGACGATGGATAGTCTGGTCCACCACACAGCATCATGCCTATCTGGAGCTCGGGGTAGTTTTCATGAGCATAACGAGTGGCGCGAGCACAAGCTACCATCTCGTTGTGGACTCCCTGGTACTTAGCTTCTGCAAGGTTATCTACCTTATCAGCACAAATTCCAAGGTGGTTGAAAGACTCAACTGACACAAGGTTAATTTGATTGATAAGAATCCACAGCTTAACTCGATCGTGATAACGGTCGAATAAAACTTTACAATAACGCTCAAAAAGATCAATCAGTTCGCGAGAAGCCCAACCCTTGTAGTTAAGCGTTAATGCAACAGGCATTTCATAATGAGAGCAGGTAATCATAGGCTCCATGCCGTTAGCAATAACTGCATCAATAAGCCTGTCATAAAAAGCTAACCCTTCTTCAGAGGGCTCAACGTCATCCCCGTTAGGAAAAATACGTGACCAGTTAATTGAAGTTCGAAACGTCTTCAAACCAAGCTCTGCAAGAAGCTTTAAATCTTCCTCAAAGTTGTGATAGAAATCAACGCCCCAACGTTTAGGAAAAATCCTATCAGTAGCTTCAAGAGCTGCGATAACTTTCTGAGTAGTCTCTTCTCCATTGTATTTCTCGTCAAGCGGAACATTTGACTTGTACTCATTAAGATCACTTACACAAGGACCCTTGCCACCTTCTTGCCAAGCACCCTCCATCTGATTAGCCGCAAAAGCACCTCCCCAAAGAAAACCCTTTGGGAAACTATGCCTTACCTGAGGCTTTGCTCCCATTTAGCGCTCCTCCAACTTCTTAATCCTGTCATCAAAGGACTTAAAAACTTGAACGAGCTGTTTAGCAGTAATGATTTCAGAATAAATAACCATAAGCGTGTCCTGGGCATGTGAGAACAGAAGACTGTACTCCTGCTTTTCTCCCTGAAAGACACCTTGGATGTGATCAGTCTGAACATGGTGAGCTTCAAGAATCTTTGCGTCTGCAGCAGCAATTTTTTCTTCTGCAAGCGAAATATCGCCAGCAGCAACAGCCTCATAAGCAAGCTTGCATTCATTGCGAGCCTCGCCAGCAGCAATAAGGATGGTCATAGCATCCTGGGTGGTCTTATCAATTTCTTCTTCCATAAGAAATTCTCCTCTAGGCTCTAAACAGCGCATGAGATTACCTGAGACTACAAGTTGAAATGTAGTCTCAGGCGCAGGTTATAGATTTAGAAAGACCAATCGTCGTCTGAATCGGACTCAGTTTCTGCGGCCTCAGCATCAACAAGCTGCTTATCGTATGTTTTAAAGAATGGCATCCAAATAAGACCAGACACAACAAAAATGATAAGCATCAGAACAATACTGCCTATTGTTCCACAGGTAAGGAATGTGGCGATTGGGAATGGGCAATACCACATGTTAAAGAGCATCGAAGGAATAGCACCTAGTGGAATCACCTTAGTAAATACGTAAGCAACAAGTGGTAAAACAATGCCCTGAAGCCACATTGGAATCATCATGATTGGATTCCACGCAACCACACCAAATACACAAGGCTCATTAATGTTAAAAATTGCAGGTACGAGGCAAGCACGACCAAGTGCTTTTAGCTGATTTGATTTAGCAGAGAATGCCATCAGAAGGACAAGAGATAACGTGCAGCCAATGCCACCAATCCAAAGATATCCAGAGTACACAAATGCATCGGTAAAGACTGCAAGATTTGATGCTGTTGCACTACCAGCGGCTGCAAGAACACCATTTGCCTCGGCATTTGCAAGAAGAATTGGGGTAAATACTGGTGTTAAAACCCAGGTAGAAATACCCATAGAATACAGGAAACAGAAAAGGAACATTGCGATTACAAGACCAACAGGGGTGTTCACAATGCTTTGCAGAGGCATAAAGCAGCTAACAACCAGCTGATACAGGTTAAGGTTCAAAAACTTTGGATCAGTAAGAATCCAACCAAAAACTGTTACGATGCCAATTGGCAGCATTGAGTTAAACCAGTCTTTTACAAAATCAGGAATTACAGAGTCTTCCTTAAAAAATGAGAAGTTTGCAAACTTATTTAGAACTGCTGCAGATATAAGACCAGCAACAATAGCCAAAAACATTCCGCCAGCACCAAAGCCGCCAATATTAGAAATACGGAACCACGTAGATTCTCCTGCTGCAATCATAGCTGCTTGATCGGCCACAAACTGTGGATTTAAAGAAATCAAAAACAAAATAACACCAGCAATACCCGCATTAACTGCCGAGCGCTTGTGCTCCTTAAGTATCAACAGATTGTAAGGAATCAAAAATGCAACAATCAGACCGACAATACCAAAGGTCCAACCGTAAGGTGTCCAGAAGTTTGGCCACCACTCAAAATAATTCATTGGAATTGTAAGCAAGCTAAAAATTGAACCTAAGAAGATAAGAGGAAGTGCCTGCAATACAGAATTCTTAATTGTAAGAATCCAAGGGTTCTGAACAATCTTGTTCATTTTTGGCGAGAAGCTCGTCTGAAGCCAATCAATGAGCTTATTCACAGCTGTAGCCTCCTTAACGGCATATTACTAACAAATCTTTTATGACAAATCTGAGTGCCATATGATTTAGTTCATCGTCAGATTACTGAGCATTTGCTTCACGAATTGTTTTAATAAGGTGCTTGAGGGCTTTCTCGCCATTTAGGGTTGAATAATATGCGGGGTCCATAAGAATCACCTGAACGGGTTTATCGGCATATTTTTCTTTAAGCTCATCAGCAAGATACTTAAGATGGGGACCAATCATCAAAGCATCGATGGAATCAATGTAGCTCTCAACCTCGGTTTCACTTCTTGCGGTAATAGAAATATCAAGGCCATGTTCTGCAGCGACCTTCTTCATGTTGACCGCCATAAAACCACTACTTGCTCCAGAACCACAAACCAAAAGAACCTCAAGGTGTTTAGACATGTATTGCCCTTCTCTCTAGCAGAAATACAGCCAAATTACTTCTTACAACATCAATAATGTTCCTATTCTTTAGAGATTCCAATTATCCTATTTCCTAAGGTAAAGAAATAGGCTCGTTGAAATTTTTCTACCTTATAAAAAAGATTTAGAACAAAGGAAAACTGTTTTGGCTACGTACTTGCAGCTAAAAGTTCGTCTGATTTGAAGTTTTTACGTAAGATACAGAGCGAAAAAAGATTTTCTTTTTTTCGTTACACCCTCACGTCTCCATCCCTACCGTTTGCGGAAAATGTCAGCTTTGGTGAACAAGCAGCAAAACCACGTGTCTAGCAGGGATATAATCGGAGGTGAACAACAGATGGAGGACTGTCATGAAGATGCACCTCATTGGGCCCGACGCTTGCACCCAGACCAGACCTACCGTATTGCTGATTCATCCCATGCTTTCTTCGGCAGAGGGAATGAAGACGGTTCTTGTAAACAACATGGGCGATGACCTGCGCCATCTGGTTCCAGATCTTGCCGCCCACGGAGAAGAAGACGCAACAGAATACATCTCCGTGTCCCAAGAAGCTGCGCAGATTCATGACTGGCTGCTGGAACACGACATGAACCATCTCTCCCTTGGCTTTGGCGCTTCTCTAGGTGGCGTAGTTTTATTTGAGCTCCTCAAGTTCCCCGACCTATCCTTTGATCACCTCTTCTTTGAAGGAACAAGCTTTTGGACAGGTGGATTTCTTGCCTCCACGCTTGAATTTGTGCTCAAGAAAGTGTTTCTTGCCAAGCATCGCAAAGCCATCGCAAATCCCGAGCTATCCGTACAAAAGATGGAACAACTTTACGGAAAAGTTGCAGCTAAACCTATGTCAGAGCACTTTATTGCCATGAGCGACCAAAGCATCCAGAACATTATTCACGACTGCAGCAACGTTGACCTCCCCGCCCTTAGCCCCGACGTACAACGCCGCTGCATCTTCGCGTATGGCGAGAAGGACTTTGACTTGAAACGCGCAAGGCAAGTTCTACCCAAGATCTATCCCGAGGCTACGCTTACTATCTGGCAGGGCTATGATCACTGCGAGCGTATGACCAGCGACTCGACAGCGTATGGTCAGATGCTTAGAGAGCTTGTGGTTTAGAGCGCGAAACTCGTAAAATAGAAGAAACCAAACTAATCGAATAATCCATCAGCATAGAAGTTGCTCATTGATGCTAGGAGGCTTCATGTATTACACACCCATGACTAAAGCTGCAATGAAGCTTTGTTTTGAAGCGCACAAGGACCAAGTTGACAAAGCAGGAATCCCCTACGTCTTCCACCCCCATCAGCCTTGCTGAGCGTTTTGGAGAAGGTCAAGAAGCCGAGACCTGTGTAGCACTTCTGCACGATGTCCTAGAAGACACAGATTACACAGTAGATGATATTCGTGCAGCCGGCATAAATGAGGAGGTTATTGAAGCTCTGCTTCTCTTAAACCACAATCTCAAAGTCGAGTACATGGACTATGTTCGCCATCTAAGCAAAAACAACATCGCACGAAACGTGAAGATTTGCGATCTACAACACAACTCAAACCTGTCCCGCCTGGAAAAAGTTACTGAGAAGGATTTAAAGCGCGTCGAGAAATACAAAGAAGCCCTCAAGATTCTTTTTGAGGTAGAAGGAAGTTTAGAGCGAAAATAATTCCTTGCAAAGAAACACGATAATCAGGGGCTGAAAATTCTCCGCCGTAGAATCCGTCATCATACTCAATGTTATGAAAATAATAGTTGATATAATATGCGCCCATTTTTACCTCACTTAGTGGTAAATGCTCTCCGAGAATGCATTTCCAATCCATCTCCAAATGTGTGAAAAGAAGGATAGGACCTACAAACAATCCAAGTGGGTACTGCAATGGACAGTAAAAAGTCTATGTCTCTGCTAACGAACATAACAATGAAAGGACTAGCATTATTCAATTACCCAATTAAATTCGAAGTCGTATAATTCAATTAACAAGCAGTTCGTTCCTGATTGGAGTGAATATGATGTTATCTTCAGTTATATTGTGGTCCTTAACCGCAATTCTTGGCATTTGTTCTCTCATACTTTTATCCGGTCATGGTGCTGCTTTAATTGCTGGATATAACACAATGACTGAAGATGAAAAGAAAACAATTGACGAGAAAAAACTCTGTTTTGTAATGGGTATTTCTACGTCTGTATGTGCACTAACAATGCTTTACATGGCCGTACTTAGCCCAAATATAACGATTACAACAACAATCATTGCAAGTAGTATTATCACAATAGATATGATAGTAACAATCTATATAGCAAACACAAAATGCGAAAAATAATAAAAACCTGACGATAAAGTACTTGAAATTATTATCGCCTTTAGGCAATGACTCTTGTCAAAACAAATACAAAACATCATCTCAAGCTACTCGCATCTATCGCCCTAAAGTCTGATCACGCACGTACGCAAGTAATCGTACAAGCACAACAATACAAAGCCCTGCTGTAAGCACCGTTTCAACAGAGGCTATTCCATCGAGCCATTGAAGAGGCTGACCAAGTCCAGCCAAGTATGCCGACGTCTGCGTACGCGCAACGACACAAATTACAAAGGGAAAAGTAAATGCGGCATGACTGGGAAAGAACGGTTTTGTAAGACACCTGATGCACCACGCAAAAGAAACTACATAAATAATTGAAGCGATTGCCAGCATAACCAAAAGAAACGGTACAGACTTTTCCGAAATAGATTGAATATATCCCGCAATACAGAGACTTGTTGGAGCTGCATAGATACAAGCAAGCGACTCAGCAGAATCAGACACCGGCCCATATTTAACGTACCGTATGCTCACTACTATAAAAAGCACCACAAGGCAGATAAATCCAAACCAAAATGCAACCGTACCAACACTTGTCTTAAAACTGAACGCTGGCGCTGTAACACTGGCAACGACAATACCTACATACACAATGAACCAGCTGGCATGCACATTCTCCCAATTAAATTTTGTAACATATCGAGAAGTAAATAGGGCTATGCACAGGATGTGCAACGCAATTCCAGTAAACCAAAATAATTGTGCTGCATCACCGATATCAGCCTTCAAATACACCGAAATCAGCATAACTGACATCGGATATGTTGCGGAAACCGAAAGCCCAATCGGATCCGAGAGCTCTCGCAATACGACTTTAGTCGACACGATAAATTTGAGAGTATAGATAGCTAAAAGAAAAATAGAGATTATGCCACACGCAAGATAAAGCCCTTTATAAGAAGTCTGAAAAAGATTTCCAAGTGCCGCAAAACCTAAAGCAACACCACAAATAGCAACGGGAATTTTTTGGACATAGTTCATAAGGATTCTTCTATCTGTTTAGAAATCTTTTTTTATTTCTTTCAATAATAGATATTTTTTCATGGAAGCGAACTCAGTAGCAGATATATATCTATGCGTTGTAGTAATTAGCAAACAAAAAAACCCGCCTGGCTTCTGCTTCCGAGCATGTACACTGGCGGGTCTTCCTTATGCGATGTGCCTGCAATCTGCCCTGCCCCGAGCTCGAAGGCTAAGGGCGACCGCATGGGCCGACCTCCCGTCGAGACGATCGGCGTGGTGGCAGAGCGACCCTCTCAATCCGAAACCAAACGCAACGCCACAGCGAACGCCGAGGCCTCCACACGCCCCGACTATCGAATCGAACCCGATGCGCCACTCGAGTCTCCGGATGTCGCATCGAAAGGATGGCTGCCCTTTTGCCGCCATGAAATCCGGAAATTTAGATTCACGGCGAAATTGGAGATCATGCGTCAAAGGCATACCCTACGTCGTCGTTCTTCACCCTCATAGAGCGAAGACGGTCTCCCCGTCTATGGGCCCGCCTTCGGGCATAGCACGACTCAAATCGCAGTGATCGGCCTCCTCTCGACTGCGTTATCGTTGACATCAAAGTTAGATAAGGTTAATATTGGACCGACATTCGTTCTGATATTAAAAACCCATCGGTATGGGACAAGGAATCGGAGCATTGCTTGAGAAAGAACAGCAAAAAACCTGCAGAGCGACGCAAGGAGCTCGTGGATGCGGCAGAGAGGCTCTTCGCGGAGAAGGGCTACGAGAGTACATCGGTGCGCGACATCCTGGATGCCGTGAACGGCGCTCCTGGCATGTTCTACTACTACTTCAAGTCGAAGCAGGACGTCTACGTGGCCGTCATGGAGGACTTCATCTCGGAGCGCATGGACCGCAAGTGCGCAGTCATGGAGGACGAGGGCCGGCCGTTCGACGAAAGAATCGCCGCTCTGCGCAGTCTCGTAACGGATGACGTCAACGAATATGTCCACTCCTTCGACCCCGAGCCGGGTGAGTCAGTTCCCGACGCCTCTTACAAACTCTGGGACATGGTCCAGATGATCGATCGTATGGCAGGCCCCTACACCAAGCTCATGCTGGAAGGGATACAGACAGGCAAGCTCAAGAACCGTCTCGGCGTAAACGAGAGCAATGCGCAGGCCTGCGCGCTGTTCATGCTGTACGGGCTCTGGGGCGTCATGTACGACGGGCGTTTTGCACCAGAGTGTGAGCAGCGTTCTCCTCAGGAGGCATTCGAGATAGCGCAGAAGCTGTTTTATTGATGTAGGCAGGTTGCAAAATCGCCGCTCTGAGCGGCGTGCAGGAATGGACTGATGACGGGAGCATCCAAATGGATGCTCCCGTCAGTGCATTTAAGAGAAAAACGGAACGAATTCGTTCCGATAGCAGTGAAAGGAGCACGGGTCCATGGAGGACGAGACAGACCTGGAAGACCCAGGTAAAAACTTGAAAAAGAAGCAGGGCATGGCCAGGCTGCTGGCCCTCTCTGAGCGAGGGAAGGGGCTTCTCGTGTGCGGCATTACGCTCGGCTGTATCGGGTCGGTGCTGCAGCTCGTGCCCTATCTAGCCTCATGGCGGGTCATAACCTCTCTAATGTCAGGTGTAGCATCTGGCTCGGCCCCCGAGGCGGGCTCCATGCTATGGTGGGGAGCCGTCGGCCTCGCGGGGCTTCTGTCTGGAACTGCAGCCTCCTGGATCGCTGGAATCGCCGCGCATGCGCACGCCTACCGCACGGTCTGCGACATACGCATCGCGGTCGCAGAGCATGTGGGACGCCTCCCGATGGGCTACCTCGACTCCTCGTCCATAGGGCAGGTCGAGCAGGTAATGGATGCGGATGTCGAGCAGGTCGAGGCATTCCTCGCCCACCAGGTGCCCGACCTCGCGAGCGCTCTCGCCACGCTCATCGTCCTCTTCGTCCTGATGTTCGCCGCGAATGTCTGGCTTGCCTTGGCCTGCCTTGCGCCAATTGTCATTGGAATCGCCTGTCAGCTGCAGGCGATGGCCAAGGTCATGAAGACGGGCGCGATCAAGAAGAACTTCGATGTCCTTGAACGAATCAACTCGTCGGCGATCCAGTACGTCGAGGGGATGCCCGCCATCAAAGCGTTCGGCCAGACCACGGCGTCCTTTCGCGGCTTCAAGGACGACACCGAGGCCTACCGGGACTTCACTGTAGGCATGACCGACCAGATCCGCCCGGGCTACGTGCGTTTCCGCGTCTTCACGCTTTCGGTCGCGACTTTCGCAGCCCCAGTTGCGATAGCACTGTTCCTCGGCAACCCCTCGGACGTCGCGCTCGCAGCCGTCTGCGTCTTCGCCCTCGTGGTCGGTCCCGCCGCCTCCTCGCCAGTACTCAAATTGCGCATGTTCGCCGAGAGCGTGAACACGGTCAACGAGGCGGTTGGGCGTGTGTGCGCAGTGCTTGATCTGGAGCCGCAAGGACAGGTTTCGCAGGATGTCCGGGCGACTCCCCAAGATGCGGGCATTGCATTCGACCGTGTGACCTTCTCCTATCCAGGTGCCGAGAATCCCGCGGTAGATGGGGTGTCGTTCGCTGTAGAGCCCGGCAGCACTTGTGCCATCGTGGGTCCCTCTGGCGCCGGTAAGTCCACAATCGCCGAGCTAGTCGGCCGCTTCTGGGATGTGGATGAGGGAATGGTCCGCATAGGGGGAGTCGATGTGCGCGAGCTGGGGACCGATGCGCTCATGGACATCGTTGCCTTCGTTTTCCAGGACAGCTTCCTATTTGCAGGAACCATCCGGGATAACATCGCCATGGGACTGCCCAGCGCGACCGAGGATCAAATAGCCGCAGCGGCTTCGGCGGCCCAGTGCGACGAATTCCTCGCGCGGCTCCCGAAGGGAATCGACACCGTCGTCGGCGCAGGTGGTGTCCGCCTGTCGGGAGGTGAGCGGCAGCGCGTGGCTATAGCGCGGGCAATCCTCAAAAGCGCCCCCATCCTCATCCTCGACGAGGCCAGTTCCTTCGCTGACGCACAGACGCAGTTCTCGATCCACCGCGCTCTGGCGGAGCTGACGAGGGGCAAAACGGTTCTGACAATCACCCACAGACTTGAGACCGTACAGTCGGCGAACCAGATTATCGTGATGGATAAGGGCCGGATTGTGCAACGGGGCAGACATGACGAGCTCATAGGGGTCGATGGGCCTTATGCAGATATGTGGGTCTCCGGCGACAGAGCCGCCGACTGGAAGCTTGGCACAGAGAAAGCTGAGGTGTCGCTATGAGAGGCATTATCGAAGCAATAACCTGTGGAGAACCGAGGCGCATAGCCAGACCCGCATTCTGGAACACCATTGCCCAGCTCGTATGGTTTCTACCCTTCATCTGTCTGGCGCTGATTGTCGACTGCATGTTTGGCTTCTATGCCACAGGCGGACTGAGCAACGCCGAACTCTGGCTCGCGTGGGCTGGCATGGCCGCCTGCTTCGTCCTTGCCCTCGCGGTCGAAAACATCGCATGCAAAGTGACTTTCCGTGACGGCTACGCTGTCGGCGCTGCGGTCCGCACAAGCCTGGCCGAGCATATCCGCAAGCTGCCCCTAGGAAAACTCGAGGGAAAGGGTGCTGGCGGCATCGCTACGACGATGATGAACGACTTCTCGCTCGTTGAGACGGGCATGACGCACCTGCTCGCCCAGGCCATCAGCGCCGGTATCGTGGCGCTCGTCACGACGGGGGCGCTCTGCCTGCTCGACTGGCGCATGGGCCTCTCCCTCTTCGTTGGACTGCCCCTGTCTCTCGCCATCACCGCCGTTGCACAGGGCTTGCAGAACCGCGCGGAGAGGCGCCTTGCCGCAACGAGAGTGGAGCAGACAACCCGAATCCAGGAGTATCTGAGGGGCATGCGCGCCATCAAGGCCCATCACCTGCAGGGCGCGAGCTTCACGACCCTCGCCAAGGCATGTGAGGACTACCGAGATGCCTGCATGGCAAACGAGAGCGCGACTGGCTCGCTCGGCGCGGTGTCGGAGGCAATTCTACGCAGCGGTCTGGCATGCATGACCCTCGCCGGCGTCTACCTGCTGGCCGGCGGCTCCCTCGACCCCACGGGGTTCTCCCTCTTCCTCCTCGTCGGCACGCGAGCTTTCGAGCCTCTTGCCGTGGCCCTCACGAGCTGGCCCGAATTGCAGCGCTGTGCGGCGGCGGGCCGCCGGATTATGTCTCTCTTGGGCGAGCCGGAGATGCCCGGCGAGTCCGATGCCCCCGAGGAGTGCAGCATCTCCTTTGACCACGTGTCGTTCGGCTACGACGATAACGAGGTGCTTCACAACGTGAGCCTGGACATAAGGGCTGGGGAGCTGACAGCACTTGTCGGACCCTCTGGCTCAGGCAAAAGCACGATTCTGAGGCTTGCCGCACGTTTTTGGGACCCGCAAGCAGGGCACGTTCTGCACGGTGGGCTCGACGAGCGCTCCATAAACCCGGAGCACCTGCTCAGTCGGGTGTCGATTGTCTTTCAGGATGTCTACCTGTTTCAGGACACGATTGAGGCCAACATCCGCTACGGGCGCGCGAATGCAACGCACGAGGAGGTCGTTCAGGCGGCCAAGGCGGCACGCTGCCACGACTTCATAATGGAACTGCCCAACGGCTACGATACCGTTATCGGTGAGGGCGGCTCGACTCTTTCGGGCGGTGAACGCCAGCGTATCTCCATCGCCCGCGCCCTCCTCAAAGACGCGCCTATCGTCCTTCTGGACGAGGCGACAAGCGCACTCGATTCGGAGAACGAGGCCGAGGTGCAGACGGCTATGGGCACGCTTGCACAGGGCAGGACTGTTGTCGCCATCGCGCACCGGCTGCGCACGGTGACGCGCGCCGACGCCATATATGTGATCGACAGCGGTCGCGTCGCGGAGAGCGGCACCCACGAGTCGCTGCTTGCCAAGGGAGGGACCTACGCGAAACTGTGGGGACTCCAGACAGATCTTGACGCCTGGCGCGCAAAGCACCCGCACGGCAACGGCGACACGCCCGCACGATGACATCCTCCGAAGACAACGGCGTTCATCAACCACAAGAGAAAGGAAACATCATGGAACCACAAAAGAAGAGTACATCCTCGAGGGCTGCTATTTCCGCAGGCGTGTTCATTGCGCTCTACCTGGCCGTCTACGTCATCATCGGGATCGTGTGCATGCCGGTGCCGATTCTGTTTCTGCTCATGCCCGCCCTCGTCGCCCTACTTGCGGCACCCATCTTCCACATAATGCTCGCCAGGTCACCCTCGGGCGTGCCCATCTTCATCGCCGCTGTCCTTCCGAGCCTCGTCCTCATCGCCTCGGGACACATCCCCATCGCACCTGCTGTCTCGGTCCCTGCGAGCATCGTTGCGGTGCTCATCGCACGTGCTGGAAAATATCGCAGCTTCGCATGGAACGCCGCAAGCCACGCCGTCTTCTCCTGGAACCTGCTCGGAGGCTTCGTGCCCATCTGGTTCATGCGCGACTACTTCTTCCAAGACATCCTTGAGCGGGGTATGAGCTCAAGCTTCTGCGAGACGCTCTATGCGCTCACGCCCGACTGGGTGCTTCCGGCCATGATGGTCGCCATCGTCATCAGCTCGATTTTGGGCTCGCTGATCGCGCGCAAGCTGCTCGCAGCCAAGCTCGGACGGGCAGGAATCCTGTGAACCCCCTCGAAAAGCTATATACGGAGCAGGGTCACAACGGAGGCATTGTCTTCGACCCTCGAACGAAGGCGACCCTGCTCGTCCTGCTCGACATAGCCGTCTTCCTCGGCCGCTCACTGCCCTACGAGGCCGCTGTCTTTTTGGTTTGCGTCCTGATTGTGGCAGTCGGCGGCATGGCCAGCACCGCCCTGCGCTACTGCGCGGTCTTTTCCCTGCTCGTTGCCGTCCAACAGCTAATCGGTCCCATGGTGGGCCAAAGCGCCGTGCTTTCCCTCGTACAATTCCTGGCAGTGGCGGTCCGCAAGGTCCTGCCATGCCTGCTTGTGGCTTACTGGGCCGTGGGGACAACCGGCGTTAGCGAGTTCGCGGCCGCCCTGTGGGGAAGCGGGGTGCCGAAGAGCGCCATAATCACAACATCGGTGGCCTTCAGGTGCTTCCCGACTATTAGCGAGGAGTGGCGCGCCATAAGGTCCGCCATGAAGATGAGGGGTATCGGAACGGGCCTCTCATCCTGGCTGTTCCATCCCATCCAGACGATAGCCCACATCTATGTGCCGCTTTTCGCCTCCGTGATTTCTATAAGTGACGAACTCGCGGCTGCAGCTCTCTGCCGCGGCATGGACGATCCAGCTCCTCACACCTGCCTGGCGCAGATTGGGTTGCGCACCCAGGACTGGTTAGCTCTGGCGCTTGTAGCTGCGGGAACGGCCGCGGCAGCGGCGTTCGCCATTGCCGGGAAGGGGCTCTGAGACGATGGGCCAGCCGATGATATCGCTCACCAACGTCAGCTTCTCCTATCGTGGAGCAGAATCCCCGAGCCTATCGTCGCTGTCGCTTGACGTGAAGGCGGGAGAATGCGTGCTCCTGTGCGGGAAGAGCGGTTGCGGAAAGTCAACCGTCCTCCGCCTGCTGAACGGCATGATACCCGAGTTCTTTGACGGTGACCTTACTGGTCGCGTGAGGGTTGGCGGCATGGATCCCACCACCTGCCCTCAGTACAAGGTGGCCCGCCAGGTAGGGACTGTGTTCCAAAATCCCCGCACGCAATTCTACACCCTCGACACCACAAGCGAGGTGGCCTTCGGCTGCGAGAACCGTGGAATGCCGCGTGCCGAGATCTCACGTAGGGTGAACGAAGCCGCAGCCGATTTGGGCATCGCGGCACTCATGAATCGCAACATCTTCCACCTCTCGGGGGGTGAGAAGCAGCGCGTTGCCATCGCGAGCGTCTATGCTACCGGCCCGGAGGTGCTCCTACTGGACGAACCATCGGCGAACCTCGACTTCCCCGCAATCAGGGAGCTGCGACGTACCTTGGACATACTAAGGTCGAAAGGCAAGACGATCCTCATCGCCGAGCATCGCACGTGGTACCTCGAGGGCATAGTCGACCGCGCGGTCTACCTGGACGGCGGGAAGGCTTCCGATGTTTTCGCCATGGGCGAGCTCGCCTCGCTGACCCGCAGCCAGCGCCTTGAGACGGGCATACGACCCGTGAAGCTGGAGGGATTCGACCTCCCGAGGACAGTCGCCCCAGTGACAGACACGCCCATGCACGAGATGCATCTCGCCGACCTCGTCTTCTCATACTCACGACATGCCGCCCCCTCCCTCTCCGTCCCCGACGCGCAGTTCGGGTCGGGTCGCGTCGAGGCGATTGTGGGAGACAACGGTGCGGGCAAGTCGACCCTCGCCTCGGTGGTGTGCGGGCTCGCCAGGGAACAGCGAGGCAGCATCGAAATCGACGGCGCCGTGCTCTCCGCGAGAAAGAGGCTGCCCCTTAGCTACGAAGTGATGCAGGAGGCCAACCACCAGCTCTTCTGTGATAGCGTCGAGGAGGAGGTCGTCCTGGGGGCGAGCAACCCTGGTACCCGAGGCCTGGAGTCGGTGCTAGGTCAGTTGGACCTCCTCGACGTGAGGGGGCGCCACCCCCTGACGCTGTCGGGAGGGCAGAAGCAGAGGTGCGCCATAGCGGCTGCCATGTTCTGCGGCAAGAAGGTGCTGGTCTTTGACGAACCGACGAGCGGGCTCGACTACGCCCATATGGCGCAGACGGCCACGCTGCTGCGGGAGCTTGCCGCGTCCGGGGCCTTCGTCCTCGTCGTGACGCACGACTTCGAGCTGGCGCTGGCCGCCTGCGACAGGGTTACCGAGATGAAGGGCGGAAAGGTCACCGCCCAATACGGTCTCGACAAGGGTGGCGTGGCGCGGCTGCGCGAGTTCTTCGGAATAGGGTGACCCTTCGCATTTGAGAAGAAAGGATTTTAATTTGCAAAGCAAAAGATTATTCTCCACCCGCATAGCGGGTAGTTTTGTGTTTCGCGCGTAACACGCGCTCAACAGGCTAAAGCCTCGAAAATAATAAAACCAAGCAGGAAATGAAATTCCTGCTTGGTCTCTGCGATACGCACGTTTCGAATACGTCTATTTCTGAGGATACAGAGCCTCAAGGATCTTCTCGGCAGAATCAAATGCACGTGGTGAGTAGTCAATGTACTCAGAATATGGAATCTCTACGATGCTCTTGTTGGCAATAGCGGGGACGTTCTGCAGGGAGCTCTCGCCCAGAAGGGTGTCTTTAGCTACAGCGTCAGTTGCTTTATTGCGCTCTGCGGTAACGTAAATAATGACATCAGGATTGAACTTAATCAGATTCTCATACGTCAGGCCGTTTGCAGACTGGGTTGTCGCAGGAGTGGCTCCAAGCTGGTCAATGATAGTAAACTCAAGGCTCTTCTCGTTACCACCAAAGAGACCAAACGTGCCGTCCTTGAGGTTAGCCATAACCAGAACGGTCTTCTTTGTTTCTTTCTCATGCGCTTTAACTCGCTCATTAATGGCATCAAGGCGCTTCTGAAGGTCGGCAGTATAGGTGTCGGCATTGCTCTGAACATCAAAAATAGATCCAAGGTTCTTAATATCAGAAATAATTCCGGCAAGCGTTGGATCGCCCTGCTCAGAAGATGCCAGCTGTGTATAGACAGAAATTCCCAGGTCAGCGTAGTCCTTTGGAGTAGTCTGATCCTTTGAAGTAAAGAGACGGGAACGTCCCACAATAAGGTTTGGATTAGCGGCAACAACAACCTCGCGCGAGAGGCTCTTCTTATCGCCCAGCTGCTTGATGGACGCATACTCATCAGCAATATCTGAAGGCATTGGTGCATCAGGCTTGATAGTGCCAATAATCTTGGAGCCAAGGCCCAGACGCAGCAGAATCTCAGCTGCAGAATCTGTCAGGGTAACAACACTCTCAGGAGCCTTGTCAAACTTGGCCTCAAACTCGTTGCCGTCACCGTCATAGAGCTTGAACGATACTGGATAGCTCGTATTGGCCGATTTCTTTTCTTCTGTAGCAGGGGTAGATGGGCTAGACGTTGCATTGTTGCACGCAGTAAGACCCAATCCAGCAGCAGTTGCAGCAAACCCTGCCGCAATACTCAAAAAATTCCTTCTCGTAAAGAGATTTGAACTTACACGAGGATCCATCGGATATCCTTTCATTCATCTGTTGATACTCAACAGGCGATTAATACACGTAATCAATGCTGATACCGTTTCCAGCAGTTGATGGCCTCACCGCACCCTCAACGCTATAAACATCAGCAAGTAACTCAGGGGTCACAATGTCCTCAGGTGTTCCCTCAGAAACAATAGTCCCCTCTTTTAAGAAATACAGGCGGTCGACATAATGAGCTGCCATCACAATGTCATGCAAAACAGCCAGGCAGCTGATACCAAGATTGCGAACAAGGCGCAAAATATCAATCTGGTACGTAATATCCAGGTGATTAGTAGGCTCATCAAGCACCAGAAACTCTGGTTCCTGAGCCAACGCACGAGCCAACATGACACGTTGTTTCTCGCCACCTGAAAGCGTGGCAAAAGAACGGTCTTCAAAGCGAGAAAGGCCAACTTTCTGAATAACGTCAGAAACGATTGCCTCGTCGTGATCGGTTTCTTTTGATAGCGCCGACTGATGAGGACTGCGTCCCAACGACACAATCTCGCGAACAGTAAAGTCAAAGGACAGCGAGTTAAACTGGCTTACCACAGCAACCTTACGCGCAAAGTCACGACGTGATATTTCAGTGGCGTCGCGTCCGTCCCATAGGATCTTGCCGTCATAGCTCCGACCAAGGCCATAAATTGCACGCAAAAGCGTAGACTTACCCGATCCATTGGGGCCAAGAATGCCCACAAACTCACCATCTGCCACGTTAAGCGAGACGTCCTTTACAATTGGCTTATTATGGATGGCGACCGACACATTTTGCACTTCAAGGCGCATACTACTCACCATCCCTAAAGCTGTAGTTACGTGCAATCATGATGTAGACAAAGAACGGTGCGCCTATCACGGCGGTCAGAATGCCAATAGGAACTTCAGTGTTGCCCAGGATGGTACGAGCACAGGCATCTGCCCAAAGAATGAAAATAGCTCCAAGTACCAGCGCAGTTGGCACCAGCCTTCGGTGATCGGACCCAACAAACGAGCGCGCAATGTGCGGAATAATAAGGCCAACAAAACCGATGGTTCCCACTGATGAAACAAGCGTGCCTACCATGAGCGCTGAAATGGTCAAGTATGCCCACCTGCACAAATTGGTATTGAGACCAAGCGTTGTAGCAGCCTCGTCTCCCATCAACAGCACATTGAGAGAGCGGAACTGGGTTAAGAAAAACACACTGACGAGAAGTACTACAACAACGGAAACGCCAACGTTTCCCCAGCTTGCTCGCGCCAAAGAGCCCATGATCCAGAACTTCAGATCCATCATGCCCTCGGCGTTGGCTGCGATTGTGATAATGAAATTAGATAGCGCTGTGAACAGGGCGTTCAAAATCATGCCTGAGAGGACAAGCTTTGACGACGTCATATGACCGCCGGTAGACGCTAACAACAAAACACCTATCGTGGCAATTGTTGAGCCAATAAACGAGAACAGCGGTACCGAAGAAAGTCCCACAATATGTACCGCGCCAGCTCCAAGCATAATGGCACAGGTAGCTCCACACGAAGCTCCTGATGAAATGCCCAAAATGTATGGCTCAGCCAAGGTGTTTTGAACCGACGCCTGCATGACAACGCCCGCAAGCGCAAGGCCAGCTCCGGCCACCACACCCAAGATGATGCGGGGAAAACGCAGCGACCAGACGACCTTCTCGACAGGTCCTCCTGCTGCCAAGGCTTCCGGTAACGGCATGCCAAAAAGATGATGCATCAGCACGGCATATGCGTCTTGCAAGGAAACGCTGACGGCGCCCATCGTTGAAGTTATTACAATGCTCGCCGCTAGAAATACAACGAGAACTCCCATGAAAAGACGGAACGGCCCGGCTTTTCTTACCATACAATACCCCTCTAAAGATACGCTGCGTTTTTGCGCACAACGTAAAAAGGACAAAGTATGTTTCGCAGGCGCAGCGGAATTTTCAAAAGTTAACTATATCTTACTTTTTGAGTTATGAGAAGTTGAATGTTTTGAAAAATGCTTAAAATGTCTACGCCCCTCTGTGGGATGCTCCCGGTGGGACGCCACCGACAGCAAACAGACAATAACAGACAGCAACGAACGAGAAACTTCATGGATTTATCAGCTTTACCAGACAACACAATCATTGCCGGAGATCGCTCCGAAGTTCCTGGTCTTCTTGTTATTCTCCACGGCTCTCTGCTTATGCCAAAGATAGCTGCGCTTCTGTCCTCCGGAGAACTTGACGCGACCAAACTCCCCCAATGCCTTGTCATTACCGCGCCGTCAAATCAAGACTGCTATTCCCCTTGGCCGGCATCAAGCGTGCGGACAGAAGCTCCAAATTTTGAAGGGCTTGGAAAAGAATTTCTCTCAGACATCGTACTTCCTGCTGTCGAGAAGTACTCTGCTCTAGCTACTCATAGCGAAGAGGGTACGTGTCCTCTTACTTTGCTAGGGTATTCCTTATCGGGTTTATGCAGCCTTTTTGAGATGCAGACAACCTGCCACTTTGACCAGTATCTTCTAGCTAGTCCAAGCACGTGGTTTCCCGGTTTTGTTGAAACTTTTGATACTAGCCATGTGCGGGAGGACATTCGCTGGTTCATCGCAAGCGGAGAAAACGAAGGTAAAAACCATCCTGAGCCCCTGCGTTCAGTAAGGCAGACGACAGATACGCTGGTTGAGAAGCTGGCGCCTGTTGCTCCGAATTATCAGCGTATGCTGGATTCTTACGATCATCACAAGGGTCTTGAGCTGAGGCTGCAGCGTTTACTGAACTTTGGCTTTGATGCGTAGAGGGGTGTTTTATTGCCGGCGGAGATGACGAGCTCAAAGACAGTTTTTTTGCGGCTTGCCCAACGGCCTGCTAAGACAGCCGTCTGAACAGTGCTGATTGCTAACAAAAAACCCGCCGAGGGCGGGCTTTAAAATTCTTATGGTCGCGGGGGCAGGATTTGAACCTACGACCTTCGGGTTATGAGCCCGACGAGCTACCAGACTGCTCCACCCCGCAATGTATACGCTTATGCGCGAACAAGTACTATACCTTCCCAGCCACAGTGAGTCAAGCAAAATAAAAGATTTTCTCGCCATAAAGGTGTGAGGCTTGCGCAAGAGGACCAAGAAAGTTGCGATGCCGTCAGCAGAATTGGGGTCAGACGGCTAAACTATTTATACTGTCTTAAGGGCGCTTTGTGCTTGCGCCAAACAGCTATAGAAGGACTTTTGAGGATGACATTACACGAGTTCCTGGCGCTCTTTACCAGCAAGAACATCGAGTACACTACCGCCCATCTTGACGCGGTGAATCAAAACGTACAGCTTACCGATGTTGCAAGCGATTCTCATGAGGTCATCCCGGGCTCACTGTTTGTCTGCAAGGGCGCGAGTTTCTCCCCAGCGTATCTAGCAAGCGCGGTGGAGGCTGGAGCTGTTGCGTACCTCTGTCAGCAG
>ERZ772960.1278-NODE-1278-length-20357-cov-3.304945_pt1 | contig 20357 bp, 20 predicted proteins | sample MGYA00580678_ERZ772960 | MGnify/ENA primary metagenome ERZ772960 (study PRJEB29015, sample SAMEA2737930) | human oral metagenome | biome: human oral; feature: human-associated habitat; material: dental | place: China | collected 2059 ... | reverse complement strand
ATCGACATACGGTTTATTCTGCTTCAAAAGTTCCGAGTTGATATTTAACGGCTCCAAGCCGTATCCGACCTGAGCAAGATAATCTCCGATACGATAGTTCGGTAAGACTATATTTCCTTCCTGCCTAACCTCCGCATCCGCCGCACCGGCAAGGAAACTGATTTTATAGTTATCATTGCGCGCCATCGTGTTGGCAATTTCCGTCTGCATCTGCGTGGTCGGCGTAATCTGGAGCGTGAAAGCGGCATCGAAGCTTGTTCTATACAAGTTGGAATCCTGACGGAGCTGTAAACCGACAATAGGCGGATCGTTCTCGAACGCTTTCTCCAAATCCAACTGGTTGGAAGCACTGATGGGAAGATTATCGTTTATGGTAGCTTTCTTCCGGAGTGAAGATATACTGTCTATGGCGGTTTAGGGTAAACGAACCGTAATGGAAGAAGGAAGGATCCCCCTTCTTCCTGAGCCAAACCTCCACAGGCGGATACTCCGTATACTCTCCTTCTTGGCTTCCGCCTTCTTTGCAAAACCGATGATCTCGTTATCTACCTTCTCTACATCGTAAGCCTTCATGTCTTTCATGTAGATTCTTCTATAGTGATAATCGTCATCCGATAACTTATACGGGGTACCCCGATAGACATCGCCATCGTTTCCCTGGTCATGCTGTAATCCATCTACATCCGAAACCGCGCTGTTCTGCGTCGCAGCGAGGGGTTTCCCATTTACACTCCCCGTCGTTGTCGTGTAGAGGTAGTAAGGCCGGTCGGTAATGGTCACCCCGGAACCCGGAACGGCAGGATTCGAGGACGTCTTATACGTCCCGTCCGAATTCAGCACAACGGAACTGTTCTTTGCCTGATAGCTGGAAGAGAGCGTAAAGCTGTCATATCAGTTACTAAAAATCAGCGGACCGTCATTTCCATCCTTATAAATACTCTGTGTTCCGAAAATCCCGAGGTAATACTGTCTTGCTCCGCTGTTATACTTCGTGTTCAGAAAGTCCCCGGCACTCGAGGGATGAACAAGCACCTTCATCTTATCCGTGAGAACCGCATCACCATTCCGGATATAGCCGTCTGCCCAGTGCTCCGTAAAGGTGATTTTGTTTTTGAGTTCTATTCCCACTGTACTTAAATCAATGTGCGCATCCTTTAATTTCGTATACGGATACTTGTAAAGGAGTGCATACAACTGCGAGTTATAGTCCGAATTTGCATAGTTTGTGCCTTCAACATAGGGTTGAAACGTGGGGAGTCCCGCCACACTGAGGTCTTTCGGAATTCCCACATAAGAGCGCTCTACGGGGTTTGCGAGATAAGGTGCATTGGCAGGCGGATTCGGGTTCGGTCCCACTCCCATATATCTTGCAATATTCGCATAGCCGTTTTGCGCATAAATCTCGATATTTTTTTTGTAAAAGTAGCCATCGCTGCCCCCGTTCATCGGCAGCTTCTTCGCACCGACTAAGATACCGCCATCGGAGTCCGCGAGACTTGCTGTATGAAAAGTATAATCAAAGGCTTGCGAGCTTCCTACTGCACAGTCAACACGCAGGTACCATACCCCGTAAAAATACTGATCCGCATCGGCAGGCTTGTCTCCCCAGCTGTTATCCCAGGTGAAGAAGATCCCTTTATTGACATCCGCCTCTCCGTGTTTCAGTTCCATCGTCGTAGGTTTTACCTCCGTCTCCACATGCACGGAAAGTTCCTTCTGATCTACTGCATCGAGGCTGTTGTCTTCATGGTCAATCTGCATCGTTACCGGAAAATGGTTGTCGTAGACTCCCTTCTGTTTTCCATTTACGACCTGATGCGTCACCGAAAGCATCGAAGGAGTCAGGTTATAGACGATATCCGCCTTAAAGGTGACACCGCCGCTTAACTCGCGGAAATTCTTTAGGCGGAAATACTCCGCCGTTTTTCCTCCGCCAAGATCCTTCTGTACAATCGTATAGTTAAAACTACTCTGCGGGTTTGTCCCCGGCGCCTCCGGTACTCCGGTTGAAATCGCCGGAAGAAGCGGATATTGATCGTCTTTAGAGAAGACACCGCAATCTTATTCGGATCACTGCTGTCCCATCCCTTATAGATTCTGGCAGGAATATCCATGATGACCGTTCCCGGCTTGTACTTTGTATTCTTGTTTCTCTTTAAGGTCAGCTCCACCCCGATAGTCGAAGTAATGACTGCATTGGAAGTATACTCCTGCGGAACGAGATTTAACTTCTTCTGCTTCCGCATGTCTCCGTTACTGCCGTCGGTATACCAGCGCCCTGTATCGTGACTCGTAGCCGGGGCTTCCATCCAGAAAGCCTTAAAGTCATGAGCATCGGCACTAAGCCCTGCCGTAGGCGTGGCTGCCAGTACCATAGGGCTGAAATGTTTTGCAGAAAAGAGAAGATCGTCTTTTTCTTCTTTTAAGGGAAGAATCTCCACCGGAAGTCCTTCCGGAAGGTGCACAAGTTGCAGTTCCTTCTCCTCATCCGACAAAACCTTCTCTATCTTTTCCGTTTTCTGAAAACGAACGTCGACTTTCTTTCCGGCTTTGGGCTGTACTTCCTTTTCTTCTCCATTTTCTTCATGGTAAAAAGTGATATCGACTGCCGTAACGATATCGATATCCGGATGAAGAAAAACCTGTTCCTCCCTGTGCTCCTTCTGTGGTAGATCCGCCTAGCGTCTCTTCCCGGTGGATGCTTCCTGCCAAATTTCGTGCACTTTCCTCCGCATAGGCAACCGTCTGCACATTTCCGACAAGCATCAGAAAAGTGAGGAAATAAGCCATTCTCCTCTTGATTCCGCCGGCTTTCTTGTTCCGTTTCCCGCTCTGTCCTCCTGACAAATTCCATTCGGGACGGTTACTCCAACCATTCCTCAACTCTCTATGCATAGACTCCTCTTTTCCTCCGGTATCATGCTACAAATGGATTCATTTAAAAGTTTTTAACTGTTTATCGACCTATAATAGTGATTTATTAGACAATTTCTATAAAAAATTGATTAATTCCTCAAAAAATGAATTATATTTAAATAAATAGAGTCGATAAGGAAGACTCTCCCGCTCCTTTCCATTTGAAGATTCCTTTCCTCCGTTTACCCTCTCTCTCCGGGAAGAAAAGCAGAAGAAAACATTGCTATCTTCTTCCTTTTAGTGTTACACTATCATCGCTTTTGTGGAAAGTCGGGAGCCCTTCCACAGGATTTTATCTATCGTATCCCATATCATAAAATCTGTAGGAGGAAGATGCATGAACGAAAACGAAAGAATCCCACAGGACTATATCCAGGAGATTATCGACCTGCTTCGCAGCGGGGACGAAGCGGAAGTGCTTCATGAAAAATTAGATGAATACCATGCAAATGATCTTGCCTCCGCTCTTCCTCTTTTAGCAGAAGAGGAACGGAAATATTTATACAGTTTGCTGGACGATGAGCGCCTCAGTGAAGTCATGGAATACGTTGAACACGGCTATCTCTACTTAGAGGAACTGAGTCCGGAGAAAGCCGGTATCATTCTTGCCGGCATGGAGCCGGATGATGCGGTATCCCTCCTCCGTGAGGCTGATCCGGAGAAGAAGACTATCTGGCTCTCCAAGATGCCGCTGAAAGACCGCAATGAATTGCAGATTCTGGCTGCCTATGACGAGGACTTCATCGGTTCCCGTATGACCACGAACTTCGTTTTTCTGGACAATCGCTTAAACATCGCGGATGCCATGAAATCCCTGATTCAGCAGGCTGCCGAGCATGATAACATCTCGAAAGTCTATGTCGTGCATGAGGACGGCTCCTATTACGGTGCCATCGATTTGAAAGAACTGATTATCGCACGAAGAGATACAAAGCTTGAAGATATTACGGAAACCGGTTATCCCTTCGTCTATGCGGATGAAAAAATAGAGGATTGTTTGGAACGAATCAAGGGATACGCGGAGAACTCCATCCCCGTTCTCGGCGAAAACAACATCATCCTCGGTGTCATCACGGCACAGGATGTTTTGGAAGTCTATGATGAAGAGATGGGTGAAGACTACGCCCGTTTGGGAGGTCTTTCCGCAGAAGAGGATTTGAACGAGCCGCTCTGGGACAGTGTAAAGAAGCGCCTTCCCTGGCTCGTTATCCTGCTCTTCCTCGGCCTCGTGGTTTCCACGGTTGTAGGACTCTTTGAAACCGTTGTAGCGCAGCTCACCATTATTATGGCTTTCCAGTCCTTAATTCTCGATATGTCCGGTAATGTCGGAACACAGTCCCTTGCGGTAACCATCCGTGTACTGATGGACGAGCGACTCACCGGAAAGCAGAAGCTAAGTCTGATTGGGAAGGAAATGGCTGTCGGCGGACTAAACGGTCTTGTCATCGGCGTCTTCTCTCTGGTCGGCATCGGTGTCTACCTTTCTTTATTTAAACAGCAGCCACTACACCTCGCCGTTGCGATATCCGCCTGCATCGGTGTCTCTTTGATGGTTTCCATGGTAATTTCTTCCTTTGTCGGAACCATCACCCCGATCTTCTTTAAGAAAGTCGGCGTCGACCCGGCAGCTGCATCCGGACCGCTGATCACCACCATCAATGACCTGGTTGGTGTTGTCAGCTACTACGGTTTAACCTGGATTTTACTCTTGAATATCCTACATATCGGTGCAGCGTAAATATCCATACAGAGCGTCCCCGCAGAATGTTTCTTGCAAAAAGCGTTTGGAGACGGCGGTACTTGCTGAAAACGAGTAAAGCGAAGTTTTCAGCTTAGTACCGTTCCGTCGGAACCGAGCGCAAGCGTCTTTTTGCAGAAACATCTGCGGGGACTGTTTGTGAAGGAGCTATTTTTAATACCCGAAGCTACTCCCTTACCACATCTTCCAAAAGTTCTAAGATTTCCTCCGGCATCTCCTTTCCCGTCCACAGTCGAAAGGCTTCTGCCGCCTGATAAAAAAGCATGGGAAGACCGTTCATCGTAGCGAGCCCTTGCTCTTTTGCCTGCAAAAGGAACTTCGTCTCCATCGGATGATAGATACAGTCCGAAACAAATAGACCGGCATGAAGGAAAGTCCTGTCCGGAAGCAGCGATTCTTCCCTGAGCATGCCGACATTTGTCGCATTGACCAGAATATCGCTTTTTTCGAGAGATGCAGGAAGGTCTTCCTCATAGGAGCCAAGCCGAATCTCTCTTCCGGTCTCTCTCTCCACTTTCTGTACAAAGGCTTTATTTTTCTCTATAGAACTCTTTCTTTGTAAAAGAATAATTTCTGCCAGTTCCGTGAAAACGGCACGACAAAGAATCGCTTTTCCGGCACCGCCGAGTCCCATGAGACAAAGCCTTTTTCCCTGAACACTCCCATTTTTCTTCTCTAAGGCCCGAAAAAATCCGATGCCGTCCGTACTCGTTCCCCGAAGCTCTCCTCCCGGAAGAAACTGCAAGGTATTCACCGATGTGGAGAGTTTCGCTTCGGGAGACAGACTGTCACAAAGCGGAAGCACCGCTTCTTTTAAAGGCATGGTCAGATTTAAGCCTCCGATTTGCAGACTTCGGAAAGCGGAGAGAACGCCCGGAAGGGTCTCCTTCTCTACGGAAAAAGCAAGATAGCGTCCATTAACGGACAATCTGCGAAAGGCCTCGTTATGAATCATCGGAGACAGACTGTGTCCCACAGGATTTCCCAGAAGTCCGTATAACTTTGTTTTCCCATCTATCTGAAACATATTCAAATCTCTTTCATGCTTTCCTTGTGTGTAATATAGAATAAAAACAAATGTACAGCCACGGTAATCCAGATGCAGTAATAGCCGAACACATGAGATGTAGACACGGCAACAAAAGCCCCCGAGCAGAAAGATAGCAGCATGAGGCCGTGGCTTCTGGATACGAAAAATGCATTGGCATCCTTGTCCCGGATTCCCTTTACCAGATTTACCCCCATTTGCCGGATATGATTGGTACAGAAAGTCGTCGCCATGGAAAGCCCTTCCGCTTTCTTAAATACCGTAAACTGCATAGCACAGATAAAACTGAGCATGACCTGCGGAATCCGATCCGGAACCGTCGCCGGCATAAATCCGATAAGAAGTGATATAAACGCTTCGAAAAGAAGCAGAATCCGCTCGAAGACCAACTGATTTTTTCGGTTCAGTCTCTCTCCGAGAAGTTCCGCAAAACAAACACCGCAAATATAAGCCGTCAGAGGCACAAAAGAATAGAGGCCTCTCTTCCAATCCCCGTTTCCGAAGGACAGCATCATCATCACCAGATTTGCCGTCTGGGCATTGGCGAAGACCTTTCCCCGTAAACTGTAGGTATATCCGCCGTAAAAACCGCCGACAAACATCAAAAGCGCAAAGAAAAACAAGCGCTCTACTATCTTAAACTCTTCTTTGGCATTCACCCTTACAACTCCTTTATCCTTAAAGATTGCTACTGCAAAAGTTTCATACAACAAAAGTGTACCGCAATGATTCTATCATGAGCACAATTTTCCGCTACGCCTGAAGACGTTGCCGCACAATCTCATACGCCAGTACACCGCATGCCACGGAGACATTTAAGGAATCAATATCTCCCTTCATGGGAATCGATGCCTGCATATCACAGTTTTCTTTAACCAGACGGGAAACCCCTTCGCCTTCATTTCCCATCACGAGACAAATCGGCCCCTTCAAGTTGAGAGAATACATACTTTGCCCGCCCATATCGGCACAGACAAACCAGATGCCTTCCTTTTTCAACTCTTCCATGGTCTGTACCAGGTTCGTCACCTTACAGACCTTCGTATAATTCAAAGCACCGGCACTGCTTCTCGCCACCGTTGCCGTGAGTCCAACCGCTCTCCTCTTCGGAATAATCACGCCATGCGCGCCTGAGAGGTTTGCGGTACGAATCATCGCCCCCAGATTATGCGGGTCTTCTACTCCATCCAGGAGAAAAAAGAAAGGATCCTCTCCTCTCTCCTTTGCTACTTGAAGAAGGTCGGAAAGTTCGGCATAAGCGTATGCCGCAAGATAAGCGATGACGCCCTGATGCACTTCTCCGGAACTGATTTCATCAAGACGGGACTTCTTCACGAAGTCCACCACCGTATCCTGCTTCTTCGCCTCCCGGAGAATACTGAGAATAGGACCGTCTTTTAAACCGTCCTGCACAAATAAGCGGTCAATCGTCTTCTCCGCACGGAATGCCTCCATTACCGGATTTCTTCCTATTAAAGTGTAGCCTTCTTCTCTCATTCTCCCTCTCTCTATATATATAAATCCGCTCTTTCCCCTGCCGGTGTGGAGTCCCTACGTACTGAATCTACGCATCTTCCTTCTTTTCTGTCGTTTGCAAAAGAAAGGCCAGTCCCTCTTCCATCAGAAACTGAAGCCTTTCTTTCTCCCCCCGGTAGTGCAGGAAGCCGAGCACGGCCTCAAAGCCTGTCGCACGGCGATAATCCTGTATCGCAGAATTTTTCGAATGGCTCTGTGACTTATGGTTTCTTGCTCTTCGATATACGGAGAACTCTTCCTCCGTGAGAATCTTTTTATCCAGAAAAAAAGCCATGATGGCGGACTGCGCTTTCGCACAGACCAGTTCCTTCTTCTTCCCGTTAATCTTATTTAAAGAACCGGAAAACTCCCGTATCAGATAGTCCCGTACAAAGAAATCATAAATAGAATCCCCCACATAAGCTAAGCTTAGAGGGGGAATCTGCTCTGCATCTTCTGAAAACTTCTTTATATCTTCTGCCATTCTACCCCGTTTCTAGTATCTTTCAGGGCAATTCCCATCTCGAGGAGTTGATCCCGGATGCGATCCGCTTCCGCAAAGTCTTTGTTTTTCTTCGCTTCCGTACGTTTCTGAATCAGCTCTGTAACCTTCTCTTCCAGACTGTCGTCAAGCTCTTCCTCTTTCTTTTCGGTACGAATTCCAAGCACCTGCATCAGCGTCACAATGGAATTCTTCATCTTCTCCACAAAATCCTGGGAAGAATCCTCTCTGGCTGAAGCATTGGATAGACGCACCAGCTCAAAAATCTGGGTAATCGCATCGGCGGTATTTAAATCATCTTCCATCTTCTCTGAAAATGTGACTACAAAGCCTTCCGCTTTCTTTAAAATCTCCTCTTCCTCTTTCGAACACTGTTCTTTTTTCAGACGGGGATAGAGGTCTTCCAACCGCCAAATCGTATGAAGAATCCGATCCAAAGATGCCTTCGCGGACTGCATCAACTCCTTCGAAAAATTGAGCGGACTTCTATAGTGCGCGGAAAGCATATAGAAACGAAGCACCATCGGGTCAAACTCGGCGGTAACATCCCGCACGGTGAAGAAGTTCCCAAGGGACTTCGACATCTTCTTATTGTCTATGTTGATAAAAGCATTGTGCATCCAATAGTGTGCGAAGCGCTCGCCATGCGCCGCTTCATACTGTGCAATTTCATTTTCATGATGAGGGAAAATGAGGTCCTCGCCACCGGCATGAATGTCCAGCTGTCCTCCACAGTACTTCGGTGCCATAACGCAACACTCCGTGTGCCAGCCCGGTCTTCCTTCACTCCAGGGAGAATCCCAGTACGGTTCTCCCATCTTTTTCGGCTTCCAGAGCACGAAATCGGTGGGACTCTTCTTCTCTTCCTCTCCGGAAACCTTCAACTCCCGAAGACCGGAACGAAGTTCGTCCATGTTCTTGTGGGAAAGCTTTCCGTAAGTGGGAAAAGCGCTCGTATCATAATATACCGTCCCGTCCACCGGATAAGCAAAGCCCTTCTGCACCAAAGTATCAATGAGGGCAATCATCCCTCCGATTTCTTCCGTAGCCTTCGGATGGGCTGTCGCTTTCTCAATATTCAGATCCTGCATATCCTTTTCCACTTCGGAAATATAGCGCTTCGTTACGGTCGGGCAATCCACGCCTTCTTCCGTTGCCGCCTTGATAATCTTATCATCCACATCCGTATAGTTGGAAACATAACAAACATCATATCCTTTGTATTCCATAAAACGGCGGAAGGTATCAAAAACAATCATCGGACGGGCATTCCCGATATGAATCAGATTGTAAACGGTCGGTCCGCAGACATACATTCTGATCTTTCCTTTCTCAATCGGGATGAACTCTTCCTTCTCTTTCGACATGGTGTTATAGATTTTCATACTGCCCTCTCTTCTTTTCCAACAACGCTCTCTAAAGTGTATAGCCTCGCTTTCTTTTCGTCAAGAAATGGAAAAAGGGCTATCAAAAGAACTTATCTTCTATATTCATTGAAGAAATCCTGGAAGCTCTTAAACGGGTCATTTTCCGTGCTGTCCCGATCACTTCCGCTGTTTCCGCTGTCCTCATCCTGCTGACTGTCTCCGCCATTCCCGGAATTGCCGTTGTCTCCATTGTTTCCGTTATCTCCGTCGGAAGAATCCGGGGCATTACTCTCCCCGCCGGAATACGGGTTCGTCCCCTTACTTCCGTTTCCGGACTGCAATGCGGAAGCCTTTCCCAGTGTAACGGAGAGTTCTACTTCATTGTACTTTCCGCTTCCATCCTGCCGCATAACCGTAAGCTTCACTTCCTCACCCGCTCTATACTTCGCAAGAAGCGCCTTCAGATTGGCTGTCGTGTATACACCCTGTCCATCGAGTTTCGTAATGATATCTCTCTCCTGCAAAGCTTCATTCTTCGCTCCGGTATCCTTTAAAATCTTGTAGATATAGATTCCCTTCGGCATAGCAAAGCTTTCCGCAGTCTGTGCATCAATGTCCTTGACCTGCACGCCGAGCACGCCCTGCTCCGCTTCCGGAACCTTCTCTCTCGTAGTAAGAGTAGACAGGGAAGAAAGAATCTTCTCCGCTTCCGAGGATGGAATCGAGTATCCCATTCCTTCCACATCGGTATCGGAATACTTCGCTACATTGATACCGATCAGCTCTCCCTCCATATTGAGGAGCGCTCCGCCTGAATTTCCCGGGTTAATCGCCGCATCTGTCTGAATCAGTCCTTTGGAAACGCCTTCCTTTGTCTGTACATCCCGGTTCTTCGCAGAGATAATTCCCGTGGTAACGGACTGTCCGTAGCCAAGCGCATTTCCGATAGCCACAACCTGGTCTCCCACTTCCATCGCATCGGAAGAACCGATCTCGATCGGCTTAATCTTCGCTCTGGTTTCCGGGGAAATGTCGGAAAGTTTCACGGAAAGCATCGCAATATCGACTGTCGCATCCGTTCCTTTCACCTGTGCCGTGGCAGTACTGTCATCAATAAAGCTGATGGTCAGAGAATTCGAATCCTGAATCACATGGTTGTTCGTTGCAATCAGAAGTTCCGTCTCATTTTCTCCTACAATGACGCCGGAACCGCTGGCAGGCAGCTCCGTCTCTTTCTGCACTTCTCCGAAAATGGAGAAGCCGTTCTCCTGATATCGCATCATGTTCGTGATCGCCACAACCGAAGGCATCGCGTCTTTCGCCACTTCCGTTACCGTCTTCACGCCTGTTCTCGCGCCGCTGTTTCCGGACGAAGCCGCTTTTTCTTTGTCCTTCGAAAGGGCAGAAGGACTTGCCTTCTGCGTATCCTCATCCGCCTTCTTCGTATCGTCTTTGTTTTCTCCCAACACGGCGTAAATATTGCTTTTCTGTGCAAGATAATTCACGCCCACCATCATTCCGCCTGCTATCATCCCGAAAAGCAGTGCGGAAAATATAAGACCAACCACTCGTTTCATCTTTGCTTTCCTCTTTCTCTAAGAACCCCCGCTACCTTATCCTGTCAGGAAAAAATCGGGTCCCGCTATTTCCTGCCTATCCTATAGAAATTATGTGTCAATTTTGTGTCGCAGTACCGGAAGCAGGGAATTTTGCTGCCGGTTCTCTTCCCGTTTACTGCTCCTCTAAGAGGACGATTGCCTTTGCGGCAACCCCTTCTCCTCTCCCGGTGAATCCCAGACCTTCTTCCGTTGTCGCTTTCACGGAAATCCGGTTTATCTCGCAGGAAAGGCTGTGTGCGATATTCTCTTCCATTTTCGGAATGAAATCCTTGACCTTCGGTCTCTGTAAAAGGAGTACCATATCTGCGTTTCCGAGCCTGTATCCTTTCTCTTTCACAAGAGCATACGCCTTCTCCAGAAGAACGAGGGAAGAAATGCCCCTGTACTGTTCCTCCGTATCCGGAAAATGTCGCCCGATATCCCCGAGCGCCGCCGCACCGAGTAAAGCATCGGTTAAAGCATGAAGGAGTACATCCGCGTCGGAGTGCCCCAGAAGCCCTTTTTCATAGGGAATCTCCACCCCGCCCACAATAAACAGTCTTCCCTCGACCAACCGATGCACATCATACCCCAGTCCTACCCGCATATAAACTCCTTTTTTAAAAGCCGAAAAGCGTCTCTACGGCTTTCTTCAACTGCACATCCTTCGTTCTGTCCTGTAGATACGCTTCACTGTCCGCCTCCGGAATCTCTACCTTATAATCCGGGGTGATGCCAACTTTATGAATATTTCTTCTTGCCGGCGTGAAATAATAGTGCGTGGTAAATTCCACCGCGGAACCGTCCGGGAAAGAACGAACCGTCTGCACGATTCCTTTTCCATAGGACTGCGTCCCCAGCACGATAGCCCTCTGATAGTCCTGCATGGCACCGGAGAACAATTCGGACGCTGACGCGGAATTCTGATTGACCAGAATGACAAGAGGCATATCCACTTCGTGCCCGTCAGAAGCATACCATTCCTTGCCGTCTCCCTTCTTGTCTTCCGTATAAAGGAGAAGTGTCTTGTCCGAATCAAAGCGTCTCGTGGTCTTCGACTCTACCGCTCCGTTGCTCTCTTTCCGTCTTTCCGGAAGCGGTAAATCATCCGGCAGAAAATAGTCCAGAAGCTTCGTCGCCGCATCGACATCTCCGCCGGGGTTCCCCCGAAGGTCAATCACCAGCGCCTTTTTCTTTCCTTCTATCTCCGTCTCGTACTGTTTTATAAAATCGTCTACCGCTTCCATATAGAACCCCCGTAAAGAAAGATAGGCGATTTCTCCCTCCGGAACCCCCGGTGCTTTGACCATTTGCTCCGCATCCCCGTATTCCACCGCCGGGATAACCACTTTCCCTCGGGTAATGCGAAGGCTGACTTCCGCTCCATCCCGCTCTACAATCATCTCCAGGGAACTGCCTTCCACGCCCTGTACCAGATTCTGCACGATATACTGGAGACTTAAATCTTTCACGGAAATCCCGTCCACTTTCAGGATGAGATCCCCCGCTTTCAAACCGCCCTTTTCTGCCGGAGAACCCGCGTAGACGAACTCAATCTTCGGTCCGTCCGGAGTCTCCGAAACAGACGCGCCAATTCCCTGATAAACGCCCTTCTGCCGCTCTACCGTCTGGTCGATTTCTTCTTTCGTGTAGTACTGTGCATAAGGGTCCTGTTCCAGAAGACTATTCAAAAGTCCCTTGTAAATGCCATTTTCCGCATCCACTCCATTTTCCGTATAAAGGTAATTGTCATGAATCAGGTCTTGTAACTCTCCCAATTTCTTACTCACGCGGGGAAGGTTGATTTCTTCCTGTTTTGTTCCGTTTGCCTCGGACTTCAAGAGCTGGAAACCGGGATAACTGAAATAATAAAAATAGCAGCTTGCGCCTCCCAGTACAAAAGAAAAAAGCATGGCAAAAACAGCCAAAACGAAAAGGGCGACCTTTCCGTTTTGCTTGCTTCTTTCCATGCTTAAATTGACTTCTTTAGCCATCTTTCCCAGATGCTCTATTTCAGAGGGATACTCTTTCTCCGCGCATTCCTCGCTCTTCTTCTCTGATGGAAGCGCCTTCTCCGCACTATCCTTGTGCTCCGGATACTCTTTTTCTTCTTCTCCCATACTACCCTTCTACTAAAAATCCAATTTCTCCATGTACTTCATGTACTTTACTACCATCAAGGCTATCTGGAAGGTAATGGCATCATCAAAGACACGAAGGTCCAGACCGGTAGCCCGATCCAGCTTATCCAGACGATAAACCAGCGTATTTCTGTGAATAAAAAGTTGACGCGAAGTCTCGGACACATTCAGATTGTTTTCAAAGAACTTGGAAATGGTTTCCAGCGTTTCTTCATCAAAATCATCCGGAGAAACATCTACAAAAATCTCTTTAATGAACATCTTGCAAAGCGGAATCGGAAGCTGATAAATCAATCTTCCAATGCCGAGCGCATTGTATGCCACAATCTTTCTGTCTACGAAGAAAATCTTTCCGACTTCCAGTGCCATCTTAGCTTCTTTATAAGAGCGGGAAACTTCCTTGATTTCATTCACAATCGTTCCGTAAGCCACCCTGGTCGAAAGCATCACTTCGGAAGAAAGCATATCCAGCATGCTGGCGGCAATCTTCTGCACTTCCTCATAGCCGTCTTCCGCCTGCAACTCCTTCACCACGATAATGTTCTTCTCATCTACCGCTGTTACAAAATCGTTGGACTCGGAAGAGAAGAACTCTTTCAAGGCATCCTGCGCCTGTACATCGATCGTCTCGTTGGACTCAATAAGGAAAACCACACGACGCACGCCCACCTCGATGTGCAGCTTCTTTGCACGGTTATAGATATCCACCAAAAGGAGATTGTCCAGAAGGAGGTTCTTCACAAAATTATCCTTATCAAACTTCTCCCTATATGCCACGAGGAGCGTCTGAATCTGCAACACGGCGAGCTTTCCCACCATGTAGACATCATCCGAATCCCCATGCGCAATCAATACGAACTCCAACTGGTGCTCGTCAAAAATCTTAAAGAACTGGTAGCCTCCGGCTGCCTGGGAATCTGCCTGGGATTCCGCGAAGGACACGACCATATTGGACAGTTCTTTGTCCTCTAAAAATGTAGTGGCCAGAACCTTTCCGTCAATATCCGCGATAGCAACGTCCAGTCTTGCGATTCCTTTAATGGAATCAATCGTGCTCTGCAAAACCTGATTTGAAATCATCTCTACTCCATCCCTTTCCTCTTATCTCCGAATAGGAAGGGCGAAATCTCTCCTCTGTCTGCCTTATCCGCTTGAATCACCCTTATCTATCAGCAACGAAACGCATTTCTCAACAAAAGCCTTTTAACGTCCTTACTATAAACAGTTTTTTCTCCTATTTCAAGCATTTTAAAAAAAGACAGGAGAAGAATCCTCTTCTTTCCTGTCTTTTTCTCTAAATTTCTTGGTTTATTTTAGGAATAATTCACAAAACAAAGTCTTAGTTTGTGATGGTCGCTTCCGTTTCCTTATCAAAAATATGAATCTTGTTTCCATCCAGTGCGAAACGGACGGTATCCCCGGTTCTGGCCTTGGTCTTCGGATTGACTCTGGCTGTCCAGGAGGCATCTCCGATATCAAAGTAAAGCAGTGTTTCTGCACCGAGCATCTCATATACACGAATCTCTGCGGAAATCACGGACTCCGCGTGCTCCTGAAGGTAAGCATCCTCATCGTGCAGGTTTTCCGGACGAATACCGAGCGTCACGGTCTTTCCGATGTAGTCTTTCTCTTTCAAAGCGGTTGCCTTCTTCTCGTTCAGGGTAATCTTGTTACCGGCAAAACTCAGGCTGACCTTTCCGTCCTCTTCCGTACACTCCGCATCAATCATGTTCATCTGCGGAGAACCGATAAATCCGGCTACGAACTTGTTGCACGGAGTATCATAGAGATTCTCCGGAGTATCGACCTGCTGAATGATACCATCCTTCAATACGACGATTCTTGTTCCGAGTGTCATCGCCTCTGTCTGGTCATGGGTTACATAGATAATCGTCGTCTCAAGAGACTTATGGAGCTTCGCAATCTCTACACGCATCTGCGCACGGAGCTTCGCATCCAGGTTGGATAAAGGCTCGTCCATCAGGAATACTTTCGGACGACGGACAATCGCACGTCCCATCGCCACACGCTGTCTCTGTCCACCGGAAAGCGCTTTCGGCTTCCGATCCAGTAAATGCTCAAGGTCCAAAATTCTTGCAGCCTCATGCACTTTCTTATCGATCTCATCCTTCGGCACTTTACGAAGTTTTAAGCCAAATGCCATATTGTCATAAACGGTCATGTGCGGATACAACGCATAGTTCTGGAAAACCATGGCGATATCTCTGTCTTTCGGCTCTACGTCATTCATCTTCTTTCCATCGATGAATAAGTCACCGGAACTGATATCCTCGAGACCCGCTACCATACGAAGGGTAGTCGACTTACCGCAGCCGGAAGGGCCTACAAAGATGATGAACTCTTTGTCTTCGATTTCCAGATTGAAATCTTTTACTGCAACGAAACCGTTCGGATACTTCTTTACTACATTTTTAAGCTGCACACTAGCCATGCCTGTTTCTCCTCTTTCTTATCTATATTTCTTTTGCTGTCTTAAAGCATAAAATCGAAACCGTTGCTTTATGGAAAGATAGCATTATTCTACTGTTTTTTTCATTTTCTGCCTATTGACTATGTTCCGAAATTCTGAATTAAAATTTGTACAAGTTATAACAGCATGAACAGAAAAACAACAATTTAACTAAATTTTCAGGAGAAATAACGGATTGCATTCAGTGGAAAATACAAGATAAACACTACTCCGCCTCTCTCTAAAAGCATTTTCCCTTTAACTGAAAACTATTCTTCCTCTTTATACAGCTTAAAAATCGCCGTCTTCGTAATCTTAATCTTGCCTTCTTTCAGGAGTTTTCCGATGGCTTTCTTAAATGCCGCTTTCGAAACGCCGAAATCCTTCTTGACCTGTTCCGGATCCACGGTCTTATCCGTGTAGGGGATGTGCCCGCTAAATTTCTCTTCGAGAAGATGCTCGATCTGCTCGCCACACTTCTCATACCGGCTGGTATTTAATTCTTCCTGGCTGATATGCCGTGCGTCTTCTTTCTTCTTGGTATACATCGTTGCGGCAAGACGCTCCGTTTTATCCACATAGAGATAAACTTCCACCTCCATCCCCTTCTTCAGGGCATAGCGCATCTCCCGATGGGGCAGAAGAATCTCTTTCTCCAGGCCGATATCCAAAAAAGCGCCGATGGTTCCCACGTCGCTGACGCGGAGCTTCGCAATCTCTCCAACTTCCATATACGGTTTCTTCGTCGTGGCAATCAGCCTGTCCTTGGAATCCTTATACAGAAAAACGGTGATCTCATCTCCCACTTTCTTTCCCTTCGGAAGCTGTCTTATGGGAAGCAGTACACCCTCTTCCCCCTCATTTCCTACGAAAACACCAAAATCCCGTTCTCGCAAAATCTTACATTTCTGGGATTTTCCTAATTTCAACATGGCAACACAGCTCCTTATTCTGATTATAGAAAGCTACCGTCTTCCTCTCTTTTTCCACTACAAATTCTGACAAGATGGTATCTCCATAAGTATAGGCTTTCAGATACTCCGCCCGAATGCCGAGCGGTAAACCATCATTTCCCTCTTTACCCGAAAAGGAAAGGGCAGACTCTCCGGTACATTCATAGAGCACTTCTTCCGCAAGCGCAATATAACGCGCATTGTTCATGTGATGGTTGGTATCCAAATATTCCCGAAGAACCGGAATCGTCCTTCCCTCTTCATGTTCTGCCGGAAAGTTTATTTTCCGATTCAGAGGAGGAAGCCCCAAGACATCTTTCGGTTCGCCGAAAGGTTCCACCAGGTCTTCCGTCACCTTCTGCGGTCTCCCCTTCTCCGTATCCACACAAAACCACTCACTGTCCGCTTTCAGAAGATACTCTTCCTTTTTATTTTTGATCCAGAAATTACGATAGGCAAAAATCCCCCTAAAGAGGTGGGGAGAAGTACCGATAAGGATCTCCTCGTACAGTTCCGGAAACGCACGAAGCTGAATATCCCAGGCGCTTAAAAACCAGGCTTTCTTTTCCGCTTTCAGCCTCTCGATGGACATGCCGACATCGTGAGAATGGAACGTGGAACAGTCCTGCAAGAGATTCACCATCCCGAGCAACCCCATTTTCCCGTTCTCCTCCACCTCGGAGTAGCGCACCCGCTCCCTGAATTCGTACATCATCCCCTACCTTTCTATCGTGCTTTGAGACCTTATTTTAAGAAAAGAGAGCATTCCACTGCCCTCTTCCCGTCTTTTCCTCTCTAAACCGACTCCGCATAGCCTGCCAGCTTGGATGTGCAGTGAGGACAGCGTGTCGCTTCGATAGGAATCATGGTCTTACAGTACGGACAGGCTTTCTCTGTCGGCGCTACCGGTGCCTCTTTCTTCAGACGATTCATCTGCTTCACAAAGACGAAAACGACAAATGCCATAATCAGAAAGTTGATGACTGCGGTCAGGAAGGAACCGTACGCAAAAACCGCGCCCTGCTCAACTGCCTCTTTATAGACTTTCGTGGTCTGTCCCGCAAGGGGAATAAACATATTTTCAAAATCAATCTTTCCGGTAACAAGGGAAATCAAGGGCATAATCAGGTCGTTCACCATATTGTTGACCAGTGCGGTGAATGCGGCACCGATAATCATGCCGACTGCCAAATCAATCATATTTCCCTTTAATGCGAATTCTTTAAACTCCTTTAAAAATCCTTTCATCGTCTACTCCTCTATCTTCCAAGTTGAAGGAGACCTTCCGTCCTCCAATGCCTTTGATACTCTAGACGATTCAGACTTTTTTTGCAATCTATTTTTACAGCAGGTCGAATCTTCGTTTGTCTCTTATAGCACGCCGGTCTTTAGAGTTCGATTCCGCTTCTACTTCCTTAAAGTGCAATCTGCTTTCCTGCCTGAAATACCGCTTCCAACTCCAGGGCATTGTTCAAAAGAAGATAATCCGCATATTTTCCGACGGAAATGCTTCCGAATTCCAGGTCGACTCCCAGTGCCTTTGCCGGATTGACGGTCGCAGCGAGAAGCGCTTTCTTAAAGGGAATATCCATCTCCTTTACCGCGGTACGCATACAGTCGAAGACATTGGAAACGGAACCTGCTAGATTCCCTCCTTCCACAAGGGTGCAATGGACGCCCTTCTTCTCCACCTTCTGTCCGCCCAGATCATAGATACCATCCGGCATCCCCGTCGAGCGAAGGCTGTCACTGATCAGCACTACCCTGTCCTCTCCGAGAAGCTGAAAAGCAATCCGCACCATCTCCGGATGCACGTGCACACCATCTGTAATGAGCTCCGCAAAGACCTCCTTACTGGCGACCGTGGCACCGACCACGCCGGGATTCCGATGATCCAAGCCGCTCATTGCGTTATAAAGATGGACGGCATGACTTGCGCCCGCCCGATAAGCCGCCAGTGCGGTCGGAAAGTCGGCATTGGTATGAGCGAGGGAAATCTTCACCCTTCCCTTTGCTTTCCGGATAAAGTCTTCGAAGCCCGGATTCTCCTCCGGCGCCAGTCCGACAAATTTCACAAGTCCGCCCGATTCTTCCAGAAAACGGGTCAGCACCTTCTCATCGCAGCGCAAAATATACTTCTCATTCTGCGCTCCTTTCTTCGTATGGCTGATAAACGGGCCCTCCATATTAATCCCGAGAAGCCGTGCTTCTCCCTCTTTCATCCCTTCTTCCTTATAAGCTCTTGCTAAAGAAAGAACATGGTCAAGGTCAGAGAGGGCAAGCGTCAGTGTCGCAGGACAAATTCCCGTGACGCCGTGGCGAATTTCATATCGGGCAAGCGTCGTAATTGCTTCTCTTGTCCCGTCACAGAAGTCCTTTCCGAGACAACCGTGAAAATGCAGATCGATGAGACCCGGAACAAGAAAAGGTTCCGTCCTCTCAAACGCTTCTTTCTCGCCGAGTTCCTCCGCGAGCTCTACAGCCTTAAAGCGACCGTCCTCCACCGCTACTGTACCTAAGTAAAACTTCTTATCCTCCGCAAAAATCTTACACTTTTGCATGCTTTCTCCCTTCCTGCTTTTTCTGAAAATGAACAAATGCGCCAAGAAAGCCGGATTGGTTTCCCATCGTTGCCGCATCCACCAGGGTATGCTCAAAAATGAGCGGAATCAGGTGTTCTTTCAGATGTGCACAAATCTTCGGAAGAAGAATCTCTTTTCTTCCCATTACGCCTCCGCCCAGAATCAGAATTTCCGGATTGTAGGCATAGCAGAGATTACTCATACCGAGAGAAAGCGTATCCGAGAAGCGGTCCACTTCTTCGACACAGATTTTGTCTCCTTCTTCCATCAAATCAAAAATCTTTCTGCCGTTCCAGTTCTCTGCCGGCTCTTTTTTTCTGCTCGCAACCCGTTTAACGAGGGCTGAGGTCGAGGCAAGATTCTGAAACTCTCCGCCCGGAATCTGCATATAGCCGATTTCCATTGCCGCGTGGGAAATTCCATGATGAATTTCTCCGTCCTGCAAGAAGCATCCGCCGATTCCGGTTCCAATCGTAAGCAGCAGTACCGATTTCCTTCCTTTTGCGGCACCAAAATATTTTTCGCAAAGTCCGGCGCAATTCACATCATTTTCCACCTCACAGGGAAGGGAAAACGCTTCTTCTATCGTCTTCTTCCATTGCACTCCCTTGTACTCCGGAATCTGCGGGCCGGCATGCAGAATCGTTCCTTCATCCTCATCTACAATTCCCGCCGTAGAAATACAAACCCCGGAAAAAGGTGCGGAATGCTCCTCCAAAGTCTTCCGAAGCAGCGCTTTCACTCTCTTCACAATATGCGGACCGCCCTTTTCCGCTTCGGTCGGCATCTCTCCATGGGAAAGAATGCTCCCGTTTTCTCCAAGAATCGCATATTTTGTACTGGTCCCGCCGATATCTACAGCAAAATAGGTCTTTTCCAAGCTTTTCTTCCTCCCGTTCTTTTTCATAACCGCATTCTTTAAGAAAGATATTCTCCCATCTTCTTTGCAATCGCTTCCGCAAGAGCGCTGTGCGCCTTGGGACTCAAATGCATATAATCATAAGGATACATTTCCACACCGGGAATCGTCCCGGCATCCAGGAAATCCGCCCCGCATATTTTCGCTGTCCTCGCAAATAAGGGAGCGAGCTCTCTGCTTTTTTCCGCACAGAGCTCCCCCATTTCTCCGGCCACCGCGCTTTTCTCATAGCGCTTATCGATCGGAGGAGGAGCGATCACCAGGATCTCCGCCTCTCCCCCGCAGAAAGCCTCTTTGCAGGACTGGACCTTTCGAAGCAGGCGCTCGAGCCCTCTTGCGATATTCTCGGCTGTCGCGCAGAAGCGGGATTTCACATCATTCGTACCAAGCATAAGAACGAAAAGATCGACGGGCTCGTGGCTCATCAGGATCGGATGGATACAGCTGATCCCGGAAAGCCCCTCGTACAGAGGATCCTCAAATACGGTTGTCCGCCCGGAAAGTCCCTCCTCTATCACAGAATACTCCTCCCCGAGAAGCTTCGCCAGATTCTTTACCGTCGAGGAGCTGGCGAAGGTAGCGAAATC
>ERZ772960.1277-NODE-1277-length-20386-cov-5.285770_pt1 | contig 20386 bp, 18 predicted proteins | sample MGYA00580678_ERZ772960 | MGnify/ENA primary metagenome ERZ772960 (study PRJEB29015, sample SAMEA2737930) | human oral metagenome | biome: human oral; feature: human-associated habitat; material: dental | place: China | collected 2059 ... | reverse complement strand
TGCTGCGCAAGCGATATATAATAGAATGCATCAACGAATTGCTCAAGAACAAGGCCAACCTTGTCCATTCACGCCATCGCTCTGTACATAACTCCCCCATGAATCTCTGTGCGGCACTGGCAACATACTGTTTCTTCGAGAATAAGCCCGAGGCACTGCCAGTGCGCATTGAAAAGAGTAGGCAATTGGAACTATTCTAAGCAAATCCTTAACCCAAACTGGCGCAAAAGTTAGGGCTGAGTTAAGGCAAAACAATATCCATTCTGAACGAAACAAAGCGACTGTTAATTAGCTGTTTACAGATATGCAGCACATTATCTCGTGTAAATTACACCTCATTTGTTTGGCTATACGAAAACAAATAGCTAACTTTGCGGTGTAATAACTACACAAATAACACTTATGGAAGAGAAAAAGTATGCGTACAAATACCCACATCCATCGGTTACAGCCGATTGTATTATCTTCGGTTTCGATGGCGGAAAGCTAAAAGTTCTGCTTATAGAGCGAGGTCAGGACCCATATAAAGGTAAATGGGCGTTCCCTGGTGGGTTCGTACAAATGGATGAATCGTGCGAAGATGGTGCGTTGCGCGAACTGGAAGAAGAAACAGCACTGAAAGGAATGGCGGTGCAACAGTTTCACACTTACAGCGACCCTAACCGCGACCCACGCGAAAGGGTAATCACCGTTGCTTTCCTCGCACTGGTTCGTTTACAAGAGGTGAAGGCAGGCGATGATGCCCGTAAGGCGCAATGGTTTGCCATTGACGAGGTGCCACAGTTGGCTTTCGACCACGATGTTATTCTTCGCGATGCGCTGAAACATCTGCGCGAACGCATCCATTTTCAGCCTATCGGCTTTGAGTTGCTGCCCGAAAAGTTCACCATGCGACAACTACAAAACCTCTATGAGTCTATTCTCGATGTGCATTTCGACCGTGGTAACTTCTCGAAAAAGATGCTCCACTTCAACATTCTCACGCCACTAGACGAAACTGTAAAGCCCACCCCAAAACGGGAAGCACGCCTTTACCGCTTTAATAAGGAAAGTTACGACGAGTTAAAGCAAAAGGGATTTAGATTAGAATTTTAGTCATTTAAGTTTCTATGTTTATCAGTTCGTGAGTTGGTAAACTTGCGGGGGCGTGTGATTACAAGTTCATGAATTCATAAGTTTAGGATGATAAAGCTCGGTAAATTCATAAAATTATGAGTTTATGACTTCTTCCTCCTCTTCATTCTCACAAAGCCATAACTTAGAATGCTTGTCATTCAATGTCACCCTTGCTAAAACCCATAAACTCATAAACTAAAAACGCACATACTCAACTCAATAAAAAACCAATCGAAATGAAAGACCTACTTATCAGTGTGGCTGTTGGCGACATCGCTGGCATGCCCTACGAGTTTGACAATCGCACGAAGAATTACGATGACGTGCAGCTCTTAAATCCCCAAAGCACTTATACCGACGATACGGTTTGCACCTTCGCATGCGCAGAATCCTTACTCAATCATACCGACATGGCCACTACGCTATGGACAAGATGCCGCATGGAGAAAGGGCGAGGCTATGGCGGACGTTTCCACCAATGGTTAAATCGCCCCCAAGTTACACCTCCATACAATTCGTTTGGCAACGGAAGTGCCATGCGCGTAGCTGCTGCTGGATTTATGGCTACCACCTCTAACGAGTGCGTTAACCCAGCAACAAGCACCGCCATACCTACCCATAACCACCCCGAAGGCATAAAAGGGGCAGTGGCTACGGCCTTAGCCATTTTTTACGCCATGCAAAACAAAGACAAAACCTTTATCCGCGAAAAGGTGTTAGACGTCTACTACCCGCAATGGACGGGGCGTTTGTACAAGGAAATACAACGCGATTATCACTTCGACGAGACGTGCCAAATAACCGTTCCAGCAGCATTGATTTGCTTTTTAGAAAGCAACGACTATTCCAGCTGCATCAAATTGGCCATTGCTTTGGGCGGAGATGCCGACACGCTCGCGGCTATTGCTGGGCCTATTGCCTACGCACATTATAAGGACATGCCCTCAGAGTTGGTGAAAAACGCCAAAAGCAAGCTGCCCAAATGGATGCTCGACGTTAGTAAAGCGTTCGACGAATACGTTGAAAAGACGCTTGGAAACTGAGATAGAGCCATAGAATAAGCATCAATGCCACAGTAAAGTGCGTTGAACAAAATGTGGAATTGACACAAAGGTGATGTAAATCTATGGAGAGAAGGACAATTATCGCCTACAAAAAAGGTGCAAGTTGCATGGCTTTTTCTAGGCCGGCAATTTGCACCTTTTTATCTTGCGAAACTGTTACTTACGTATGTAGTCTTTCAATGCGTCTACATATTCGGCAAAGGCCGCGCGCCCCTGGGCGGTTATTCGGCAAACGGTTCGTGGACGTTTGCCTTCAAAGCCCTTCTCCACTTCAATATATCCTGCCTGACTCAACTTGTCTATTTGCACGCTCAGATTACCCGCCGTGGCTTCTGTTTTCCCTTTTAAGTAAACGAAGTCGGCCTCATCAAGCCCCACGAGCAAAGAGACTACGGCCAGTCGAAGTTGCGAATGCAACAACGGGTCTAACTCTCTGAACATCATTTACTCGTTTTATTGTTTAACAAATGGCCAGGTATGATGCAACTAAACACCGCAGCCAAGCCGAAAAGTAGATGCCACCATGGGGGTAAAGAACCAGAAGAGACATTGGTGAACATATAAAACGGCACTAAGGTAGACACTAGCGGTAAGTAAGTTATTACCTTGTTACGAATAATTACACCTGTCATCGACCCTCCTATGGCCATGAATAATAACGCAAAAGGCATCATAAGCATCATGTTTGCACCACCACAAAGCAGCGAATACACCAACAAATAGGCCATAGAGATACAGAACATCAAACCCAAAACCGTCCAAACGCTGTCGATGGCGCGATCAATATAGGTAACAACTTCTGGTTTCTTCATCTTCCTCGACAAGAAAAGCCAAAACACAAACATCAGTCCCCATAGCGCAGAAAACTGGTTATTGCCAGTGAATTGTACACAAGCGAACACCGCTACACTAAGAAAAACGGAGAAATATCCCCAATAAAGAAATTGGTTTCCGCTACCTACTTCGAGGTTTTCTTTTGTCGATGCTATCATTCGAGCAATCAGTTCCAAACTCTCTTGCTCGGTAATTTTCTTCTCTTCCATCACTCATAATTTTTTAAGTTACACTTCTCTGTGAACGCCTTTCCCACTAATAAGCTTCGGCCGAGTAGCTGTTCGTTGGGACATAAACAAGTTTACGTTATAAACTTTGCAGCGAAAAAAAATATTGGAACGCACCTTTTAGGAACTATTTCCACTGCAAAGATAAATAAGTTTATAATATAAACCAAGTGTATTACAAAGAAAATAGCATGCAAATGTAAAGTTTTAACATTTCGACAGCCATTAAGGAGAATTGTAAGGAAGAAGAAAACAAACTCACAACACTAACAGTTGCACATCTCAACACTTTCTGCCGACAAAACTTGCGCACTCGTCTGAATATGCCTAACTTCGCACATTGAAACGGGCAAGCCTTGTAAAGGCACTCCAAACAGATAGTGCCGTGAGCGAAATAAGCGAGCATTAGCCCTTTGAAATAGGCGAGCATTAGCCCTTTGAAATAAAGAAAATGAAACCGCGCGACAAAGAAATACTGAACATAGCCATCCCCTCCATCATATCAAACATCACCGTTCCGCTGCTCGGAATGGTGGATGTAGCCATCATGGGACACCTAGGTAATGCCGCATACATCGGTGCCATTGCCGTGGGCAGCATGATTTTCAACGTTATTTACTGGCTGTTCGGATTCTTACGAATGGGAACAAGCGGTATGACCTCGCAAGCATACGGAGCACGAAACCTTGAAGAGGTAACCAAACTGTTACTTCGTTCTCAGCTCATCGGCCTGCTTATCGCCCTCGCCATCATCCTTTTGCAATACCCCATCGCACAAGGCGCATTGTTCTTGATGCGTCCCACACCCGAAATCAGCCAAATGGCGCAACGCTATTTCAATGTCTGCATCTGGGGCGCACCAGCCATGTTGGGGCTATATGGTTTCATGGGATGGTTCATTGGCATGCAAAACACACGCATACCCATGTTTATTTCCATCATGCAAAATGTTGTAAACATCTGCGTTAGCCTAGCTTTGGTGCTCTTTGCAGGCTTGAATATCGAGGGTGTTGCTATCGGAACGTTGGTTGCTCAGTGGTCGGGAATGCTCGCTGCCGTTGCGTTTTTCCTCACACAATACCGTCCCAAGCTGCGCATGCACTTTAACATGAGGGGTGTAATTACCCATACTGCCATGACGTCTTTTTTCAAAGTTAACCGCGACATCTTTCTTCGCACCCTCTTCCTTGTGGCAGTTAACTTCTTCTTTACGTCAGCAGGCTCGGCACAAGGCACAATGATACTAGCCGTAAACACGTTGTTACTTCAACTTCACACCATTTTTTCGTACTTCATGGACGGCTTTGCGTATGCTGGCGAGGCCGTAGGCGGCAAGTATTATGGTGCAAAAAACAAGCTGGCCTTCAACGATACCATCCGCCGTTTGTTCGTTTGGGGTGGCGCAATGGTACTTGCATTCACCTTATTATATACGTTAGGCGGACGTAGTTTTCTAGGATTACTCACCAACGACCAACAAGTGATCGGTTCTGCCCTACCCTATTTCGGTTGGACCATCGCCCTTCCGCTTGCAGGTATGGCCGCTTTTGTGTGGGATGGCGTGTTTATTGGCATCACAGCCACACGCGGAATGCTCACCTCGTCGGCCTTAGCCGCCCTGCTTTTCTTTGCCACTTTCTACCTGTTAAGGCCTTTTCTTGGCAACCATGCCTTGTGGTTGGCCTTCATTCTCTATCTTGCCAGCCGCGGATTGATACAAACTTACCTCTTCAAACGCATCGAGGGCGTGAAGGCTTTGCAGCAAACGTAATACAATAACAGAAGAAAAGGTAAAAAAGAAACATCCCCCTTGCTGACCATTGGCCAATAAGGGGGATGCTCCTCAATAGGTGTACAACCCTTAACCGTTACTGATTAAACGACCCACAACGTGGACAACGCCCCTTGGAATGCAGTGCTGCACCGCAGTTTCCGCAGACATAGCGACTGCGGTTGTAGGCCAAATATCGCCTAATGGCCCAATAACCATAGGCCAAGAGCAAGGGATAACCCACATAATAAAGCGTGCTAATGCTGAAAACGATGTAGTTTACCGCACAAACACCTGCCAAACCACACAGATAAAGCATGGCATCGCTAAACGGCAGCTTATGCCGAACATCGTCTATGGTGGCTAAACCGATGATGAGAATCGCCCAAACCGAGGCAAGAAAGACAGAAAGCAACAGCGGAACAGAGAACGGATTGAGCGTGGGATGATAGTAAAAATGCCGCCAAGTGTCGGCCGCGAACAGCTGAATGCTGGCATAAAACGTGGCCGATGCAGCTACAAGCAAAGCCAAAAGCGTGGGATAAAACGAGTCGATGTCGCGCACATGCACCAAGAAAGCATTGGCACGAACAATTTTAAGTGCCAAATACAACATGCCTATGACGCATATCACCACGAGAAAGATGAGCAAATGCACATCCGAGAAGGTGGAAATAAACTGCGAAATGGGGTCGTCGGGAACGACATTGGGCAAAAGTTGTGTCTCGTTTATCCAGCCAAAGGTAGATTGGTCGCGCGCCAACTGTACCCAAACGGAGTCTTCACCGCTTGCAGGAACGATGCGGATGTCGGCCACAGCCACGTGGTCGTTACGTTTAACGTAAAGCGTGTCGAGCACAACGTCGGTAACAAGCTCTTCGGGCTGCTGCCTAACGAGCGGCAGCGAGTCGGCTTTCACCACAAAATTGTAGTTATTAGAATAATGGTGCGATGCCGAGAACGAAAGCGAATCGAGTTGTTCTTCGGTTAAGTCGGCTGTTCCTTCGTTATGCGTTGGCGGTTGATGGTAACAGCCCGAAAGCAGCAACAGCAACGCTAACAAGGACACGATGTTAAGCAACAAACCCTTTTTCATATCATTCTGCATATAAGTCCATTTGACACTCAGCACAATTAAAATCGAGCCTAAACCGCCTATTGTCGCCCAATTGCAGGTATAACGGCTCTTTCCATGTGGGCTTTGTACCACCATGTTTCACACAATGTCCCAACGAAAACCGTATGCAATGGCGGCATTGCATCAGCAAAGCATCCTTGGGTTGGGGCTTTTTCACCTCGAAAGCATCGCCAATGTCCGACAAACCTTCCGCTTCATAAAAGGCCTTCGACAAGTGGTTAGAGGCATTATAAAGGTACGAATGCCGCTTATACATGGGTGTCCATGCCAATGTTTGCTTGCGTTCGGGGGGTGTAGGCAACGTTCGTGGCTGGTCGGTAAGATGCAATGGCGGATTCATTAGTGCATCTGTGGCTCGCCTACGCAGGTCGGCCAACAGACTAGAAGGAATGAAAAGCCCTTCAACCGCAGGCTCCAATTCAACCTCCGAACAGGTGTAAGGCGTACTCCCAAGCTTAGTTAGCTGCTTAATGATGTTTTCGCGTTGTGGCTTTTGTGCCTGCTGGTGTTCGCATGGCAAACTATCTACGCGCCGTTGCACGCATTCGCCACCATGAACAATGGCCGTTTCAAGCTCCACCCCATCGCTTGTCAACCGCAACTTCATGTGCAAAGGCACTTTTCGCACGGCTGTTTGACGGGCCAACACCTTGCCGAAAGCCTCGTCATTGTTACGATAGAGCGACATTCCTGGTTTCAATCCTTCGGGCATTTTCAGCGGAAAAAGTCGGTTTCCCTCGGCTCGATTTACCCGAAAGCCCACCAATTCGCGGTCGGCATTGATAAAGCAAAGCCCGTCGCCGTTGGCAAAACTAGCCGTAGTAGCCACGTTAAACGAATTGCCACGCAACTCCTTCACATGCCCAACATGCTCGCCCATAGCCTTAGGCGTATCAAAAGAGGCGATGCCCTGCTGCCTTCCGTTGGCAAAATAGTCGGTATAGCCGCGGTTAAAAGTCTTTTTAAGGCTGGGTTCGAAGGCATATTCCACCTTGCCAAGCGATGCACGACAGTAGCGTTGCGGATATTTTCGCACCAATTGGTTCAGTTTTTGACTGTAAGCCGACACCACATTCTTAACATAGGCCATGTCTTTGAGTCGCCCTTCAATCTTAAACGAAGTGGCCCCTGCCTCTGCCAATTCCTCCAAATGGTCTATCTGGCTAAGGTCTTTCATCGAAAGCAGGTAGCGTTGGCGTTCGATAACCTTGCCCGTTGCATCTATCAAGTCGAACTTCATTCGGCAGAACTGCGCGCAAGCACCACGATTGGCACTGCGCGAAAAACAATGTTGCGACACATAGCACACGCCCGAATAGCTAACACACAGCGCACCATGCACAAACACTTCAAGTTCGGCCTGCGGCAGTTGTGCGTGTATCTCCCTAATCTCGTCTATCGAAAGCTCGCGCGCAAGAACCACGCGTTCAAAGCCATGACCCAGCAGCCAATTCACCTTCTCGGCCGAACGGTTGTCGGTCTGCGTGCTGGCGTGCAAGGCTATTGGGGGCAGCTGCATTTTAAGTAGGCCCATGTCTTGCACCAATATGGCATCGGCTCCTGCACGATACAAGTCCCATATAAGGCGTTGCGTATCGTCCAACTCATTTTCGTACACGATGGTGTTTACCGTGACATACACCTTCACGCCAAAGCGATGGGCGTACGCGCACAGCTCGGCGATGTCGGCAACGCTGTTTCCAGCAGCGGCCCTTGCGCCAAATCGGCTCGCACCAATGTACACGGCATCGGCTCCGTGGTCAACGGCAGCCCTACCGCATTCAAGGTTTTTGGCAGGTGCAAGTAGCTCTAAGTGTCTCATTCGCCTGTAATTTATCTAATGTCGTTGATGTTATATGGGGTTTCCTGATATACATAATAGTTTATCCAATTGCTAAACAGCAGGTTGGCATGCGCTCGCCACGTAACCAGAGGTGGCAGTGTGGGGTCGTCGTTGGGGTAATAATGCTGCGGAACAGACACGTCTGCACGCTTTCCCCAATCGCGTTTAAACTCGGTATCGAGCGTGTTGGGCGCGTATTCCAAATGCCCCATGATGAAAAACTCTCGTCCGCCGCGCGCCATTACCATGCCCACGCCACTGTGTTCAGACTCAACAACGAGCGTTAAGTCCTCGTTTTGCACGATATCTTCGCGCCTAACTTCGGTGTGCCTGCTATGTGGCATGTTGAAACGGTTGTCGAAACCGCGGAATATGGGCAGCAAAGGCAACAGCGGGGTTTGTTCAAACACGCCGAACATCTTCTCTTTTAACGGATGCTTGGTTATGCCATAATGGTAATACAGTCCTGCTTGTGCTGCCCAGCAGATATAGAGCGTACTGGTGACATGGGTTTTAGCCCACTCGAAAATCTCCGTAACCTCTGCCCAATAGCTCACTTCCTCAAACGGAAGATGTTCTACCGGCGCGCCCGTAACAATCATTCCATCGAACTTCTGATTGCGCATTGTAGCGAAGTCTTCGTAAAAACTCATCATGTGTTCAATGGGCGTATTCTTCGGCGTATGGCTTTGCAGTTTCATAAAGCTCACCTCCAATTGCAGGGGCGTGTTAGAAAGCAGGCGTATAAGGTCCGTTTCGGTGGTTATTTTCAACGGCATGAGGTTGAGAACAACAATCCTAAGCGGCCGAATGTCTTGCATGGTGGCTCTCGAACTGTCCATCACGAAGATATTCTCACGCATGAGTATGTCTATTGCGGGTAACTTGTCGGGGATGCGTAGTGGCATTGCGGCTTACTTTAACAAAGCTAAACTTGAACATTGGCATGCGAACAAACGGCAAGGTGCTTACTTTTGCACCTCGCACTCTTGCTTGCCTTATGCAAAGGTAGCAATTTTTGGCGAAACGAGAAAGTGGAAACGCGGGTTAGACGATGGGAATGGTTAACAAAACAAGCACTTGCAAACTCGTTTATCGGTCGAATTATCAACTTATCAATTCGCTAACAGATATACTTGCCAACTAATAGACACACCCGAAAACCAGAAACTAGCCAACTCGTCAACTTTCCTACTCGTCAACCAACCTACTTGTTAACTCGTCAACCAACCTACTTGTTAACTCGTCAACTTGTCTACTTTTTAACTCGCCAACTGGTCACCATTTGTCTTCTTTTCAGCATATTTTTAACACTATGAGTACCCAAATCATCCACCAACCGCTCACCTTGTCTCAAAAAATCGATTCTCGCGAAGGTTAGTTTTGATGCAAAAAGGAGGTAGCCCGTGCATGTGACAAAGTGAATATTTATTTATAGAAACCGCCATTTGCACCACATTTAGAGCTATTTGCAGCTAAGTGTACTGCAATTTGCTGCAAAATGCAGTGCGTTTTGATGCAAAACGCAAGGTAAAATGCCGCTAAATGCAGTGCGTTTTGGTGCTAAACGCAAGGTAAAATGGTGCAAAATGCAGTGCGATTTGCTGCTAAATGCAAGACGAAAAGCATAAATATCCACTGTAACAGTATAAACAAAACCTTTTAGAGCCAAGAAAAACATGGCTAAAATGGGCAAAATAGCCATTAAAAAGTGGGTTTTTAGGGGCAAAAAGTGGGTAATTGGGTGTAATAAATAATGAGTTGGCAAACAAAATAGAAAGGCTAAATGGTGCAAAATGCAGGTTCTTTTCTTAAAAACAGACAAAGCACAAGAAGTGAAAGACTAGAAATAGTGGCTATTTGCATGCTTTTTAACCTATTTCCTCGCTAGAACAGAGTGAAAATTAGAATAATATTGTAAAGTAAAAGATAACAATTTAACTCTTTGGATTAACGAGGCGATAAGTTTGTGAGTTCGTGAGTTTGTGAGTTTGCAAGTTTGTGAATTTATGAGTTCGTGAGTTTGTGAGTTTGCAAGCCAGTGAGTTGAGTTGCCTTGCATTTCGTATATGAGTGGTTGCCCTTCTTGCTTTGGCATCACAAAAGTGACAAGCTCCTATCAATCAATAGGAATATTAAAAGTCAAGACGGCTACATGGCTTTGTAAAGAAAGAAACAAACACAGGCACATCCTTTTTTCATTTCCTCTTCAACTACCGTCATTGCAGAAGTTCTACGCAAGACATTTGCCTACAAACGCCGCAAGGAAACAAAGGTTCTCTGCCTAAAACAACGAAAGCGACATGTCCACAGGCGGAGCCTTTGGCTCTTCAACATCCGCATCCGTTTCCTGCTTAAATTGCAGCACCAGTTGTTGCGTTTCTTTCAAATTAAAGTTTAAATGGTACACACCCCGATAGGCGGTGCGCTCGATAAGCGAATGGGGCATGCGCGATTTAGTAATGAGAAATCGCGAAACAAACGCATGCACCTCTTCGTAACTCACGGGATTGAAAAGCGAGTTACAAGCATTGTACACATGCAGGGCTATTTTTTGTACGGCGAGACCTTCTTCTCCCGCCTCGGTTAACACCCTAAAAATCTCTTGTTCGTATTTAATGGCAGACATATAAAAAACACAAAATAAGGGCCACCATGCTATTTGGCGGCCCTTATCTCGTTAAGCTAAAGTGACGAGTTTGTCTTCACCTTTAATCTTTCCTTCTTTAAAGAGCCATCCGATACCGAGCAAAACTTCCTCTTCGCTCTTACCAGAAGCCTTTGCTATCTCTGCTACACTAAGAGGCTTACTTGCTGCCGAGAGGGCCTGATAAACGTCGCCGGCCCTAAAACCAACGCTTTCTGCGTCTATCACCCAATCGGGTTGTGTAACTTTCTTTGTTGCAGTTTTCTTTGCTGCAGGCTTTTTCGCTGTCGAGGTTTTGGTCTCTTCAACGCTTTTTGTTGCTTTCTTTTCTGCCATAGTTATAAAATTTAAGTGTTTTGTACACTGAATGGAACAATAAACACAAATTTATCGTCGGCAAAATTAGTACATTTATTTAACATGCGGCAACTTTATACAAGAAAAGTAAAGCCTTTGATAGCAATGCGATACGATTTATTGACCTAAATCAACCCGAAGATGAAGTTCTTCCAACTGTTTGTCGTCAATAACCGATGGTGCATCCAGCATCACGTCGCGCCCACTGTTGTTTTTGGGGAAGGCTATACAGTCGCGAATGGAGTTCAGTCCTGCGAAGATTGAAACAAAGCGATCCAGTCCGAAAGCCAAACCAGCGTGGGGCGGAGCACCATATTTAAAGGCATTGATGAGGAAACCGAACTGAGCCATAGCGCGTTCAGGCGTAAAACCTAAGATGCCAAACATCTTTTCTTGCAATGCCCCATCGTGAATACGAAGACTACCACCGCCCACTTCGATGCCATTGCAAACAAAGTCGTAGGCCAAGGCACGAACACGTTCGGGATGCTCATCCAACAAAGGAATGTCGTCGGGATTGGGCATGGTAAATGGATGGTGCGTGGCCATGAGTCGCTGTTCTTCATCGCTCCATTCAAACAGTGGGAAGTCTACAATCCACAGGCACTCAAACTTGTCTTTGTCGCGAAGGCCCAAGCGGTCGCCCATTTCCAAGCGAAGGTTGCACAATTGCACACGTGTTTTGTTGGCCTTATCACCACTCATGATAAGCACCAAGTCGCCATCTTTTGCTCCCATAGCTTGTTTTAGTCGGGCAAACACCTCTGGCGAGTAAAATTTGTCGATGCTGCTCTTTACCGAACCGTCGGTTTCGTACTTCACAAACACAAGTCCCTTTGCGCCAACCTGCGGACGTTTCACAAAATCTGTCAGCTCGTTAAGCTGCTTACGCGAATAGTCGGCGCAGCCAGGCACGCATATTCCGCCGATATATTCGGCCTCGCTAAATACGCTGAACTCGCCTGTACCTTTAAGAACGTCGGCCAACTCAACAAACTCCATACCGAAACGCAAGTCGGGCTTGTCGCTTCCATATCGTTTCATGGCCTCGTGCCACGGCATTTGGCGCAGTTTGGCAGGCAGTTCAACCCCTCTAAGTTCCTTAAACAGATGGCGTGCCATGTCTTCGAAGAGGTTGATAACATCGTCTTGGTCTACGAAACTCATCTCACAGTCAATCTGCGTAAACTCTGGTTGGCGGTCGGCACGCAGGTCTTCGTCCCTAAAACATTTGGCAATTTGGAAGTAACGGTCGAAACCGCTCACCATAAGCAATTGTTTTAGCGTTTGTGGACTTTGTGGAAGGGCGTAGAATTGTCCGGGATTCATGCGCGAAGGCACAACAAAATCGCGTGCGCCCTCGGGGGTAGAACCAATAAGTATAGGTGTTTCCACCTCGATAAAGTCTTTGCTGTCGAGGAAATTGCGTATAAGGATGGTCATCTTGTGGCGCAACTCCAAGTTCTTACGCACATTGGGACGGCGCAAGTCGAGGTAACGATACTTCATTCTGATGTCGTCGCCGCCGTCGGTGTTCTCCTCTATGGTGAAAGGGGGCGTTTCGCTTTCGCTTAGCACATTGAGTTGCGATGCAATAATCTCAATATCGCCAGTGGGAAGGTTGGCGTTTTTGCTTTGTCGCTCGTTCACCGTGCCCGTCACTTGTATGCAAAATTCGCGCCCCAACCTATTGGCGCAGTCGCAAAGTTCCTTGTCTTCGTTCTCGTTGAACACGAGTTGGGTAATGCCATATCTGTCGCGAAGGTCAACGAACGACATTCCGCCCATCTTCCTAACTCGCTGAACCCACCCTGCCAACGTCACAGTTTTGCCTGCGTCGGCTAAGCGCAGTTCTCCACAAGTGCTTGTCCTATACATGTTGTTCTTATCGATTTAAATTATGTTTGCAAAAGTACACATATCCAACGAGACCTACAAATATTTGTAGGATGTTCTGCCGGTTTTTGGGTTTATTAATTTGCGAGAACAAGAACTTTTGGGTTAACGAGCGCATCAGCTGTAACGTGGCACGCTCCTCGTTTTGCATACAAACAAAAAAAGTAGCAAAGCCATTGGCCTTGCTACCTCTTTGTACATCCTTAGGGATTCGAACCCTAGACCCACTGATTAAGAGTCAGTTGCTCTACCAACTGAGCTAAGGATGCATGTCGTTTGCATGACGAGGACACCTGTCCTTTTTTGCGAGTGCAAAGGTAACTTATTATTTCGGAACAGCCAAACAAATCGCCCACTTTTTCAAGAACAGACTTCAAAAAAGACCGAACAACTGTCCGCTTTGCATCCTAATAGCAGCCTCGCCATCGCCCTCATTTTACTTTTACCACACGAATACCAAGTTGCGACTTTTGTTTCTTCATATAGCTGCGCAGCAGCGATTTGTCTTCTACAACCTTCTTTTGCAGCGACGACGCATGGAACAAATGTAAACCATCTTTCTTCCAAACAGCAAAGCCAACATGACTGGTGTCTAGGCCTGCACGACTTGTTACCAAGGCCAAGATGTTGCCATCTTTTACCGCTTGCTTGCATGCGGCATTGTTCAGAATGCCTGCTTTGGGAATATAACGACATGTTTTGCCGCAGAGTTCGCTCTCCATTTGGGCAATGGGCTTGACGAAAGCAGGCGTGCGAACCAACATCGGGTACTTATCCACGTGCGTACTCATAAAGTTTATTTGCAACGTTTGCACCGCAGAAAAAGGCGGATTGGGCGCTTGCGTCTCTTCAACGTACCCCATTCGGGCGTTGTCCGAAATCCATTCGGAGAAATAATGCAGGCGTGTTGGATAGCCAACCTTGCCGTTTCGATAGCGTATCTTGCGCAGTTGGTCGCAGAAATCGGCAAAAGTGGTCTTGCCGTTTTGCGTGCAAAGCGTCAGTGCCAACACGTTCTCTACAAACGTGGTGCAGTCTAGCTGGCGTAAATTAATCACTAAACGCTCGTCTGCATTGTTCTCCAAGGTGCTTGCCACGTAAGGAACGCCCAAAAACTTGCGGGCGAAAAACAACACCAAATTTTGCTTGTCCTTATGGCGTTTGCCTTCTAACAATAGTTTAACCACCTTGGCACTGTCTGCCGAAGTGTACTGTGCCTGGGCCAAAAGGGGCAATGTGGCCAGGAATAATAAACACACGAGGATTGTTTTTTTCATCGTCTAATAAAATTAAAGCCTACATATATGTTGAGGTTTCCAAACATGTTGTTGGTAGAAAACCTGTTTTTGCGATAGTTATAGGTGTGCAAGATGGTACTGGCACCGGCATACCAGCGCGTATTGTTCCACACAATGCCAAAGCGCCCCACCCCATCTAGGGCCATATTATACGACAAGAAGTCGCCCAACGACGTACGGCGAGCACTGACATTACCCGTGGTGCGCTTGTAACCCAAAGCCAACGAGAGCGAACCTGCCAGCAACCAGTTGCGGGCAAACACCCAATTGTAGCCGTATCCCGCAGAGACAGACAGGTCGGCATACTTCACCTTGCCGAAGTTTGCCGTGTCGCCAGGCGCGGTCATGGTGGCATCCGCCCCCAACCGGTCGGTAATAAGCTGGTCTAGCTGTGCTACATCCACATTCACCTTGTGCCATGTGCAGCCCACTCCGAAGAGCATGCTGCCCGTACTGCGCCTTTGCACCGTGCTCTGACTGAACGCTGCACGATACGAAAAGCGCCGATGGTTGAGTATGTAGTAAAGGTTAAACCCTCGGATGCTTGCCTCAAAACCGCTAAAAGCGCTTCCCAGCACCGCATCGGGCTTGATGTCTTTGGCCAGCGTTAGGCTTTTTATCTTGTAGTTGTTGCCCGTGTTGCGCCAAAATAAGTCTATGCCAATCTGCGAGGTATAGAAACTCAGGTCGAACTCTTGCTTGTTGTTACCATTTAGGCGGCGAAGGTCTACGGTATAGCCTAAAAACAGCCACTGCCACCCCACATACGGACCGAACTTAACGGTGGGTTCGGGTGCGAAGGTCACCGAGTTGCCCTCGGCCGTGCTCAGCTTGTACAGTTCGTAAGTGTAGGTGTTCTGTAACATGACGGTATAAATGTACCGTTGCGGCTCGATGTAAGTGGTATCCACATCGCTGAAACTGTTCACAAATTGTTTCACCCCGTCTGCCATACGTTTCACCAACGAACGTTTGGCCGGCTGTGGCGCAGCAGCAGTATCGGGCACTTCGGCCCTGGCTACCACGCTCAACAAGCAGAAAAGAAACGATGTGAGTAGGGTTTTAAGCATGTCAGAATTTGTTGAGTATTCGGTCCATCACCCAGTTTACCGGTGTTGCGCTCACGCTGGTGCACGAGCAATGGCCAATGCCTTGTAAGTCTTCGATAACAGCCTTAATGATGGGCAGCTGCGCGTATGCAGGATTGTCTACGTTAAAGCTTGTTGCGCCATCACTTGTTACAAGTTGAATGGGGTTGTTGGTGTACACCGAGAACGACAGCAGACCACGTTCGCCAATCACCTCGATGCAGTCTTCCTTTGCACTTTGGTGTGCAACGAAACACCAACTGCCACTTCCCACCACGCCACTTTCAAACTCGAAGGCTGCACTCACGGTGTCTTCAACGCCATATAGTCGGCCTCGGTTCGACAAATAGCCGTGCGCACGTGTGATAACGCCAAAGAGTTCTTGTATCAAGTCTAGCTGATGAGGGGCTAAATCGTAGAAATAGCCGCCTCCCGACACGTCGGGTTGAAGTCGCCAAGGCAGGTTGCTGTTGGTGGAATAGTCTAAATCGCGCGGCGGAACGGCGAAACGAATTTGCACATTGGTTATTTTTCCAATGGCACCACTGTCTACTATGGCTTTTACCCGTTGGAAATATGGCAGGTAACGGCGATAGTAAGCCACAAAACAAGGCACACCCGTCTGTTCGCTCACTCGGTTAATGCGCACGCAATCTTCGTAGCTAGCGGCTAGGGGTTTTTCCACATACACGGGTTTTCCTGCTTTCATGGCCATGATGGCAAAGGTGGCGTGGCTGGATGGCGGCGTGGCGATGTACACGGCATTTACGTCGGGGTCGCCGATAAGTTCGTTCGGGTCGGTGTACCACTTGCGTATGCGATGGCGTTCGGCGTACGAACGCGCCTTGTTTTCGGTGCGACTCATCACCGCATGCACGTGCGAACCCTCCACTTCGTTAAAGGCAGGGCCCGATTTTTTCTCGGTTACCTCGCCGCAACCTATAAATCCCCAACTTATTTCTTTCATCCTTATCTTCTCTTCTTAACCAAAAACGCTCGCTGCCCTGCGTTCCTTATTATATAAGGAGTGGCATGCGACGTTACAAATAAACTTCTTTGTAGTGCAAATTTACGAAAAGAAATCGAACTGATAAAGGCATGCAGCATAAATTACCCGCTGCGAACGCAATTACATCGCTATTTCCTAGGGAGAATACAACAAAACAAATGGCGCGCCAACAAACTGACGCGCCATTGCTTTTTTGGCTTTACCCCATTGGGGCATGCTGTTTCTTAGAAGTTGTAATAAACGCCAAAGCTTAAGTTGTTGCCATCAAACGATGCGCCCCATGCCTGGTTGTTCAATTTCACTTCGTTGCCAAAAGCGTCCGTGTAAGAACCTCTCTCGTTCTTCCAACCAGCAAATCCAACCTTTGCCAAGAACGTAAAGTGCCTATTTAGGTTTATGGCCACGCCCGGTTTTACGCCAACACCCAGCTCGTTGTTGCCACCTTGGTAGCGAAGATAATCTAAACCCGTGTCGACAAAGACGTCAACATACTTAGAATGTACAAAAGTGTAACGTACATAAGGAGAAACGGTGAAGAACCGGGCTTGCGTTGTTTTGGCGTCATCAACCGAAACGGGATTTCCTTTACCCCATCCGAGCACCGTACCGATGGCCCAATCGTCGTTGAAACTGTAACCCACTTCGGGCAAAACTTTGTAAGTGGTTACTTCATCACCACCTTTTACCTTACTAACACCTATTCCAAGGGTACCTCCTACATAAACTTGTTGTGCACTTGCACTAACAGCGATCACCGCTGCAACCAAGGTCATCAAAATCTTTTTCATCTTTATTCCTGATTAAATTCAACTGATGTATTAAAAAACACGTACTAATCTTTTTCTGGGGGCAAAGTTATAACATTCGTACTAGCGGTGCAAAGCATACAGACTTTTTTAACTTATTCATTGCAAAGAGGCGTTAAAGTCTATATAATACGCTTGGTTAACAAGAATTTATCTTTTACAATTTGCTCATCACACTTGTAAAAAGGGACTAACAAAATAGAAAAACGGGCAAACACGCTTTGCTTTACGTGCCTACCCGCTTGAACGACGTTTCCATCCGCCACAAGAGCTTGCCTCTTAGCGTTGGGATGAAAAACTATGCCATTGGTTTAGTTTTCCCCAGCCCAGGTTTCTTCGGCCTCAGGTTCACCTGCTTGTTTCTTCGAAGGGTGTTCGGGCAGGTGGAAACGGTAGTTGCTGTCGGCGTTAAGTGCCTTAGCCACCTTGTTGATTTCAACGAAAGTGGTGCCACCGCCCTCGCCGAAACTACCGCTAAGGTAAGCTATCTTATCCTCCAAGTTGATGTAGCCCTTTTGCCTCAACATACGAATGGCTGCCGTAAATATGAATTGGGGCGCAAGGTGTTCTTTCTGATGAACGGGAATAACACCGTAACTTAGGTTGAGCCAACGTTGCAACTTCTCCTTATAGCACATGGCCAAGATGGGCGTTGAACCGCGGAACGAAGCCAGGATGCGCGCCGTTTCGCCCGTTTCGCTGTCGGTAATGATGCCTGCAACACCCAACCGGCGTGTAGACTCGATGGCCGAATAGGCCAAAAACTCTTTCTGACTGCAATTGGGCGCAAGCGAAATCTGCAACCCCTTTAAGCGCAGGCGGTCTTTCTCGGCCTGCTCTGCAATGGCAGCCATGGTCTTTACGGCCTCAACGGGATACTTTCCCGATGCCGTTTCGCCGCTAAGCATCAGCGCATCGGTGCGATAATACACGGCATTGGCAATGTCTGTTACCTCGGCACGTGTCGGACGTGGGTTGTTAATCATGGTGTGCAGCATCTGCGTGGCCACAATTACGGGCTTTTTCTTCAATATGCACTTGTGAATGATTTCCCTTTGCAACCCGGGGATGCACTCCAATGGAACCTCAATGCCCAAATCGCCGCGCGCAATCATTATGCCATACGATGCATCAATAATCTCGTCGATGTTGTCGATGCCCTCTTGGTTTTCTATTTTAGATATGATTTTGATGTCGCTGTTGTGCTCGTCTAGTATCTTTTGCACCGCATGAACATCTTCGGCCGAACGAACAAACGAGTGTGCGATAAAGTCGATGTCTTGTTCTATGGCGAAAAGTATGTTGTTTCGGTCTTTCTCGGTGAGCGCAGGCAGGTCGATATGCTCGCCGGGCACGTTCACACTCTTGCGTGCACCAAGCTTACCGTCGTTTTGAACCTGCGTTACGAGCATCGGACCTTGCACGTCGAGCACCTTCATGTCCAGCTCGCCGTCGTCGAAGAGAATGCTATCGCCCACCTTAACGTCGTTGGCGATGTCGGGATAAGACACGTTCAGTATGTCGTGCGTTGTCTCCATTTCGGGACGCCCGAATATTTTCACGATGTCTCCACTCTTATATTGTATGGGTTCTGCAACACTGGTGGTTCTTATTTCCGGTCCTTTGGTGTCTATCATCAAGGCGATGTGCGACGAAACGGCACGCACATTCTTAATGATTTCCTTCATTCCCTCTTCGGGGGCATGCGCGGTGTTCATTCGCACAACGTTCATCCCAGCGAAAAAAAGCTTTCGTATAAATTCCTGATCACACCTGCGGTCGCTGATGGTGGCCACAATCTTTGTCTGTTTCATATCTTATTGAAATGTCCTTTATATAATGTAAACAATGGGCAAGCGCGTCAAGCGTTGTCACGGTGTGTCGCCACACTTCCGTTAACGTTTGCCTGCCTTTTGCAAAGGTACTGAAAAAAATCGCGAACACCTTGACCTTTTGTAATTATTATCGTGGATAAACGAACAAAAAGCGTTCTTTTTCGTTCCTCGAAAAGTGCGTTTTCTCGCCATGACAATGTCCGAGCAAGCTCGACATTGTTCATTTGGCTTAACGAAAACGTTCAATGGTGTGAGCAATGACATTCTGAACACGAGGTATTAACAACCCGCAGCGTGCACTTTCAAGAACTCTTCGGCGCGCTGCAAATCTTCGGGCGTGTCTATTCCCACGGTTTCAACCTGCGTAAGCCCCACCTTTATCTGATAGCCATTCTGCAACCAACGCAGCTGTTCGAGGCTCTCGGCCTTCTCTAACGACGATTGCGGCAAGGCCGTTATCGCCCTAAGTGCTTCCGGACGATAGGCGTATATGCCCAAATGTTTAAGAAAAGGGTAAACCTCAAGCCATTGTTCGGGCTCTGTGCCACGGACGAAAGGAATAACCGAACGCGAAAAGTACATCGCAAAGCCGCCATTGCTCACCACAATCTTGGGCGAATTGGGGTTGCGCACCTCGTCGATGGTCTTAAAGGGAATGCCTAGTGTGGCTATCTGTACGCCATCGGTGTCGAAACATTGGCAAATGGCATCTATCTGCGAACGCTGCACAAAGGGTTCGTCGCCCTGAATGTTCACCACCACGTCGTAGTTGCCGCCAATCTTTTGCACAGCCTCGTTCACGCGGTCGGTACCGCTTTGGTGTTCGGTTGAAGTCATCACGGCTTTTCCGCCAAACGCCAACACCTTATTATATATACGCTCGTCGTCTGTGGCCACATAGGTCTCGTCTAGTGCTTGCGCCACCTGTTCGTACACGCGTTGTATCACTGGTTTCCCTCCAAGCTGTGCCAGGGGTTTGCCCGGAAAGCGCGAAGAGCCATAGCGGGCGGGAATTATGCCTATAAATTTCATTGTCTGTTTTGTTTTTATAAATGAAGTCAGCCAGACTTTTAAAATCTCTACAAATAGAGAGGAGTTTATTATCCTTTGCTGTAAAACCGAGACAAACACTCCTTTCATGTACGAAGTACTGGACAAAGATACAATAAAAACTGTAATCTTGCCACATTTGTCGGTGGCAAAACGCGGTTATGTTACTAAAAGTGGCCTGACGGAGGTCATTCAGTGCATTCGCTACAAGTTGAAAACAGGCTGTCAGTGGCATATAATGAGGAAAAAGTAAAGAACGTTTCTTTGTGTTTCTTATGTTCTTATGTCAAAAGTGGACGTGCTTATGCCAACACACGAGAAAAGAACGTTTTCAGTAAGCCAATTGAACACGGTCGAGCTTGCTCGGACATTGTCATGGCGAGAAAACGCACTTTTCGAGGAACGAG
>ERZ772960.1275-NODE-1275-length-20403-cov-7.502556_pt1 | contig 20403 bp, 26 predicted proteins | sample MGYA00580678_ERZ772960 | MGnify/ENA primary metagenome ERZ772960 (study PRJEB29015, sample SAMEA2737930) | human oral metagenome | biome: human oral; feature: human-associated habitat; material: dental | place: China | collected 2059 ... | reverse complement strand
GTTTGGTATGAATAAAAAAGGGGAATTAAAATGAAGAAATTATTATTAGGAATTGCAATTTTAGGATTATTAGGAAGTTGTGCAAGATGGGAAGACAGTCAAAAAGATTGGAAAAGCGATACAAGTGGATTAAAAAGAACTGTAACGGTTTATACTCTCAACGGGAAACTCTTAAAAGAATATAAAGGAATGATAAGAGTAAGAGATTCGGATGAGAGCGGAAGAATATCATTGAATTTAATAAGTGAGAATAATCGTAGAGTTACAATTGACAATGCAATCGTGATAACAGAGGAGGAATAAATGGAAATAATAATGAGAATTTTAAGTGCAGCAGTTACAATATTTTTAGTTTTCTTTTTAGTCAGCTATCTGTATACTTTAGTTGAAGATGTAAAAAAGAATCTTAAAAATATAGTCAGAATTAATTATACACTTCACAATGTGATATATTTTTTAGTATTTTGTTTTTTTATTTTTCTGGTGTTTTATGCAATAATAAATTTGATTGTATTTTTTGCAATTAGAGTGTAAAATGGTATAATTAATCATATTTAAAAAAGGAGACAAAAATGGAAAAGAAAATTAAAGTTGTCGAAACACTTTTTCGATGTGGCAAGTGTGGGAACTATATCAAAGCGGTAAAACAATATAATGGCATGAAAATTATTGATGACGGATGTTTAGAATTTAGAATTTTTAAAAAGAAAATGCCTGACTATGAGTACTTTTTTTGTTGCGAAGAGTGCAAAATAGAAGGCGATTCTTTGGGAGCTTTTAGAAAAATTATTCCACCTAAAGAACGAGCAGACTTCTGGTTTGTTAAAGGATACAAAGAACAAAAGACTAAAAATATGATAGAAAACACTCTAGACAATATGGGATCATATATAGAAAAAGCGAAAAAGGAACATAAAACCTATAATGGAGTTCTTAAATATGGTCGATTAGGAAATTATCATTCGAAACATAAAAGCGTTGAAAAAGGTTTGGATGAATTACAAAACGAAATAACTAAAGCAATTAAATTATTTAAAAAGGGCGAAAATATAGAAGAGTTATTAGATTTTATTGTATTTTTATCAAATAATACTTTAAATAATCATAAAGTTTACATGTCATATTTTATGCAAGCACGATTTCAATTTGAACGAGGAGCAAGTAATATAGTCTATCATAATTTGAAACATGTGAAAAGTTGTTCGAAAGGCATAAAGGAAGTAATGGAAAAATCAAAAAAGTTTATTGTTTAAAATTTTAAATTTTTTCAAGAAAAAACAAAGCTCAAACACTTGAAAAAAGCAATAAAATAGGTTATAATTAGGAGGTAAAATGAGTATAAATAAAAAACTCAAAGAAATCAAAAATTTTCTAGAAAGTGAAAAAATTGGAAAAGTTTTTATTGATAAAAGACCCAACGGGGTTATATTAATAGAAACAACAGAAACTGAGAAATATCAAAACAGAGTATGCAAAAAAGCAACCTGATTTCAAAAGTTTCAAATAACAATTGAATAAAATATAAATAACGACGTACACAAAATGATGACCGTATTTATAAATTCGAGGAACTAAAAAGCCTTGATTTTATACATACGGTCTTTTTTTTTGTCTAAAAATCAAAGAAAGGGGGCAAGATGAAGATCGAGAAAATAAACATTAACGAAATAATCGAATATTCTGGGAATGCTAAAGAACATCCTGAATGGCAAATAGAACAGATTAAAAACAGTATTCAAGAATTTGGATTTAATGATCCAATTGCTATTGATGAAAACAATACAATCATTGAAGGACACGGAAGATATTTGGCATTAAAGGAACTTGGATATAAAGAGATAGAAGTGATTAGGTTAAATCATTTGTCAGAAGAGCAAAAAGCGGCTTATGCTATTGCTCACAATAAATTAACTATGAATACAGAGTTCGATATTGAAAAGCCACAGTATGAGTTGAATAAGCTGGAGGTAAATGATTTTGATTTAAGCGTACTTGGTTTTGAACAGCCTGAACTTGATGAAATTTTGCAAGAGGAAATGGAAGAACTAGAAATTGAAGATGAAGATACAGATAATACAGAAGTCAAACATACTAAATTAATTTGTCCCTGCTGTAATCATATTGCTGAAAAGAGCGAATTTAAGGAGGTAATGGATGGCGAAGATACATAATGACAAATATTACACTCCTGATTCGGTTGTGCAAAAAGTTGTTGAAGTTTTGGAAAAAGATGTGATGCATATAAAGGAATTCTCAAGGATTATAGAGCCAAGTGCAGGTGCTGGAGCATTTCTTAAAAGACTCCCTAAAAGTGCGATTGGATATGATATAGAGCCACAAGGCGAAAATATCATAAAAGGCGATTATCTTAAGCAGAATATTCCGTACTTGAAAAACAGCCTTGTGATTGGAAATCCGCCTTTTGGAAGCGGTGGAAATTTACATACAGAATTTATAAAGAAAAGTATGCAACATTCTGACTATGTAGCATTTGTACTTCCAGGCGATATGTATAAGAAAGATAAGTTTGAAAATATAGAACTGTATAAATCATATATGTTGCCAGCAGTCAAATATAGTGGAGTTAAGTTGAGATGCTGTTTCAATATTTATCGCAAAAGAAAAGGTAAATTAAAAGAAAAAAATATAAAAGATGTTGAGATTTTAACTTTTTCTAAAACTAAGAACACGACAAAGCAGCAGGAACTAGACTGGTTGAGTATGAAATCCGATTTTAGATTTATAGCATTTGGAACAATAAGATTGTTAAAAAGTGCAGATAAAAGGGTTCGTGCGAAAGAAATAAAAATAATCTTAAAGAAAAAAGTTAATTTAAAACCAGCCTTGGAAAAATATCTGAAGAACAGATCTAAAGTTGCAGTGTCAACTCCGAATGTAAGCAAAAAAGAAATCGTTGAGTTAATATATGATAATTTTCCACAACTGAGGGAATAAATGTGACTAAAAAATTATTACTGAACGAATGGGAAGAACTTGGAGGAGAAAATGCTGCAAAAGGAACTTTAAAGAAACTGGCTGATAAATATAGTGTTCCAGAGGGAACTGTGAGGCGCTGGAAGAGTGAATATTTGAAAAAGAATAAAACGAATGTTCGCAACAAAAAACGAACGAACGCTGAACGGTCAAATGAACGTGATATTCAAGTAAAAAAAGATATTTTAAATGGTATTCCAAAAAAGGAAGTGATGGCAAAAAATGGCATAAGCGAACGAACATATTCGAGAAAAGAAAAAAGTATAAGACAACTTCGCTTAGAAAAGACAGAAGAACAATTGGATGAAATAATTGAGAAAGTTTATGCGGATATGAGCGATATGCTGAAAAATATTGAAATTTCAAAACGTAACTTGGTAATAAGAATGGCTAAGGAAATCTCAAAAGATGAAACGCTAGATGCCAAAAGACTTCAAATAATTGACAAGGCTTACATAACTATAAAGAAAATGGGAAACGATTTAATGCGAACTGGTAAGATGCTGACTGCTTATGAAGTGCTTGAGATTGATAGACAACTTGCTGAAGAGGAAATATCGAGAGAGAAATTAGAAATCGAGAAATCTAAGACCAATATAGATAAGATTGACAACAAGATAGAAATTGAGCTGATAGACGTATGAGAATAAAAACTAAAATAAATAAACATTTCAAAGATTTGATAAAAGATAATGAAAATCACATATATTTTATGCTTGGTGGATACGGAAGTGGAAAATCTTATGTTGCAGCCTTTAAATTGATAATAAAATCAGCAACAGAAAAAAGAAAAATCTTAGTAGTAAGACAAGTAAAAGAAAATTTGAGAGGAAGCTGTTTTGCTGATTTGACAAGTGCTATTGAAACGTTAGGATTGGAACAATATTTTTATATAACTACAAGCCCACTTAGTATTAAATGTATTGCTACTGGAAGCGAGTTTATTTTTAGAGGATTAGACGATGTAAGAAAAATTAAATCAATTAAAGATATTGATACCATTTGGATTGAAGAATGTGATGAAATTGATTTTAAATCATTCAAAGAATTGAAAAGTAGACTAAGAAGTATCAAAAATCGCAATATTATGATTTTGACTACAAACCCAAATGAATATGGCGTGTGGACTTATAGATATTTGGTTGGACTATTAAATAAATTTGATATGCAAGAAAATGATATTTATGAGAAAAGGATAATAAAGTTAAAAGATGTAACACAATTGAAAAACGGAAACATATTTACAGAAAACATATATTTACATCATTCAGTATATACAGACAATAAATTTTTGCCCGACAATTTTATAGCAGACTTGGAAACGGAAACAGATAACTATTTAAGGGCGATAAAAACACTAGGAAGATTTGGAAGTGCAGGAGATACATTATTCAGAAATTTACATCATGTGGAACAAAGAAGGATAGAAAAGTTGATTGAAGGTAAATGGAATAGGTTTGCTGGATTCGATTTTGGTTTTAGCAATTCTTACAACGCAATAGTAAGAGTTGTGATAGATGAGGAATTGAATGATTTGTATATCTATGAAGAATTTTACGATAATCATTTAACCGATGTGGAAATGCTGGAAACTGAAATGATACAGAAATTGATAAATGACGGAGAAGTTGTTTATGCAGATAGTGCCGAGCCAAAAGCAATAGCCTTTTACAACATGAACAATGTAATGATTAATCCTGTCAAAAAAACGAGCGACATAAGCAAGGCAGGAGTTAAAAAGATACAATCATTTAGAAATATATTTATTGATAAAAATGTGTGTCCTAACACATATAGAGAACTGACAGAAATGAAGTGGTTTTTTAATAAAGATGGATTAATAGCAAAAAATCCAAAGACACAAAAGCCGTTTAATATTGACCCACACAGTTTTGACGCTATCAAATATGCTTTAAGTGACTATACGCCGTATATATTAAATAAACATTATTACAAAGAGGAGGTGGATAATGAGACTTAATATTTTTTCAAAAGGATTTTGGAGTACCAGGTCGCCAGTTACGTTATCTGAATTTATAAATGGTTATACGCTCGAAGATGAAGACCCTGAAAAGTTTTTGAGCCAGTTGTATAAGAATCCTTTTACAAGTTCGGCTATTACAAGAATAAATGAAGCAATAAACAACTTAAAGTGGGGAACATATAAAAAAGGATATAGCGATAATGTGAAAGATGTAAAAAGCAGTTATGTACTAAATACATTGCAAAACCCTAATTCCTTGCTTAATACAGACCAGTTTATTAATTATTTTGCTTTATATTACATCTTGTTTGGGGAACTGCTTGTAATGAGAATTGATTTGTATACAAAAGCCGAACTAATTTTATTAAAAAAAGGTTCTTATTATATCGAATATGACAATCAAAATGTATTGAATGGTATCAAATCAATAAGAGTAAATAACAAAGAATATAAAGGCGAAGATCTAAAGATGTTTCACTACATAAAAGGTGTAAATATTTACGATAATATCGCTGGAGCAGGTCGAGGAATAAGTAAGGTGCAGTCATTAACCGCTTTACATAATTACTGGTGTTACATAATGCAGTGGAACAACAGCATATTAAAAAACGGTGGCAAGAGAAATCTTATAATCGTTGTTAAAAAGTTCCTAAACGCTTTTAAGAAAAAAGAAATTAAGAATGAAATAGAGCAGAATAGCGGCTCTAGGAATGTAGGGAAAGCGCTTATCCTGGATGGAGAAGGTGCAGAAATAAAAGAGGCAGACTTTTCACCACAGGACTTTGATTTTTTAAATGCTATGGACGAAATAAGGAACACAACTGCTGCTGTAATGAATGTGCCGAGTATCTTAATTGGGGATAGAACAAACAGCAAGTTTAGCAACTATAAAGAGGCTAAAAAAGATTTGTACACTGAAAATATATTACCACTTGTTGAACAAATAGCCGAGTATCTTAATAATATAATGAAAGATAAGCTAGAAAGCAACGAGTACATAGATTTTGATACAAGTACGATTGGAGTGCTCAAAGAAGACAGAAAAGAGAAAATGGCAATGCTTAATAATCTTAGTTATTTAACAATAAATGAGAAGAGAGCAGAGCTTGAATATCCGCCTATTGAAAATGGAGACGATATTTTAATAAGTACATCAATGACATCACTCAAAGAAATGTATGAACAAGAAAAACCAGTTGAGGAGGAAGACAATGGCTAAGAAGCCGAATCAAGTGAAGAAGAAAATGAAGAAAATCAAACTGACTAATTCTCAAAAAAAGATAATCGCAAAAAGACAGTTGAAAATGCGAAATAGATTAATACTTAAATTATTTGGACGGCTAAGACTGGTATTTAAGCAACTTCGTGGTGATATTGATGTAAATGAGCAGATGTTTTTAGGAGAGTTTGCATGGGAAACATTTAGCAACCAATTGTTTATAGAGCTAAAAAAAGGAATATTTGAAACTGTAAACGAGACATCTAATTTCTTGATTACGCATCGTGGAATTGATAAGAAGTTGATCCCAACGGTTAAGAACAAAACATTAAAAACATTAAGTAAAAAAGTAATTGCTGAAAAGGTAACAAATATCACTAAAACCACGAAAGATATTTTAAACAAAATCATAGTTCGTGGGCAGGAAAGTGGAACAAATATAAGGGATATTGCAAAAGAAATAACTCAAAAAGTTAAAGGAATGGAAAAGAAAAGAGCAATGGTTATTGCAAGAACTGAAACGGCTACTACTGCAACAACAACGTATCACAATGGATTGGAGCAGGCAGGACTGGAAAAGACTTGGTGGCACGTTGGTGGTGGTAAAACTGACAGAGAAACTCATTTGAAATGTGATAAGGAAACTATCCCAGCAAATGAAACTTTTAGTTGTGGACTTAAATATCCGCATCAGTTGGGAGCACCAGCGAGTGAGATTATAAATTGTCATTGTGAATTGATATAAAGGAGGTAAAAATGCCAGAAAAATTAGAAAAAAGTATGTCTGTCGGTTTAACTTTGAAACAGGAAAATGAAACAGAAAAAGGGATAATCGAAGGGCAGTTAGTAACACATAGTGTTTTAGATGCTTATAGCGATGTATTTACTAAGGAATCGTTAGATAAAGTAGATAAGGATAAAACTTATTTCTTGTTGCATATGCACAATTGGGAACGAGAACTAGGAGTAATGAAATTACATCAAGATGAGCAAGGAAATCTTAAATTTATAGGACAATTAGATTTATCCACAGATGATAATGGAAATGCACTTAACAAAGAAGCTCAAAAAGTATATTCAATGATGAAAAAAGGTGCGAATTATCAAATGTCTGTAGGCGGACTTATCAAAAGCCGTGAGTTTGGAAAATTCAATACAGATAAAGGAGATGTGGATGTAAGGTTTATTAAAGAGTTTGAGGTTGTGGAAGGTAGCATTGTGTTAAAAGGTGCAGTACCTGGAGCGACTGTGCAAGCAGTAAAAGGCGATAATAATATAAATAAAAATAAAGGAGATGATAATATGCCAAAAAATATCGAGGATTTGGAAAAAGGAATTGAGAAAAATACGGATAGTATTGAAAAAGCAGGAAAAAAACTGAATGAATTAGAAGAAAAAACAGCTAAGATTGCAGAATTAGAAGAGAAATTAAATAAATCAAATGAAGAAATTGGAAAAATGGCTGGTGCTTTGGATGAAGCTATGAAAAAAGGTGTATCTAACCCTAAAACGGAAGAAAAAAAAGAAACTGATGCATTTGTAAAATTTTTAAAAACAGGGGATAGAAATGTTGAAGGGTTAATTAAAGCACCTATAATGACGACAGGGGTAACTCCAATTTTAATGCCTTCAGTATTATCAAACGAAATCTTGAAAGAAACAAAAGAGGTTTCTAATTTCTTAATGAAAGGTAAGATTGTAACTTTAAAAGAAAAATCAATTATCATTCCAGTTAGAAATGAAATAACCGAAGCAAATGAAATTGTAAAAGAAGGTGCAGGGAATACCAGGGATGGTTCTTTGGCTTATAGTCAAATTGAAATAACTGCAGGAATGAGACAAGTAAGATACCCAGTTACAGATGAAACAAGGGCAGATACAGCGTTTGATATCGTTGGAGAAATAAAAGAAGCTATTTCGGAAGAATTCGGTCAAACATTATCAGCTTTAACATTGAAAGGAACTTACAACACTACAACAGAACAATGTATTGAAGGTTTTTTAACAAATACAGATGTGCTGGCTGGTGCAGTAACAACAGGTGCAGCTAATAAAGTTACTTGGGAAGATATGGTGAAACTTGAAACTGGTATGAAATTAAGTTATAGACAAGGCTCTGCTTATTATGTGTCGCCAAAATTATACGAAGAAATGAAATTGTGGAAAGATGCGAACGGTGTACCTTTATGGAATACAATCAGGGATGGAGCTACAATGAGATTTAATGGATACCCAGTTTATGTTGAAGAGTTCTTAGATGATATAGCAACTGGTAAATATCCAGCTGTATTCTGTGACTTTGCGAAAGGTTATACATATGTTATGAAACAAAACTTCGAGCAAGAATTACATAGAGATCCTGACAAGAGAATTACAACATATTTTACTAGAATTAGAATCGGTGGAAAAGTTACAAGAGCAAAAGCGTTCTCGGTTTTAAAAGTAAAATAGAGGTGGTTTAAATGCTGATAACAGTAGAGGACTACGAAAAAATAACAGGGGGAACCTTAGCTGACGACGAAAAAGCTAGGGTTGAAACCTTGCTTGGTGTTGCAATTAGTCAGATTGAGAATATGGCTGGATATAAATTAGAAGTTGAAACACTCACAGAGGATTATGATTATAACAAGCGAATTTACTTGGACAAACGTCCAGTTGTTGAAATTGTAAGTATTAATTCTGATGATGAATATAAAAGTCGTAGGAATTATATTGAGTTTGTTAATTTTAGTAATTGTCCCTGCAATATAAAAGAAAAAGAAATTGAAGTAACTTATAAAGCTGGATATGATGAACTGCCAGACTGGCTGAAATATGAAATATCTATGCTTGTGAATGATTTTATAAACAGTATGGATGAAGAGAGTGGGAAGTATAAGAGTTATAAGATTGATGACATTTCTTATACATTTGTGGATTTTGCGGCTAATAAGAGAGAGAAAATTGAAAGTGTTGTGAGGCGGATATATGGCTGAAATTGTATATGAATTAGAGGGGCTAGAAAAACTTGATAAGGAACTGAAATATTTAAGTTCTCATGCTGTTAAAGTTGGAGTGCTTTGGAGCGGTGGAAGTTTGAAAAGTAATACGGATGTTCAAGAGTATGCAATATTCAACGAATACGGAACAAGTAAAATGCCAGCTAGACCTTTTTTTAGATTGTCGGTAGGTACTGCAAATGCACAAAATGAAATAAAGGAATACATGAAAAGTCAAGTTGAACAAATTATTCAAGGAGGAATGACTGGGCAACAGGCTTATGAAAATCTAGGAACTTTCGTAGTTCAGAAAATAAAGAAAACGATAATGAGCGGTAATTTTGCAGCAAACGACCCAAAAACCGTAAAGGCTAAGGGACAAAGCACGCCGCTTATTGATACACATTCTTTATTTCATTCAATAGATTATGAGATTGTAGGTGTATAAAATGGCACACAAAACATTTATTCCGAAAAGATTTTTTAGTAAATGCAAAATATCAAAAAGAACAAGCAAGTGGATTAATTCGGAACTGGTTGAAGTTGATGAAAGTATAGATTTTGAGGGAGCGGTATTTAATCTTAACAGGCAGGACATAAGTATGCTTGTGGATCAAGGGATACAAGTAACTTTGGATAGTAAAAAGATATATTGTTATATTGATATTGACTTGAAAAATACAATTGAATTTGAGGGAAACAACTATATTGTGACAACGGCTAAGAACTATATGAAACACGATGAACTTAGAATTTATTATATTGAAAGGGTGCAAGAATGAAAAACGAAGCATTAAGAAAATTATTAGCCAGTTTCGTAAATTTCCAAGTTATTCGTGATAATTATGTAGCTAAAAAGCCAACTGAATGTGCTGTTATGCATACAATAAGTCTTAATAAGTCGGCATACAGTGCATATAAGACTGTTGAAACAACAGATACGCAAATCAAGGAAAAGGCTTTAAGATTAGTTATTGCTTATTTGCAATTTGATTTTTATGCTCCAACACAGTCAAGAGCAGAAGAAATGGCTAGCGAATTACTTGAGGTTATAGTATTTAAGAAAAGACACGACTTGATTAGGAACGGATTTGGATTAAGTGATGACGAGATAGAAATAAAAGATTTAACTTTCCTTGAAAGTAGTCAATATATTTACAGATTTAGTTTTGATGTAGAAATGAACTGGCGAGAATCAAGCGAAAGAGTAAGAGATTTAATAAAAGATGTAGAAGTAAAAACGGAGGTAGAGAATGGCTAAGAAAATAAAAGTAACTGTAATAAGACCAACAAAGCCTTTGTTGCTAGGCGATTTTGGGAAAGTCTTGTTTATAACTAAAGAAGCGGACAAATCTTATAAGAAATACACAAAATTAGATGATGTTAAAACAGATTTTGGGGCTAATTCTAAAATGTACAAAGGGGTGGAAACATTTTTGTCACAAGAGGATAGTGATGGAAATGTAATTCAGCCAGATGTTTGGTATTGCGCAAGCAAAACAACACCAAATGAAGAATTTTTAGATAGTTTGCCAACTGGCGATTTTTATGGTGTAATTGTAGACTTTTACGATGAAGAGTTTACAAAAGCATTGGCTAAATGGCTAACTAGAAATGTTAAGTTTGCAATTGTAGCTAATTCGACAGCAGAGAATAACAAATTAAAAGAAAGTGTAAGAATATATTTTATGGCAGGAAAAGCCGAAGGTGGAAACTTGGACATATTCGGATTGCCAGCTTATACGTTTGCTCAAGGAATTAATGGACGTTGGAGTGACAGAAGAATAATAGGAGTAGATCCATCGGCTAAAACTTTGACAGAAGAAAGTGATAATGAAGAAGGTAATATTAATTACACTAGAAATTTTGTTGGATACAATGCTGTAACAAGCGGTTCTTGGTGTGCTGATGGTGTAAGACATGCAGATCAAACTATTAAAATAGATGCGATTGTGCATAATATCGAAACTAATTTGGCTAGAATGTTAATTGAAGAAAAGAATACAACAATGGATGGCGAAGGTATTCCAAAAGTTGAAGCATTATTGAATAGAGTAATGTTAGCAATGGGAAAACAAGGAGCAGTTGCTAAGAATAATAGTGGTGAATACTTGTTTAAAGTTACAGTCCCAAACATTGAAGACACTTCGGCACAGACAGGATTGACTGTAGACGATTACATCAATCGCACACTTAGAAATGTAAAAATTGATTTTACAATAAGCACAGAAATAGAAAAAATTGAAGTCACTTTGGTTTGGCATGACGAACCATTGACAGCATAGGAGGTAGAAAATGGGAAATAATTTTTTAGAAAAGTCGATTGATTTAAGCAAAGTTGATTTAATCATTACATTTCCAGTATTAGGGACTTATATGATTAAAGAGGCTAAAGAGATTGAAAATAATCCGACAGAAGACTCTCATACAATGGGAGATCCTGACATAAAAGGGAATGTTCCAACAATTCAGACGAGAGTTACAAAAAGAGAAATTAAATTAACAACAATAAAAGGCTCTGACGATGATATTTTCTTGACAAAATGTAATGCTAACCCAAACGGAGTTTTAGGCACTCTGACATATATAGATAATTCAGGAATGAATAAAATTGTTGGAAACGGACAAGGTGTTTCTATCCAAAAAGGTGGAGAGAGAAAAAACAACACCAAAGACGTTGAAATTGAGTATACAATTCAATGCGCAAAATATGACGAGAAAGTTTAGGAGGATATAAAAAATGGCGAATAAAGAAAATGAAAAAATAGAAGAAAAAGAACAAGAAAATAATGTTTTTATTGATAATTTAGGAAGGTTAAATATTAAGGGTCAAGAGATATATGTAGATTCGGAAGGAACTTTAAAAGAGTTTGATTTTAGATTAACTAAGCCACAAAATTATCAAATTTATACAAATGCTCTAACAAAATTTTTAACAGATAAAGATGTTACAGTGTTTGCAGCAACTATATTGCCGAAAATGGTAGAAAAGCCAAATGAGGCTAGAAAACTTAACTTTTTTGAATATGACGAGGAAGCGTTATTTGAATTAGTTGTGGCTATTATTGATTATATGGGTAAGCCCAAAGAGAACAAGAAGAGAAAATTAAACATGACCTTGAAATAGCAGAAGAGGAATATGAAGACCCTATGATTAAAATGAAATGGGAATTTATCATAAAAAGAAAAATAAAAGACCCTAATGTTGTTCTTGATATGAGCAATATTAGGTTCTTTCAATGGTGTAGAGCAATAATGGATTTTGAGGAAAAGGAGGGATAGAATGGCTGGTGGAAATAAATTAGAAATATTGTTGAGTGTTAAAGCCGAGGATAGTCCTTTAAACAAATTAAAATCTAAAATGCAATCTATATTGCCTGCTGCTTCAAAAGTAGAAGAAAAAATATCAAAAATCGGAAACAAAGTTGGTGGCTCTGGATTAGAGAAACTAAAGGCTAAAATGGCTAGTTTAATACCAACGACAAGCAAAGTTGATAGTATTTTATCAAGATTAGGAAGTAAAATGATTAATTCCAACGGATTAAACGGATTAGTGAATAAGCTTGAAAAAATACCGTTTGTTGGAAGTAAAATAGGAAGTAGTTTTGATAAATTTAGGGACAAAATGAATGGCATTTTGAGTTCTGGGAATATACTTGGCACGGCTTTTAAAAGTTTAGGATCTAAAATAAAAAGTTCTTTTTCTGTAGACAATTTAAAAAAATTTGGTTCGGCATTAAAAGGAATTGGAAGTAAAATAACAGGAATAATAGGCAAATTAGGTGGATTACTTGGTAAATTAGGAGCAGTTGCTGGTATTGCTGGTGGACTTAGCTTTGCAGGATTAGCAAAGGCTTCTGATGAAAATTCACTTAGGAATTCAAGGCTTGGAATGGTAACAAATGACGTTACTGGATTGAAACAAAAAACATTTGCAGCATCTCAACAGAGTGGTGCGGATTATGGAGCACAACTAGATTCTATCGCTAAGTTAAAAATGCTGACAAAAGGTCTATTTAATGATAATGAGGCAGTTAAATTTACAAGTACATTGGATAAAGCATTTAAAGTATCAGGTACATCAGCCGAAGAAGCAAAGTCGGCAATGTTTCAATTGAATCAGGCAATGACTTCTGGAAAGCTACAAGGCGATGAATTTCGTTCGGTAATGGAAAATGCTCCGATATTGGCTCAAAAGATAGCGGAGTCAATGGGGGTTTCGATGGCACAGCTTAAAAAACTTGGTTCAGAAGGCAAAATTACTTCCGATGTAATCAAAAATGCAGTGTTAGGAAGTGCTAACGATATAGAAGCAAAATATAACCAAATGCCTTTGACGTTTGGAAAAGTTTGGCAACAAGCACAAAATGCAGGGCAACAGGCAATGGATGGATTACTTACTAAAGTTAATCAACTTTTAAATACTCCTGCTGGACAAAAAATGGCTCAGGATTTACAAGGAGCGTTTACTGGACTTGCTGGAATGGCTAATGGGGCATTAGATGGAATATTAAATATTTTTGGAAAATTAAACTTTGGTCCTTTAATTGGACCGATACAACAAATAGGAACTGCATTGTCGCAAGCATTTAGCGGAGTTGGCGGAGAAGGACTTACAAACGGTATAGCTAATGGATTAAATATGATAATTAGCTTAGCAGGACAAGTTGCAGGAGTATTTGGTCAAATGCTTAGTGGTATTAATTTTGGACAGATAGGGCAGATATTTAGTGATATAGGCAATGCTGTTATGACATTATTTTCCAATATCGATTTTGGGAGTATAGGAAATATGTTTGCAATGGCTTTCGGACAGATTATGCAGGTTGTATCTATGCTTACTCCAGCGCTTGCGCCAATAATGCAAATATTTGCAGTAATTGTTAATTTAGCAGTTCAAATTGGTACTGCTTTGATTCCAGTAATTGGTATTATCTTGCAAATAGGAGCAGTATTAATATCGGCAATAGTTCCAGTCGCTCAAGTTGTAATCGGTGTATTTGCTGGAATTGTAGGAGTTGTAGTTGGAGTGTTTTCAGCAATAATAGGAGTAGTTGCAAGTATTATGGGAGCAGTTTTGGCAGTTATTGCTGGAGTTGTAAATTCGATTGGTGCTGTTGTTAATAAGATTGCGACTTTTTTTACTCAAGGATTTAACAAGGCAAAAAGTATTGCACAAGGAGCAATTAATGCAATTAAAGGTTTTTTCAACGGCTTGGCAAGTACAGTAAGCAGTATAGCAAGTAAAATAGCTGGAATGTTTAAAGTTAAAGTTCCGTCTTGGCTAGGTGGTGGTGGTAAAGGTCGTTACATCGGAGATAAATCGTGGGAAGGTGGACCAGTTACTGTTGCTGAAAAGGGAGCAGAAATGATAAGACTTCCTAGTGGGCAGCAATTCTTGGCGAGTCAAGAAATGACTATGAATCTGCCACAAGGAACACGAATTTCAACTGCTGAAGCTACTAGAAGGATGATGAGGGATCAGTTTGGAAAAAACTCTAAAAAGGCTATTGAAAGTGGAAAACCGAGTTCCAACAGCAAATCGAATAACAGCGGAAGCTCACAAAATATTTTTTCCCCTACGATTGTTGTTGAAAATTCAGGCGGAAACGACAGAGAATTGACGAAAAGAATTGAAGAAGTTTTGAGAAGATTTTTTGAAGAAAAATATATAGCGATGGGAGGTTAGGCAATGGATTTTAGTGGATTAAATGCAAGTAAACAAAAAATAAAAGGGAATCCTTTTGGGAAAATAGCTTATGAAAGAACAGAAAATAAATTATACAACATAGGATTCAATAGTGTTTTAGGAAGCATTGGGGCAACTGCTTATGGCATTGCCTTGGCTCATTCCACGGAAGTCAATCAATTTTTTGACAGTATGTTTGGCTTTAAACTCTTTAAAGAAGCTGAAAGGTGTAAAATCAATGACATAGAGCTCGAATGGGTTCAAATAAAAAGTGATGAAAGGGATAGCAGCGTTAAGACTCATTCACTAGAAGATAGAGACAGTACATTAATAAGCAGTAATGTTTCACACAGTAATAGAAAATATAGTATTTCTGTCATTTTAAGCGATTTGGTTACCAAAAATGCTGAAAGTATTTATGAACAAATTGTGGAATTGTGGCAAAAGAAAACATTATGCACAATTTCTACAGTTGAGACAATAGAGGATATGATTATTACTAAAGTTTCGCGAAGTTACAGCACACAGTCAACGCTAGAATTTGAAATTGATTTTGAAGTTCTGGAGTTTGCTTATTTGATGAGAAAAGGCGATGTTTTGGATTCAGAAGTAACTACATTAAAAGATGAACAGAAAACAGGAGTTGCAGGAACAAAAGACAGCGGACTTAGTTTTGGAGGATTTTTAAAATGAGAATTGAGATAGATAAGAAAAAAATTCCTTATGTGTTTACATTTAAAAGTGGAAACGAAATATATTTACTTAGAATTAAGCATTTTAAAAGCAATAATCGAATATATGTTGATGTGATGGATGAAAATGGCGAGGTAATGCTTGAAAACGAAAAACTTGTATATGGGCGTCCGCTTGGTTGGTTTATAAATAAAGACGAAAACAATAATATAAATAATAAGTTTTTAAGTTGTTATATTGTGGCGCTTAGTTTTGATAAAAAAGAGGTTCCGATTACTTACGAAAATTTTTGCGAAACGGTATTTTTAGAATATTTTGACATATTTAATTTGGGAGGAAAAAATGTTTAATAAATTATTTTTAGAACGAACAGAGATAAAGATACAAGCAAGCGAAGGCGACTTAAATTTTATTTTCCCAAAAGATTATGATTTGACTGATCCAGCTATCATAAATGGGGTTGAAATAAAATGGACTTATAAATCAGTAAATGAGGAACCTAACGAGTTTGATTTGGAGATAAAAGGGCTAACAAATACGACTATTGCTAAAGTAAAATTAAAGGATAGTGTTAGACTTGTAGCTGGATATGGAACAGACATAGGCGAAGTGGCTAGTGGTATTGTGACTAGAAAAGAAGTTGATGACAGAATCTTGAAACTAAAATGCCGTGAAGTTCCAACAGATTTTAAGAAGTTAGTTAGTGCCGCTTATGCTCCAAACACATCAGCGAGTACGATAATTAATGATTTAGCAAGTAAATGCGGCTTTACTGTAAAGCAATGCGAACTAAAGAATGATAAAGTTTACAGCATTGGCGAAAGCATATTAGGAAGTGGTCTTTACGAAATAGGACAAATAGTCAAAGATTGCGATAGTCAAATGACAACAAAAAATGATTTTATTTATATATATCACAATGAGATTAACACTGAAAAAGTTATCAAATTAAGTTATCAAAGCGGACTTTTAGAAGAACCTAAGCCACAAAATATCGAAGAAATAAGTTATAAAGTCGAAAAGACAAGTAAAACAAGTAGCAAAACAGCAAAGAAATCAAGCAAGAATAATAAAAGCACGACAAAAGGGTCTAAAAACAGCGGTCAAACTAAAAAGTCAGAGAAAAAAGAAGAACTTAAATATGATTATGAAATCAAATGTCTGTTGATTTATTATTTAAAAAAAGGCGATCTAATCGAATTAATAAGTAATGAAATCTCAACAATGTGCCAAATTGTTGAGATTAGTGATATTAGTGATTTCAAAATGACTTTAAAGGTAAGAGTAATTAATAACGATTCGGATGTTAAGAAAAATAATGCTGAAATTAAAAAGATTGAAAAAGAAGAAAATAAAAAAGGAAAAGTTACTCAAGTTAAGAGAAGTAAAGGAAAAGGTAGAAGAAAATGATGGAAGAATATGTGAAAGCAATGCTTGGAAAAATAGATACATCTTTGATTGCTAAAATAACAAAAGTGTACGGAAATGGATTTGTGGATGTTGAGCCAATGGCAGAGTTTCAAGATGTTAAATTGCCGCCTATTTTGCATGTTCCAATGTGCCAATTGGGGAACAAAGAAATTAATTTTAAAGTTAAATTTAAAGTTGGCGATGTAGTCCCAATTTTAATTTTGAGCCGAGACGCTAGTGCATATATTGCAAAGGAAAGCACAACGGCAAACACAAATAAAAGGCATAATCTTACAAATGCTATTGCTTTGCCTTTTTATATTCCAACTGATGTAAACCCTGATGTAGAGCCAAATTCGATAGGAATAAACGGAAATATAAAAATGGAAGGTAACATCAAAACTGGGAATATAGAGAGCGGAGAAGTGAAAGCAAAAGCAGTTGATACAGAGAGTGGAACGAGTAAGGGCGGAGTTCCTTATATTCATCCGTAAAGGAGTGTGATTTATGGATATAAAATTGAATAATGCAACTGGTGAATTGTATATTAAAAATGGCGATGTACAATTTTTTAAAGCAAAAGAAAAATATTTTGAAGTGATACAACAAATTGTTTTAATGTTACATGTTCGTGAAGGAGAACTCGAATACGATACTAAATATGGATTAAATTTTGAAAAAATATTTGGAACTCATGGAAATGAAAATGAAGTGTTAGAGCATATTAGAGATAAGATCTTGAATAATTTTAGAGACTATTTAAGTAGATGTTATGTTGAAGTGTATGAGTACGAGAACAGGCATTTAAAAGTTAATATCGGTATTATTTTTAATGGCAACGAGAAAACTTTAATGAAAGGAGTTGGGATAGGTTGGCGAGAATAAAAGTTAATACGGTTCAGGACAATATGAATATTTTAAATAATGAATTAAAAACATTATTAAAAGCTGATTATTCTAACGATAAACGGAGTGCTTGGTATATGCTGATGTATCCAGTTGCTAGGCTTTTGAGAGAGAAAATGGAACGGCAACAGATTCAAGCTGACAAAATGAATTTGCTTAATTGCGAAGGGATTGAAATAGATGAGCATTTAGCAAATAGCCCTTTCTTTTTTAAAAGGAAACAAGAAAGTCGAGCTACTGTCAAAATCGAATTAATTGGAGGGCTTAATGTAACTCTTGAAAAAGGTGATGTAATACTTGAAGCAAACGATGGGACAAGATACGCACTTAATCAAAGTGGAACATTAAATAATAAAACTACTTTTGAATTTATTTGCAACACAGCAGGAGAGCAAGGAAATAAAGAAGTTGGGAGTATTATTAAGATAGTGAAAGTTGTGAACGGTGTTTATGATTTTAAACAAAATGAAATTGCAGCTGGTGGGCAAGAGCAAGAAAGTGACAACGAATATATAGAACGGTGGTTTTTAAGTCGTAACGAGAGCGAATGGAATCTAGATGGAATAAGAGCGGAAGTTTTAAAACAGGAAGGCGTTAAGTCTGTTTATGCTGATGAAAATAAAACAATGACAGTTGATAGTAAAGGATTAGAGCCAAAGTCGATTCTTTTAATCGTAGATGGTGGAAGAAATGAAGACATAGCAAAAGCAATATGGAGAAAAAAAGATCAGGCTATACAAATGAATGGCGATACAGTTGTAACAGTAAAAGATAATCAAGGTATAGACAGAGAAATTAAGTTTTATAGACCACAAAAACGAGAAATAGAAGTAAATATTGATTTTACAACAGCAAAAGGTACTAATATCTTATTAGATAATTTAAAAGATATTGTAAAAGAATATTTAAAAAGTGTGGAAGTTGGTGATTATATTACATCATATCGTTGTGAAAGCGAGTATATTAGGCAGATTTATTCAGCTGACAGATTACTTAATATAGATGTCACTTTTAAGTTTAAAAATGAAACAAACGGATTTAAAAAGGTGCTAGAGTTAGGATTTAACGAGGTGGCAGAATATGCAGAGTAATTTTGATTATATGATGTCAAAATGTCCGTGGTGGCTAAAAAAGAATAACAATGTAAAGTCTTTTTACAAAGCAGTATCTAAATTATTTGATGAAGTCGACAGAATTTATAACTTAATAGAAAAACAACATTTAGTAGATTATGCAAACGGAGACTTTTTAGATGATTTAGGAGAAAAATTTGATGTTTCTCGGAACGGGCAGACTGACGATAGATATAGAAACAGAATCAAATTAGCGATGAGAAAGTATAAATTAGTTCCTAACCTTGAAACTATCAGTAATATTGGAGAAATGTTTACTGGATTAACGCCAACGATTAATGTAAATACAGACAACGAACCGGCTCTATATGATGTTAAATTTATAAGCAATAAAGAGTACGATTACTCGCTAATTGACGAACTGGATTTAGGCAGTATTGTTGGTGGTGGTGTAAAAGTAAATACACATAAATGCTTGGACAATTACATAGTCGGAATGAGATTTGGACGAAAAACACTAGGACAAAATGTAATTAAAAATGAAGCAAAAAGAAATCCAGTTTGCAACTTTGCATATTCAAGATTTGGTCGATTTGGTCGCAATAATCTAGGGCAATTTGATTTGGGCGAAGATAATATTATTAATCTTAAATAGGAGGAAAAATGGCAAAATTAACAAAATTTAAGGCACAACAAGTTGAGTTTCCTACGCATTATGAAGTAGAAGAAACTAACAGAGGGAATAATAAAATAAAAAGTATTGTCCCGGCGTTTGGGAACATCAGAGAAAACGGAACGCCTGAAACAGAAGAAATTTATGATGGCTTACAGCTTGGAAATGTACACACTTTACAAGCAAATAAAACAACGAATTTGAATATAGATTATTATGTTTGCAATTTAGACGGATTAAATGAGTTCGGGGTGAACAATGATTTAAAATTAAGAATAAATGTTGATTCTAAAAATACTAATTCAACAACAAAATTAAGATTAAACAATAATGATTATACATTACTAAAAGAGTATAATGGGAACTTAAAGCAAATAGAAGCAGGAGATTTTAAACCAAATAAAACTTATGAATTAACATACAACGGAAGTCAATTTGTTGTGATAAATATTGATTCAAGATTAAATGAAATAATGGGATTAGAGTTTGGCGGAAATATTCAAGATACAGGGGATAAAATTAAAGGTAAATGTTATTTTGATAATGTAACAAAATTTTACTACGAATGTATAGAAGACAACAGTCTGACATACAACGACAGCGGAAAATTTAGAGCTATTTCTAATAAGCCAATTTCGGATAAAGTGGAAAAATTATCTGGATTAATAAAAACAGTAGATTTAGGTGTTTACAACTTGAATTCATCAGATTCAAGATATGTTGATATTCCAATTCCGAGAATATCTAATTATAAATATATTAGTTTTTCTATTGTGGCGGGGAA
>ERZ772960.1274-NODE-1274-length-20411-cov-3.168845_pt1 | contig 20411 bp, 18 predicted proteins | sample MGYA00580678_ERZ772960 | MGnify/ENA primary metagenome ERZ772960 (study PRJEB29015, sample SAMEA2737930) | human oral metagenome | biome: human oral; feature: human-associated habitat; material: dental | place: China | collected 2059 ... | reverse complement strand
CGGAAAGCTTGGGCCAGGGCAATGCCATCATCACCACAAGGACTTTTAACTTGAATGATATTGCTTGTTATTCCGTTGATGGTATTTGTTCCATAGTTATGATAAACATTACGGGTGGTATTGTCATAAATATCTCCGTTGATCGTAGGCACCCAGAACGTAATCGTTTTGCCTGCCGGAACTTCTTCGGGAATGAGGATATGTATTGCATACGGTTTTCCAAGAGCACTTGGTTTGAGATAGCCAAATGTCTCACCGTTGGTTTTGTTCGATGCTTCGGTAATTTCACTGGCTGTGATCTTACGTTTGGGACCTCCTTCTACTTGCATATAAATATCGGAGATGTCAAGATAATTATATGACCCGTAGTTGCGGAAATGCAACCGGATGTTACGTGCGCTTCCCCCCGTATTCCGAAACGTCGTTTTCACGATGGTTGGCGTTGTCCCGTCCATGTTGACTTGGGGGCTGGTGATAGGAGCATCGGCATGATTGACGTAGGTTGTGCTAACGTGTTCCATATTGGGCAAGGGAGGAGACGGGAATGCCAGCGTGACGGAAGAGCCTGTTGCCGTGGTACAATCCGAATCGTGCGGGTATTGCACGCTTGCCTCAACAAGGTGCGAGCCGCAGCCGGTAGAGGCCCCTTGAAAGGTAATGACTTTGTCATTCGTATCATCGATCTTGCTTCCTAACGCAGAGGGTGTGAATGCATACGTATAGGTCTTCTTGCCGCCGACCGTCGCTTCGACCGGAGTAAAGGGGACACCTTTGAGCTTGAAGTCGGAAAGTGTGGTTACGAGGTCTGTCGTAAACGTAACTTTCGCCGAAGAAGCCTTATTCGCTGTATTTGTCTTGAGATAATACGTAACGGTATTGACACTTGCCTGGGTCGGGAAATTAATCGTTCCATCGGTCGATACGATAGCAATACTTGGTTTTACCCTATTTGTTGTTATCGTCTTTTGTCCATTACATTCGTTGCTCCGGCTTTAACCTGAATGTCGAAATTCGCTGCTCCGGGTGTTCCGCACGAAACGGCTTTTACGTTGACGTGAATTTCTACTTCCGTGTTGCGCAGTAATTTGTTCCCATTTGAGGTGATAGCGATGGACGCAGTTCTGCCTGTAGCCAAAGCCCCTCCGAAAGTGTTGGATATGTTCAGAGGCGTTGAGGTCAGTACCCTCGTTCCACTGATGGCCCCGAAGTCTACCTGTGGGGGGAGCGTAATTTCGATGGTTGCGTTGTTAATATCTGCATTCAGAGGAGTAAAGCGTATTAATAACGCACGTTCATCTTCAAGCATCACTAAAGGTACTTCGTCCAGTTTTGGGTAACCTGATGTCCAATTTACCTTTTGGGCTTGTGTCGCAATTGCTGTGGCAAGCAAAAGCATGCAGAGCGGTAAAGAAATTCGGCCTTTTCGCCGTAAGTAAAAAAGGAAGGCTTTCAAATCGTGAGTACTTTTTCTTTCCATTTTGTTCTGATATTTTAATTGGTGTTTGTACCTTGTTTTATTTATCTCGTTTTAATCATTTTTTGACTGAATTGAATTTGTCAAAAGACAGGTTGCTTTTTGGGGCTTATAAATTATACAAAAGTATGCTATTTTTTCAGCCAAGCCAATATATTTGCAATATTTAATATATTTTATTTTTAATCAAAAGAGTTCCTCGAGGAAATTTATTTCAGCATTTATTGGATTTATTTCTCATATGTGCATTGTGTAATGTGGTATATCTTTGAAAATATGGTGGGTGGTGGCTTTTTGCAAAGGGCGCTTTCTGTAAAGCCGTTACTTAAAACTTTATTATTTTTCTGAATAAAATTATTTTATCTGTAGATTTCATTTTAAAATAAACATATTTGTCCCCGCGATGATATAAATAAAATTGGAAAGGATTTAAACGTGTGATGATGAAAAAACGATTACTTCTGTCGGGGTGTGGATTGGCAGGTTTGATGTTGTTTTTCGGCTGTGGAACGTCGACGGATGCACCGGGGCGGAAAACGTTCAAACAGGCCGAAGTTCCGGCAGTCTATACTGAACCGAGACTACGTGCCGAGTATTTGGCGATGCATTATTGGGATCATTTCGATTTTGCCGATACGGCATTTGTGGGTAGTGCGGCAAAGATCACCGAACAGGCGATCGTCGATTTCCTTTCCGTTTTCCCATATGCTTCGTATCAGATTTCCTGTGACGGAATCAAACGTTTGCTCGATCAGGCACAGAAAAATCGTGCGATGTACGCTTTTTTTACGTCGAAGATGGAACAATTTCTTTTCTATCCTAACTCATCCATGCGAAACGAAGAATATTTCATCCCCGTACTTGAGCACATGGTTGCATCAGACAGTTTGGATACGTATCGCAAAGCGCGTCCTCGGGCGATGCTGGCACAAGTGCAGAAAAACCGTCCCGGCATGCAGGCTGCCGATATTCGTTATACGACCGGGAAGGGATCTCAGGGATCGCTTTACGACTTGAAGACCGATTTTGTGCTTGTCTTTTTTTATGGCCTTGATTGGGAAAATGCGCGTGAGGTAAGTCGGATGATTGACGCTTCGCAGCCGGTGAAGCAGATGATTGCGCAGAAAAAACTTACGGTTCTTTCCATATACCTCGATATGGCTGAAGAGCAGTGGAAGGAGCATCTGCCTCAGATGCCTGAAACGTGGATACACGGGTATGATAAGAACCTTGATATCCTGCAACGACAAACGTATGTGTTGCGTGTTCTTCCGGCACTTTATTTGCTTGATAAAGAGCATAAGGTTGTCATGAAGGAGGTTGCCTTTCCGTATATCGAATTGTATCTGAACAGTATTCTCAATCCTCCGGCACAACAGGAAATGCAAACCCCTCAATCATAAACAGAATGAAAAAAAGTCCAATATATACCGGTGGCGGTGATAAAGGAACGACCTCGCTCGTAGGAGGCGTACGCGTCCCAAAGACCCATCCCCGTCTTGAAGCTTACGGCACGATCGACGAACTGAACTCCCAAATAGGACTGTTGATTGCCGAAACGGACGATCAGGAAACGGCTGACTTGCTCCGCTTTGTCCAACACAAACTCTTTACCGTGGGTTCCTATTTGGCAACCGATATGACACAGACGGACCTGCGTATCGAAAGCAATGTGACTCCCGAGAGTATCCGTCGTCTTGAAGAAGCGATTGATCGTTACGATACGCAGCTACCGCGTATGCGCGGATTTGTTTTGCCCGGAGGAAACCGCACATCGGCTTTGGCGCATGTGTGTCGTACCGTGTGTCGCCGTGCCGAACGACGCATTTACCGTCTCACCGAATCGGCAACCGTCGAAGAACCTGTGCTGATTTTTATGAATCGACTCTCCGACCTTCTGTTTGTCATCGGCCGAAATGAGTGTGTCCGTAAAAATAATGACGAAATTCTTTGGGATAGCGCTTGCAGCTAACAAATAAACATTTATTTTTGCCGAAAATTTCAGCCCATTTTTGGGATGGCTTTAAAGGTAAATAACTGTAAAATAAGGTTTTTATGTATTGGACATTAGAATTGGCATCCAAATTGGAAGATGCACCTTGGCCTGCAACCAAAGACGAACTGATTGATTACGCTCAACGTTCCGGTGCTCCGCTTGAAGTGATTGAAAATTTGCAAGAGATGGAAGATGAAGGCGAAATATATGAGAGTATAGAAGATCTCTGGCCGGATTATCCCAGTAAGGAAGACTTCTTTTTTAATGAAGAAGAATACTGAAAAATGAAAGAGTTGCGGGCAGTGCTTGCAGCTCTTTTTTATTTCATACACAATTTTACAAGTTTTTCAGAGTTATACATATCTATAGATGTAACTCTTTCGAATGACGATCAAACGATTCTGGACGTTTTTCCTCCTTTTAAGCATGGGGGTAGTTTCTGCTTGGGCGCAGGTTGACGCATCGCTGAACCATTATTTTATGGCGATGGGGGCATATAACCCTGCCTCGGTCGGAATGAAGAACGAGCTCGGAATAACGGCGCTCTACCGGCTGCAATGGCTTGGACTCGACAGAGGAATGCCGCAGTCGGCTTTTGTTGCCGCCGATATGCCATTCACGTTCGGAAAAACACGGCATGGGGTAGGAGTGATGTTTTTTAGCGACGACAAAAGTACGTTATATAAAGATGTGTACACTTCGCTTCAATATGCATATAAACATAAGTTGGGTAAAGGAGTATTGAGTATCGGACTTCAAGGTGGAATGATCAGCAAGTCGTATTTAGGTTCTAAGGCAGAACCTCTTCCCGAAGGAATTGATGGAAGCACAGACCATTCGCCCGAAGATGACGCCTTGCCCAAATCCGACATCGATGCGAAGGGATTGGATATAGCCTTAGGGTTACTCTACTCGACAGACAAATATTATGTCGGTATTGCTTCCACGCATCTGCTTGCTCAAGAGATGGAGCTGGATGAAAATTTTACGCTGAAAGTTAATCGGGGATACAATTTAACAGCCGGGTACAATATTAAACTGAAAAATCCGTTGATTGAGTTACAGCCTTCTGTATTTATGCAAACGGACTTGCAGATGTACATGGGCGATGTGACCGTAAGAGCGGTTTACAAGACAATGTTTAACGGAGGATTGGGTGTGCGGATCGGAGATAGTTATCAAGGTGTCCGGATGAATGGCATCCTTTATTTGGGGGCGAATATCGGTAAATTCCGTGTAAGCTATGCCTATGAATATCCGTTTTCTGCTTTGTCGAAGGTGAGTACGGGTAGCCATGAGGCCATGGCAACATATCGGCTGACTCTGAACAAACCTAAAGGTGGAAGGAACAGACATAAGAGTATCAGAATATTGTAAGATAAGAACAGACAATAGACAATCGGGAAGATGATGAAGAAATTAACATTCATATCGGTCGCCGTCATGTTGCTGACGACCTCGTGCGGGAAATTGCTTTCCGGCGACGGCGGCGAATTGGTTGGCGTCAAGATGGCTTCGTTCAACGAGCCGAATCCTTATGGGATGGTCTTGATTAAAAGAGGTTCCTTCGAGATGGGACCATCGGATAAGGATAGTCTCTGGGGCTTCGATGCCGAAACGAAAGGAGTATCGTTCGAAGCATTCTGGATGGATGAGACGGAAATTACGAATGCGAAATACCGACAGTTCGTTTATTGGGTGCGTGACTCGATCATTCGGACCCGTCTGGCGGACCCGGCATACGGAGGCAACGAGCTGTTTATGATTACGGAAGACAAATACGGTGAACCGGTCACTCCGCATCTCGACTGGACGCGTCCGATTCCATGGAAACGCGCCAATGAAGATGAACAGCGGGCTATCGAAAGTGTCTTTTATACTCATCCTGTGACGGGTGAACGCGGGCTCGACGGGCGACAGATGAATTATAAATACGAATGGTTCGACTATACCGCTGCCGCTTTGCGCCGTAACCGTCTCGATCCGGCCGAGCGCGAACGTAATACCGATATCCAGCCGGATCCCAATGCCGTCGTGATGATTTCGAAAGATACGGCCTACCTTGATACGGATGGGCGTCCTGTTAATCAGACGATCACACGTCCGTTAAGCAGTCTGTTTGATTTCCTGCATACCTATATTATCAATATCTATCCGGATGAAACGAGCTGGGTGAACGATTTCAAAAACGCCTACAACGAGCCGTACCTGAAAATGTATTTCACGCATCCGGGCTACGATGATTATCCGGTGGTCGGTGTTTCGTGGGAACAGGCCAATGCTTTTTGCGTATGGCGAACCGAATATTACAAGAAATCGGTCAGCTTGCCTCCCGGACAAGTCATCGAATCGTTTCGCCTGCCTACCGAGGGCGAATGGGAATATGCTGCTCGCGCCGGCAAAAACGAAAACAAATATCCGTGGTCGACGAATGAACTCCAGAACGGAAAAGGCTGCTTCATGGCCAACTTCAAACCGGGAGATGGGAACTATACGGAAGACGGTCACTTGATTACATCGCGCGTTGCAACGTTTGCACCGAATGAGTTTGGATTGTATGATATGGCCGGAAACGTGGCCGAATGGACTTCGTCGGTCTATACCGAATCGGGACAGAACCAGACGAGCGACCTTAATCCCGACCTCCATTATAACGCGGCCAAAGAAGACCCGTATGCAATGAAAAAGAAAGTGGTGCGGGGCGGCTCGTGGAAGGATGTCGCCCAGTTTATCCGTTCCGACCGGCGTACCTTCGAATATCAGAACGAAACACGCTCCTACATCGGCTTCCGCTGTGTGCGTACGCAAATCGGATTCTCCAACGCGAAAGGGAAAAACAAAAAGAAATAAACTCCAACGACAACAATACATCAGAAAAAATTATGGGAAAATATAGAAGGTATAAGAACCGGATCGAAATGTTTCTTTCGTCCGAGAACGGAAAACGGACGCTGAATTTCGTGTATAGCTGGGGAGCTTCGATTGTGATCATCGGAGCCTTGTTTAAGATTCTGCACTTGCAATACGGCAACGAGATACTCACGGTGGCAATGATTACGGAAGCGATTGTGTTCTTTGTGTCCGGCTTCGATCGTCCCACCAATGAATATCATTGGGAAGAAGTCTTTCCGGTCTTGAAATCGAAGAATCCGCTGGACCGTCCCGATTTCAGCACCGGAGGTGCCGGGAACGGGGAAGGACAAGTGATTATCGGAGGCAGTGGAGGACATTGGGGAGGCGGAACCATTGTGCTGGGTGATTTGTCGGGAGCTCAATCCGGTGGCGGTACGCTGACGGGCAATGCCCGTGCCGCTGCTCAGAATGCCGAACTCGGTATGGCGGCGATGGGGCTGAATGTATCGGAAGAAGACACGAAGAACCTGGCCGACAGCATCCGGAAGCTGGGCGATGCGGCCGAGCAGATTTCCCGTATGGCCGACCTGACGGATGCGACGAAGACCTATATTGAACAGATATCGAGTGTTACAGCCAATCTGGAACGTTTCAATGTCGTGACCAACTCGTTGAGCGAAGTCTCCGACTCGCTCGTACATTCGTGCGAGATGATTGCCGGATCGAAGAATGAACATTCGGAGAAACAGACCGTCGGATATGTTCAGCAGATGGAGCAGTTGAATCAGAGTCTTTCGGGCTTGAATGAGTTCTATTCCGTGCATTTAAGTGGCCTGCGCTCGCAGATGGATACGATCCAGCAGATCAATGCAGGATTGAGCCGTATCCGCGATATGTACGACAATTCCGTGATGGACAGCACGGCTTTCCGCAATGAGAACGAACGGATGGCGCAGCTGTTGGCACAGCTGAATCAGGTTTACGGACGTCTGCTGCAAGCCATGACGGTCAATATGCCGGGGGGAGGAACGATGTATCCGCCTCAGCAGCCTCCGTATCAGGGCGGGTATCCGCCGCAAGGCTATGCGCAGCAACCTCCTTATCCCAACCCGCGATAAGCAATGAAAGGTGGATATGAACAACGATGAACTATTGATAAGAATGATTAAATGGCAGGAATAGCAAATAATCCCAATTCACCGCGTCAGAAAATGATCAACCTGATGTATTTGGTGTTCATCGCCATGATGGCATTAAATTACTCATCGGAGGTACTGAACGGATTTGATTTGGTGGAAAGAGGACTGCGTGAATCCGCTACGATTGCCTCTGTACGGAACAAAAAAGCGTTGGAGACCATGGAGGCTGCCAATGCAGTGAATCCTGCGAAAGTGGGAGAATGGTACCGTAAGGCGATCGATGTCAAACAACAATCGGACGAACTGGTCGACTACTTACAGAACCTTAAGATCAGGATCGTACAGGAAGCCGACGGAAAAGAGGGCGATGTCAATGAGATTGAAAATAAAGAAAATATGGATGCCTCGTCGGAAGTCATGACCGCACCGATTGTCGGAGAAGGGAAAAAGTTGAGAGAGCGCTTGGAAACGTATCGTTCAAAGGTGGTCACTTTAGTCGACGATCCCGATTTGCGCAATATGTTACAACGCGTTCTGAGCACGAAAGTGCCGTCTAAGACGGGAGTAGAGCTTCGCTCGTGGGAGTCGATTATGTTTGAAAATATCCCTGTGGCAGCTGCCGTTACGATCTTGACGAAATATCAAAATGATATCCGTTATGTAGAAGGCGAAGTATTGGCAGACATTGCAAAAAGTGTCGATGTGGGCGATTACCGCGTGAACAAGATCGTTGCGCAGGTCGTTCCCAAGAGTCAGATCGTGATGAGCGGAACTCCTTATCAGGCGAATATCGTACTGTCAGCCATCGATTCAACCCAGCGTCCTCAACTCTTTATCGGCCCTAAAGGCAGTGAAAAAGAGGTGAGCGATTACGAAGGCATCTATACGGTCGGTACGGGTTCTACCGGAACATTCCCTGTTCAGGGCTATCTGAAAGTGCCGGGCAAAGATCCGTACTACTTTAACAGTGAATATTCCGTATCGGCTAAAAGTGCGACGGTGGCCTCGGCGCTGATGCGTGTGCTGTATGCCGGACGTGTGCGCGAGAACGAGATCGATATTGCCGTGCCCGGCGTGGCCAGCGGCGATGTGACAGCCACCATGACGAACGGGCAGATCCGTACGGAAAACGGAAAAAGATATGCCGTTCCGAACATGAATGCCAAGGAAGCCGTGATTTCCGTAACGGCTCGTATCGGAGGCGTGCAGACCAAGATCGGCGATTATCCGTTCAAGGTGCGTCAACTGCCCAAGGCGCAACCGTACATCTTGTATACGGATGCCAACGGGGTGACGAAGAAGTTTACCGGAGGCCGTATATCGAAACGTGCCCTCGTGGAAGCAACGGGTATCATGTCGGCTATTGACGACGGAATCCTCGACATCGAATGCCGGGTGAAGAATTTTACGTTGACGTATTCCGATTCGATGGGGAACTCGCTGATAGAGGTGTCGCAAAACAACTCGTTTACCGATCGGCAAAAGAGCTATATCCGTAACCTGCAACGCGGAAAACAGTTTTATATCAAATCGGTTTCCGTTACTCCCGAAGGAGTGGAGCAAGACCCGGTCGTTTTCGATGTAATCATTCAATAAATTGTAGAGCATAACAAGTAAAGATAAGAGATGAAACGGATTGTTTTTTTTACGGTTGTAATAAGTATGCTGACGGCCTTTTCGGGCGTCATGCTGCAAGCGCAGGATACGGGCAATACGCGCCGTACACCTCAGATGAGCCGGGGGGGCGATCGTAACCGGCAAAACCGGGACGAGAGTGGTTTGCCCGAACTTACTGTACGTGCACAGCATCTTAACGAGCAACTGACGCAGAACATCGGCAACGCACGGTGGATGCGTGTGATATACCGCGAGCTGAACATGCTCGAAGAGAAAAATGCACCCCTCTATTATCCGGTGAATCCGAGGAACGGTTCGATGAATCTCTTCTCTTCCATATTTCAGTTAGTGAGCGAGGGAAAACTCAAAGCGTATGAATATATAGACGGTTACGAAGCGTTTGATGAGGATCATCTCGTCGATTTTAAATCGGTGCTCGACCGTTTCACCATCATGTATGAAACAGTACCGGAGCGTGACGGGAGGCAGCGTTTCGTGATCAACGAAAGCGACGTTCCTTCGGGCGAAGTCAAGGCCTTCTACGTAAAAGAAGCATGGTATTTCGATCAGAACAATTCCCTGTATGATGTGAAAACATTAGCCATCAGTCCGATTATCTTCTACGAAGGCGATATGGGTACGGAGCGTTCGCCTATGTTCTGGGTCGTTTACGAAGATGTCCGCCCTTACGTATCGAATACATATATCATGACGTCGAACACGAACAATGCAAAAACGTTTACGATCGACGATTATTTTCGTCGCCGTATGTTCGACGGCAAGATTATCAAGACCGAGAACCTGCTTAATATTCCGTTGCAGGCCTATTGTCCTACTCCCGACTCGCTGGAGCGCGAGCAAAAGAAAATTGAAGGCGAGCTGGTTGCTTTCAACAAAGCGTTATGGTTTCAACCCGATACGACCGCACAGGCAAAGGCGGCAACTTCCGGTAAGAAAAAAGCCGGAAAAGCAGGACGCCGGTCGTCCGTAAAGGAGAAAGCGACCAACGAGAAGGAAAAAGAGACGAAAAAGACAAAAGCACCGAAGCAAAAGGAGGCCAAAGCGCCTAAGACGAAAGCAGAAAAGCCGGCCGCAACACGTAGCGTAAGGCGAAGAAGATAAAGGGACGGCTTGTTTATACATCGCCGTTATCGGTTTGTCGGTATGAGCCGCTGAGCACCGGCAGTGCTTCGGTACCCATGTTGAACAGCAGGTCTACCATGCTCAGGTCGGGCAGGAAACCGTGTCTTTCACGAAACACCTGATAGTAGGGCTGGGGATGAAAAGAAGGATCATCGTGCGGGTGGCGCGGATGGAAGGCATTCCGAAAATCGTTCGGGATGTCGGGCTCATACGTTCCGGTATGTATTATTTGTGGCCGCAGGTCAATCAGGTCGCAGATGAGGTGTTGCAAAGCCTCGTTATAATCTATCAGAAAAGTATATTTTTTCTCGTAAAACGGCGCGAAATCATCGGCATAATATTCGAAGAAAGGACTCATGTTGTAGGCCGAGACTAATGCGTTCCAGTGCAGATGACGCCAGTTGCCATGGTCGGAGATACGGATATCGCGTGTCAGGATTTTCGGTGCCGAAGATTTTTCGACGGGTACGGTCAGCTCCTGTATGCCGTTGGCCGTAGCGATCCGGCAGCGGTTGCGGAAGCTCTGTTTCCGGTAGTTCTCGCAGGTTTCGAGCTGTACGGTATCGAAGGCATGCAGTTTGCAATAGTAGCTGACAGGCGCCAAATAGGCGGTGGAAAGGCAGACGATACTCATCGCTTATTCGATACGTTTAAACAGCTTCTTCCGGTCGTTGCCGTACCAGCGAAACCATACGTTACCCTCGATCCGGGTTTCCGGAATCAGCCCGAAGTGTCGCGAATCGACCGCCTCATCCTCATTATCCGAAAGCATCCAGTAGTAGTTTTTCCGGAAAAACAGGTAACGTGTATGCCTGCCGTCTACATAGAGTTTGCCGTCGCGGATCGACGCCCGGTTGCCGTATTCTGTGAGGATAGCTTCACGACAGATGAGCAGGGAGGTCGAATCGATTCGGTAAAGGCTGTCTTTGGCCGGGATCACAAACCTGTGGCGACGACGTTCGCCGGGAAGCCATTCGATCTGCAGCAACCGGGGGAGTTTATCGCGGAGCAATACTTCTTCGCGGCTTGTCAGGCGAAAAGTCAGGCTTAGCGAATCTTCTCCGGCGCTACGGTAGGGGATGTTCAGGCCGCGCATCAGTTCCATCAGCGGTTCCTTGATGTCTCTGCGGATGCGAAACATATTTTCGGTTTTCGGGAGCTTCGGATACAGACGTCCGGCGATGCGGAAGCCATCTTCGTCGATGATGACGGTATCGCCCGGCATCCCCACACAACGGCTTAAGAAGAGCGGCGCTTGACAGCCCTGCGTCCGGTGGCCTTTGAACAGGACAATCCGACCTCGTCCGGGATTTGAGACGCTGCGGACTTTGTTCACGAACACGCGGTCGCCCTCCTGCAGCGCGTCGCTCATCGAACGGGTCGAGATGCTGTACGAACCGATGCAGAAGAGATGCAGCCCCAACGCGATCAGGGCGGCGATCACCAAGCCTGTCAAGTATCGTATCAGCCGACGTGTCATTGTCTCACCATGCAGCGTTTTTGATCAGTCGGAGCGTACCGTGCGGAACATCCGACTCCAGCGGATGCCGCCATTGAAGAGGCTCCGGTCTTTGTCGAGCGAGAGCCAGATGAGGATCGGCTTCCCGACGATATGATCTTCGGGCACGAAACCCCACGAACGACTGTCGGCACTGTTGTGTCGATTGTCGCCCATCATCCAGTAGTAGTCGTACTTGAAGGTATAGGTCGTAGCCGGCTGTCCGTTAATGAATACCTGCCCGCCCCGTACTTCCAGTTTATTCTCCTCATAACTGCCGATGCACCGGTTGTAGAGCGCTAAATTACGTTCGTTCAGTTCGATGGTTGCGCCCTTCTTTGGGATCCAGATGGGACCGTAATTGTCGCGTGTCCATCCCGTGCGGTAACCGACCGGATACGTTGAGCCTCCTAATTGCTCGGGTTCTACTTTAATCTGCTTTACCGACCGGATTCTCTTCATCATCTCCAGCGCTTCCTGTGTCAACGGCAGGCGATAGATCGGGTTGTATCGTCCGTCGACGGATGTGAAGCCGACGAACGGCAGATATTCGTAGTAGAATTTTTCCTCGTCCGATGTAGGGACGGAAACGAACTTGCGGTCGCTCTTATTGATGTCCATTTTGCGAAACTGCTCTTCGGTGAGCATCGCTCCGTCGGTCTCGACAAAGTAGCAGAGCTGCATCCGTGCCGGGTCTTTCTGTTTTTCTCCGTTAATGTACAGTGCATTGTTACGGATCGCGAGTGAGTCACCCGGCATCCCGACGCAACGCTTTACGTAATTTTCCCGTTTATCTACGGGGCGATAAAGAATGTCGCCGTAATAGTCTTTATTCGTGTGCACCGCTTCCCGTCCAACCTCGTTCACTAACCAGTAATAGTCGGGGTTCTGACACTTGAGCGCCACCGTATCGCCGGTAGGGAAATTAAATACGACAATATCGTTGCGTTTCACCTGTCCGAAGCCTTTTACACGCTTATAACCCCATCGCGGCCAGTCAAGGTACGACTTGCAGTTCAGTATCGGGAAAGTGTTCTGCACGAGGGGGAACGATATCGGAGTGTTCGGCACCCGCGGTCCATAGCTTAGCTTGCTGACGAACAGGTAATCGCCTACTAATAACGTTTTCTCGAGCGAGGGAGTCGGGATCTGGTAATTCTGAAAGACGAACAGATTGATCAGGTAGACAGCTACGAGTGCGAACACAATATCGTCGATCCATTCAAGCGTTTGGCGTATTCTCTTATTCTTCGAGCGTTTCCATGCGCCCCATGGGATGAATTTCGTGAGGAAGATATCGACTAGTATGATCAGACCGAAGAGCATCCATAAGTTTTCCATCCAGATACAAAACAGGGTATAGAGCGTTGCCCAGATACCGAAACTGATCCATTGGCGTGTTGCAATTTTTTTCATTGTGTATATTATTTTTTCATTGTTCAACAGGAGAAATATGAAGCAGATCATTCATTCCGAGGAAGCCTGTTTTCCCTACGGTGAACTCTGCCGAAAGCACGGCGCCCAACGCCAGACCGGCACGACTTTTTGCGCTGTGGCAAATGCGGATGAAGTCCGTTTCCGAGTCGTACTCCACCTCGTGGATGCCCGGCACTTCGCCTTCGCGGACGGACAGCACGGCCAATTCTTCGGGATGTTCGGCCTTGCCCGATACGCGGCGCGTCTTTCGGTCGATGGCCTTGAGGATATCGTCGGCCAGCGTAATAGCCGTTCCGCTCGGAGCATCTAACTTATGGATGTGATGCGTCTCGGTGATCTGCACATCGTAATCGGTGAAGCGGTTCATCAGTTTTGCCAGATAAGCATTTACGGCAAAAAACAGGTTCATACCGATGCTGAAGTTCGACGCATAGAAGAACGTTCGTCCTTCGTTGCGACAGATCGCTTTGACTTCGTCGAGCCGGTCGAGCCATCCGGTTGTCCCGCTGACAACGGGCACACCGGCCGCAAAGCACTGCATGTAATTATCGAATGCAGTGTCCGGTCTTGTAAATTCAATGGCCACGTCGGCGCTCCGAAAAGCTTCCGAGCGGAAAGCGTCACGATGGTCGACATCGATAATCGAAACGATCTCATGTCCCCGTTTCAAGGCCGCCTCTTCGACGGCTTTCCCCATTTTCCCGTAGCCTATCAATGCTATTTTCATCTGCTTAGTTCTTCTGACTGATGATCGTTACCGTAAACTTTTTTCTCATAAAGGTGCAAATATAAGGATTTTGTATTATATTTGGGCAAAGTTTCCCAAAACTATTGCAAAATGAAGGAACGAGTCTTACAATACCTCTGGAAATACCGGCTTTACGACGATGCCGATCTGCGTACCACAACCGGTGATCCGGTAACAGTCATTGATCCGGGCTTGACGAACACGGACGCGGGAGCGGATTTCTTCAACGCTAAGTTACGCATCGCCGGAACGGTCTGGGCCGGCGACATCGAGATTCACAGTAAGGCATCGGACTGGATACGGCACGGGCACGACCGGAATCCTGCATACGATTCGGTGATCCTGCACGTGGTCGGAGAAGACGACGCGTCCGTGTGTCGCAGTAACGGAGAAGTGCTGCCACAGTTAGTGTTGCATGTACCCGGAAAGGTACGGCAGAGCATCGACTGGTTGCTGTCGCGCGAGGGAGCGGTAGCGTGTGCCACACGGATTCATGAAGTCAGCCCGCCCTTCCTGTCAGAATGGATGAACGCGTTGCTGGGCGAGCGCCTGGAGCGGAAGACGGAAGACATCTTCAAGCGGCTGAAGCAAACGAAATATGACTGGAACGAAGTCTTTTATCTTACGCTGACCCGCAATTTCGGCTTCGGAACAAATAGCGATGCGTTCGAGTGGCTGGCTGTGAGTTTGCCGTTTAAATATATCCGGAAACATCGGAACAACAGCATGCAGGTTGAAGCGCTGCTCTTTGGTCAGGCCGGACTGCTCACCGCCGAGAAAGATGACGCATATTACGAAGCGCTTCGACTTGAATATGCGTTTCTGCAAAAGAAATACGGATTGAAACCGGTGGACGGTTTTCTGTTCAAAAGGCTGCGCACGCGTCCGGTCAATTTCCCGCATCTGCGATTGGCGCAGCTGGCTTCCGTTTGGACACATAACGATACGCTTTTTTCCGAAATACTCGAAAACCCGTCGGTAGAGAAATTGCAACAGTGTTTCAATGTTCCTCCGTCGACCTATTGGGATACGCATTATCATTTTGATTTCCCCTCGCCGGCGCGTAAAAAACCGATCGGTCTGCGTGCGGCCTGTATGGTGATGATTAATACCGTGGTTCCCATTCTCTTTGCCTACGGTAAGCAGAAGCAACAACCGGAGTATGGCGTGCAGGCGCTGCGTCTGCTCGAACAGATACCTCCTGAGCGCAATAGCATCGTTAAAGCCTTTACCGATGCCGGAGTGCCGGTCAAGAATGCCTGCGATTCTCAGGCGCTGATTCAGCTGCGGCGTGAATATTGTGACAAGCGGAAATGCCTTTACTGCCGCATCGGTTTCCGGCTGATCAAGAGCGCTGCAAAATAAATTTCATTCCTGCCTGCATTTACGTTATCTTTGCGACGGCAAAAAGAGAAAGAACAAAGAAGACGGTAATGCTCGAAGAAAGAGGGAAGAAGATGTTGTATCGAATCGGACGCATGATGCAAGGGGCAGGGGCCTGCTGTGCATTGCTTTCGTGTGCTAACATGGCCTCGCCCAACGGAGGACCGTATGACGAACAACCTCCGAAGTTCGTGAGCAGTACGCCCGCACCCTATCAGACGGGCTACAAGGGCAAGCGGATCGAAATTCTGTTCGACGAACTGATTCAGATCGAGAAACCTTCCGAAAATGTGATCATCACCCCTCCGCAAAAAGAGCTGCCAAGCATACAGGTGATGGGCAAAAAAATTCGCGTTGAGCTGAAAGATACGCTGAAGCCCAATATGACGTACACGATCGACTTTACCAACTCCGTGTCAGACAATAACGAAAAAAACGTGTTCGAAAATTTCAGCTTCGCTTTTTCGACAGGTGAAACGATCGACTCGTTAGAGATTTCAGGCACGCTGCTTAATGCCGCCAACCTCGAACCGATGCCCGGTATCATGGTCGGGCTGCATGCCAATCCGGCTGACTCCGCTTTTACGACCCTGCCTTTCCTGAGAACATCAAAAACAAACGATCGCGGACGGTTTACCATCCGCAACATCGCCGAAGGGACGTATCGCCTCTATGCCCTGAACGACGCCAACCGCGATTACCTGTTCGATCAGCCCGGCGAAGATATTGCATTCCTCGACTCGCTCGTGACACCGACTTTCGAACCGGCCCTTCGTCAGGATACGGTCTGGAAAGATTCCGTTACCGTCGATACGATTCGTACAGTTGAGTACACACGCTTTCTGCCGGACAATGTTGTCCTGTTCCTTTTCAAAGAGAAGTTCCGCCGCCAATATATGCTTCGCCCCGAGCGTCCGCAGGCCAACCGCTTTGTGCTCAAATTCAATGCTCCGGCCGACTCGTTGCCGCGCGTCACGCTGCTTGACCGGCCGACTCGCGATCCGTGGTTCCTGATGCAGCCGGCCGAGGGAAACACAGTCCTGCACTACTGGATCACGGACTCGATGGTCTGGAAACGCGACACGCTGCATCTGCAGGTCGACTACCTGAAAAGCGACTCGACGAACATGCTGCGTCCGCAGACGGATACCATCCATCTCACGCTTCGTAAGCAGCGCGTGCCGAAGAAACCGAAAAAAGGGGAGGCCGAGCCCAAAGTCTTCCTGACGCTTCAAACCAAAGCCTCCGGTACGATTGAGATATACGATACCGTTTCGTTCGTATTCAACGAACCGGTTCTCGACCTGAAGCGCGAAGCCCTCCTTCTCGAACAGCAAAACGATACGCTCTGGACGCCTGTTGACTTCACGCTGCTGCAAGACAGTGTCGATCTGCTGAAATATCACGTCCGGCATCCGTGGAAATACGGGGCGAATTATCGTATCACCATCGATTCGGCACGGTTACAAAGCCTCTACGGGCATCATAACAATACCTGCGAGACCTCGTTTCAGATCCGGAAAAAGGAGGAGTACGGGCATCTATATCTCAATATCGAAGGAGTCGCCGAGCCGGCTTTCGTGGAGCTGCTCAATGCGAACGACGAGCCCGTGTGGAAAGGTCGGGTCAAAGACGGGGGCGTGCTGTTCTCGAACCTGCTGCCCGAGAAATATTATGCGCGATTGATTGTCGATACGAACGAAAACGGAGTATGGGATACCGGCAACTATGCCGGAAAACGGCAGCCCGAAACGGTGTATTATTCACCGAAAATCTATATGATGCGGGCAAACTGGGAGATTGAGGAAACGTGGAATGTAACCGATACGCCCATTACTCGACAGAAACTGCCGGAAATTACGAAAATTAAGCCGAAAGATGTTACGCGAAAAAAACGTGATTACAAAGAAGAAGGCCGGTCGTCCGGACGCTCGTCGGGCGGTGCCATCGGACTGCCGTTCTAAAGATGCCCGCATCGTGTTTGCGGCAATCTGCATGCTCCTGTTTGCCTTGCATACAAGAGCGCAATGCCTTCCCTCGACTCTGCCAATCAATCATGGTGAGACGGTGAACTACGACATTTACTTTAAATGGGGGCTGCTCATGTCGCGCGCCGGCGAAGCCGCGCTCTCGTTCGGCAAGGCCACCTATCAGGGGCAGAGCGCGTCGCGCTATCGGTTGCTTTTCCGTACGGTCAAGCTCTTCGAATCCATCTACCGGATGCGTGATACGATGGATTGCTATTATGCCCCAGACTATTCCCTGCTGTTCAGTTCGAAGCATACGCACGAAAATCATTACCATCTGATGGACGAACTGACTTTCTCGTATCCGGACCGGCGTACCTCAATACGCTCGCACCGCTACACACCGACTGAAACGAAAATCGATACCACCCTTATCGTTCGGTCGGGTTGCGCGTTCGACATGCTGGGCGCCACCTTCTTCCTGCGAACGCTCGACCGGAAGAAGCTCAAAACCGGAGATACATTCCCGATGACGGTGGCCATCGGCAAAGACTTGGTGAAAATCAGCTGCCGCTATCAGGGGCAGGCTGTCGTTGAACGCGGAAACATCAAATACCGGACACTTCATTTCTCGGTCGACATTTACGATAAAGCTTTCACACAAACCAAGGCTGCTGCCGAACTGTGGATCGGCGATGATGATAACTTTATTCCTGTCAAAATACGTTCGAAGCTGAAAATCGGTTATGCCGAAGTACATTACAGAAATGCGTCCGGGCTGAAAGCACCCTTCCATTGTCGCATAGAAACAAAGCGGTAAAAAAAGATATCTTCAAAAAAATGTTTGATGGTATGTAAAAAAAAATCCGTACCTTTGTTGTTGAACCAAAAGGAATGATGTATGTCGCACTTCATTAACCCGTTTACGGACTACGGATTCAAAAAAATATTCGGTCAGGAGGTAAGCAAAGAACTGTTAATAGATTTTCTCAACAGCCTTCTTCTTGGAGAACGAGTGATTAAAGACCTGACCTTTCTCAACAACGAACGCTTGCCCGGAGACGAGGATATGCGTGCAATTATTTATGATGTGTACTGTACGACCGATAGCGGAGAACAGATTATTGTGGAGATGCAGAATCGTACACAAAGTAACTTCAAGGAGCGTGCGCTCTACTACGTGGCTCGTGCATTGTCGGAGCAAGGGCAAAGGGGAAGAGGCTGGCAGTATTCGGTAAAGGCCGTCTACGGTATTTTTTTTATGAATTTTACATTTGAAGGGGAAGAGGCCAAATTCCGTACGGATGTGATCCTGTCAGACAGGGATACCGGCAAGATGTTTTGTGATAAAATGCGTCAGATATTTATCACGATGCCTTTGTTCGATAAGGATGAGCGCTCGTGTACGACAGATTTTGAACGTTGGATTTTTGTATTAAAGCATATGGAAACACTGAACCGAATGCCATTCAAGGCACGAAAGATGCTCTTCGAACGTCTTGAGGAGTTGTGTGACGTAGAGAATCTTCCGGCAAAAGAGCGTCACATGTATGAGCGCAGTCTGGATATATACCGGACCAATCTTGCCATAGAAAGTTATGCCAAAGAGCAGCAGGAAAAAGCATGGGAAACAGGGCTTGCTCAGGGGCTTGCTCAAGGGCACGCGGAAGGGATTCTTGAAACGGCTCGAAAAATGAAAGTGTCCGGCGTCTCCATGGAGATTATAAAAGCCTGTACCGGGCTGTCGTACGAAGAGATAGAACAGTTATAGGTTATTACAAAGAGCCCCCTTAGGGAGGGGAGTTGTGTGTTTTTTATAAAAAACACCAAAAAAGATTTGCATTGTAAAAAGAATCCTTTTATCTTTGCCACGTTGTTTAGTATGATTCGCTTAACCGGTGATAAGCAAAATGGAAACGAAGTACGGCAGATATAAAATCCATATTACATATGTACGCGAAGAAGCAGACAGGCTCTCCGCGTACCGTAGGTCTCCGTACCTATGCACATCCGAAGGAGAAAAAAACCGTGAAACAATATAACCTTGTAAAAAGGTAAAAAAGATTTATTCATTAAAAACAAATACGTATGAAAAGAAAAATAACAATTTTAGGACTTACCTGCATGGCAATAATGCTCGCAGGAAGGGGGACCATGTGGGGACAATGGCTCTACCCCCAAAGAGTAAATAATGCCTTCGGGGCTGGTGAATCATCGTATATCACACCGGGCAATCATGCGGAGCAAAAGGCAAAAAACCCATGGGATATAAAAGCATTAATAGGTACTGAATTTTCATGGGTTACTGATCATATGGGGACTACACCGTCTCCGTATCCCGGATTCTCCACCGGCATGTATGAGCATGCACTTCGTGTCCCGCCTGCCGATATTGTATTAGGTGACACGGCGATAAATACGGTTATCAAAGCTTATACCGGTAATGGGTATGCATTAGGATGGATTTCGGTACTGAACAGAGTAACAAAGTATAATAATGGTCAGCCAGATGGATGCCCTGCAATTCCTGGCGGTAATTGTGATCAATTTGGCGACACAGATCCTGTATATGAAAATAATACGATTTCAGGATCATACACTGAACCGACAACGTTTTGTGGTGATGCAACCGGATCGATTTATGAATTTTCATTCAATAAATTTAATATAAATAAATTTGGAGTTTCCCCATGGCCTATTTCTCCCGGAGGTGACCCTAAATGGGGAAATAAGGCACCTTGTCGGTGGGCACTTTTTCAGGCTAAACCCGGTGCTACACCGTTTGAATTCGAAATAAATACGCATATTCGTCTTCAGCAATATAGTGGAGGCACTCTACAAAGTTGGGATGATACAAAAATAACGGCACATGCAGATCCTTCGTCTGTTCCTTACGGATTATATACATCGACCGTGAACGGATATTATGAGAAAGAATGGGATGCGGGTCACTATCATGCAACTGAAGCTACTAAGGTTAAATTTCCTATGGACGATGGGATTCCACTGGTTCAATTCAGCGGTTTGGACATGACAGACGGTGCGGCTTTGCATAACCAGCCTACATATCGATTGAAATCGGATGCAGCTCATCCCACAGGTACGGTTAACCCTGACGCTACGACGCCTGCTCAATGGGGAGATGTATCGACAACG
>ERZ772960.1270-NODE-1270-length-20449-cov-11.305629_pt1 | contig 20449 bp, 17 predicted proteins | sample MGYA00580678_ERZ772960 | MGnify/ENA primary metagenome ERZ772960 (study PRJEB29015, sample SAMEA2737930) | human oral metagenome | biome: human oral; feature: human-associated habitat; material: dental | place: China | collected 2059 ... | reverse complement strand
GAGGGTGCAAGCATCTTCAAACGACTAAGCAAAGAGGAACTCGAAGTATGGCTGGAGGACTATACCATCGGGGATCTTTGGAAGCAGAATATTATAGCCGCTGGACAACCCTAATTCTCTCCCTTATGAACCAAGAGATGAAGCGCATCATTATCGTCTGCGAAGGGGAGACGGAGCAGGAGTTTCTCAGTGATATTTTACGTCAGCCGTTTCTCAGCAGAGGAATTTTGCTGAATGATCCCAAGATCAAATATTCTAACGGAGGGATAGTAAAGTGGAATCCCCTGAAAGCACAGATCGAGCGACACCTGCGAGAAGGTGACAAACCGTATGTGACTACTTTCATTGATTACTACGGTATCAGTGACAAACACCAGTTTCCCAGCTGGGTTGAGGCGCACAAGATCTCAGATAAAAGCCGACGTATCGACTGCTTGCAACATGCTATGCGTAATGATATACATGAGGAGTTGCGAAGCCGCTTCATTCCCTACATCCAATTGCACGAGTTTGAAGCTCTGCTTTTCATCAACGAAGAAAGCATCGTAGCGGCAGAAATCGATTGTTCGATTGACAGAACGAAGTTGCGAAAGGTTTTAGCCGATTTCCCCGATCCAGAGATGATCAACAATCAAAAAGAAACTAGTCCCTCCCATCGATTGGAGCAGATTATTACAGGTTACAATAAAGTGCTTCACGGCAATATCATTGCCCTACGTATCGGCCTACAGCATATCCGCGAAAAAGCCAAACGCTTCAACCAATGGCTTAGCCAACTCGAATCAATCGCATAAAAACAGAAGACCCATGATTCTCAATTTCAGCATACAGAACTTCGGTTCGATTAAGGACAAGCAGACGCTTTCGTTCGAGGCCGATAAGTCCGACCACCTCGAAGAGGCGTACGTCACCCGTTGCGGAGGCCGACGAATACTCAAGCTGGCCCTCCTCTACGGAGCCAACGCCTCGGGTAAAACGACGGTGCTCAAAGCGCTCGACTTCCTCCGGGAGTTGGTAGTCGAACCCAAAAGCAAGAAGACAGAGCGCCTGGACTTCGAACCCTACCTCTTCGATCCCGACACCCCGAAACAGCCCACCGTCCTCTCCATCGAATTTATCCGTAACGAGGTGCGATACGCCTACCGGGTGGAATTCACGCAGGAGGCCGTCGTGGCCGAGGAACTCTATGCCTATTATACCCCCAACAAAGCCCGCATCTATCAACGAACGACGGACCTCGAGCGGCAGTTTGTCGAAATCAAATTCGGCAGCAAGATGACGAAAAGCAAAGCCGTGAAGCAGAGTCTTACTGCAAACACATTATGGAACAACACCGTGCTGGGTGGCTACTTGAAAACTAACGTCGACTCCAAAGAGCTGCAAGAAGTGGCGGACTGGTTCAAGCTTTACCTAAAGCGCATGGTGCAGCCGCAAACCTCCTTCGAAGATCTCATCTTCTTTCAGATGGAAGACGGGGAGATCCTCTCGTCGGATATGATCCCTATTCTACAACAAGCAGACCTGCATATCTCTGATATTGTCATCCAAAGTCGAGAAATAGTGGGTAGACAGGAGGTTGAGGATTTCCTGTCATTAATCAATGATCATCATTCTGTGATGTCGAAGGGGGATGTAATAGAGCTTAGAGAAGAAGCAAAAGCGGTCATTAAAAAGGTCATGCTCGAGCATACCGTAAACGGCGAGAAATATCAGTTGCCATTGGCTGAAGAGTCGCGCGGAACAAAGCGGTATTATGATTTTGCTGGCTTGCTGGCCCTCTTTATCAAAGACCCGCGCGCCATGCTCATCGACGAATTAGAGACCTCACTACACCCCGATCTCTATCGGCATTTCATCGTCTCCTACCTGCTCAACACGAAGGATTCACAGATCCTCGCCACGACGCACAATCGGGAGCTGCTGGACGACCGCGACCTCTTCCGAAACGATGCCATTTGGTTTACGGATAAGTCTAACGCCGATGCTACCGAACTCTATTCGCTGGCCGACTTTGATCGCTCGGTAATTGGGAAAAAGACCAACGTGCTGAACGCCTACAAAAGCGGCAAACTGAGCGGCACGCCAATCCTCGGTGACACACATATCGATTTGAATCATGGGAGGGATTAAGCGAAAAACGAATCCTGCGTTTGCCATCGTGGCCGACGGGGAGACAGAGATCTGGTACCTGCAAATGATGAAGCAGAACGAGCGACAAGTGCGCCTCACCATCAAACCAGAGCTCCCTAAGAAGAAGCGTATCGAAGACCAATGCGAGCTTGTTTGTGAGCTGGCTCAAAGGGAGTACGACAAGGTTTTTTGGATCGTCGACTTGGACCAGGTCACAAAGGAGCAGCGAGAAGTAACCGGGGGTAAAAAAGACCCGATGCGGACGTTTATCGAATGCCGCGAGAAAGTGCTCCATGGTAAGAAATACGCGAAGCGGGTCCGGGTGATCGTGAATAACCCCTGCCTTGAGTTCTGGTTCCTGCTTCATTACACACATACGGACAAATCTTTCGAGGGCTATGGGGAATTGGCAAAAGCACTGAAGAAGCATATGAAAGACTACAATAAGTCGGAAGGCTATTTCAAGCAGAAAAACAATGACATCTATTTGAAGCTAAAGCCGCGCTTAAAGAAGGCCATGGAGCATTCCGATCGCCTCGGTTCATTTGAACCGAAAGATCCTTCGAGAGCGGTAAGCGAAATGCCGCTATTCTTCCGAACCGAGGAGCTGAACGGGCTCTTTTGAGGTGTTCCCCAAACAGCAAATCGGGTAGAGAGATCCTATAAAGATTTCCCTACCCGATTTGCCGTTTATGGGCGGACAGTGAATGTATGCCCACTCGAAGCATTACGGGCGAATGCGCTCGAAGCGGTAGAGCGTCACGCTGCTGCGGACGTCGGAGAGCCTGCGCGTGGAGTGGGCGATGCGGCGGAAGGTGTACAGCCGGCCGAAGCGCTCAGCGAGAAGCGTCTCGTCGCGGTCGGCCAAGAGGAGGGCGCCCTCGGCGGGACGTTCGGCGTCGAAGTTGCGGAAGCGGTTGCCGAGGTAAAAATTGAGGCCGTAGAGGTTGGTGAAGCCCGCGCGGAGGTCGTTCATCACGTAGATCCGATCCCGCTCGGCCGGAAACTCGCTGCGGATGCGGTCGGCAAACTCGCGCGAGGAGGTGCGGTTGCGCAAGTTGTGCATGATGGCGCCGTCGACGAAGAGGTTCAGGGCGACGCTCAGGAAAAGCGAGGCGTAGAGGATCTTGATGTTGATCCGCCGCGACATTTGATAGCCGACCGTCAGCAGGGCCAAGGCCAAGATGATGAGGATGACGATCGTGCCGGCCGAGGGATGGGCAAAGCCTTGCGCAACGGCGCTGACCGTCTCGAGCGTGTCGGCGCGGTCAGTGAATTTGGCGACGATCTCCACCGGGCGCAGGGCACCGGCAGCGGTGAGCACGGCCACGCCGAATGCGGCCGTGCCAATGGCGGCGAAAACGGCGGCGAAGACGCGTGTGCAGCGGGAGCGATGTTCGGCCACGTAGAGCATCGCCTGCGCCACAAAGAGGGAGATAAAGGGATAGGCGGGCATCAGGTAGACGCTCCGCTTGCTGCTCGGGATGGTGTAGAAGACGAGCGTGCAGACGGCGGCGACGAGGCTGAAAAGGCGTACGCGATCCATCGCCAGAAGGCCGGCGACGATGTGGCGGACGCGGCTGCCGAGCGTGGGGTGCTCGCCGCGTTTGTCGTTCGGCTTGCGGTTGAAGCCGAAGAGGGAGAAGACGAGGAGGAGGGTCCAGGGCAGGAAGCCGGCCACGAGCGTGACGAAGTTGTACCAAATGGGCTCCTTGTGCCCCAGGTCGTACGAAATGGCGGCCTCGCTGAGGTGGAAGAAGCGGCCGAAGTTTTCAGCTAAAACGACGTTGAGGAACGCGTCGCCACCCTGGCGCCACGCCGCGATGTACCAGAGCAAGGGCAGAAAGGCGGCGCTGACGCCGATGTAAAGCAGCGCCTTGAAGATCTGCAAGGCGCTGTGGCGGCGAAGCAGGATGAGGTACGTGCCGAAGATGAAAAGTGGCAAGATGATGCCGACTGGCCCCTTGGTGAGCACGGCGCCGCTGAGTAAAAGCGGGATGATGACGGGTAGGCCTTTCAGGGCGAGCTTTTCTTCCCACCGGTACATCTGCAGGAGGGCGGCGACGATGAAGCCGGTGAGGACCATGTCGACGCGGGCCGTCATGCCGGCGCGGTGGATCTCGACGCACGTGAGCATGACACAGACGGCGATGAAGGCTTCCTGAAAGCGCACACGCCGCCCCAAGAAGATGAGCATCATGGCGCCGAGCACGGTGTAGGCCACTGCGGAGGGGAGGCGGGCGGTCAGCTCCGTGACGCGGCCGCCAGGCAGGGAGGCGAGGGCCATCATCCAGTGCGCCATCGGCGGCTTGTAGGCGAACTCGTCGGCGTAGACCTTCGGCAGGGTCCAGTTGCCGGTTTCGAGCATGGAGACGGCCACGGAGGCTTCGCGCGGCTCGCCTTTGGTGGAAAAGTCGCCGGTGGCGATCCAGGGCAGGATGGTGACGAGGCAAAGCACGATGATCGTCGTCACAGGCTTCTGCAAATAGAGGTATTGAAGGGCGGAGGCGCGCATAGGGTAGGGGATGATTAAGTTTTACCGCGGGGCTTTGCGGTAAAGGTGGATAGTGATAAAGAGGTAGATAATGTTCGGGATCCAGACTGCGATCATGGGGCTGACATAGCCGCTGATGGCGAAGGTGGAGGTGATTTTGGAGAAGAGGATGTAGGAGAAGCTGAGGGCGAAGCCGATGCCGATGTTGAGGCCCATTCCGCCCTTGATCTTCCGCGAGGAAAGCGAGGCGCCGATGACGGTGAGGATGAAGAAGGAGAGCGTGGTGGCAATGCGTTGGTGATACTCGATCTCGAAAAACTGGGTGTTGCTCAGCTTGCGCTCCTTCTGTCGGCGGATGTGGGCGGCAAGTTGCGGCATGGTCATCGTCTCGCAGTCGCCCTCGGAGATGAGGAAGTCGGAGGGCATGAAGGTGAGCGTCGTGTCCTTACGTTCGCCGGTGGTGATGTGCTCGCGCATGCCGTCGAAGTCGCGGATGACGTAGTTGAGGATGGTCCACCGGTAGAGCGAGTCGTACTGGATGGATTCGGCGGTGAGGCGCGAGACGAGGTTCTTGTCCTTGAAGCGGTCGAGGGAGAAGCGGTAGCCCATCGAGGCGATGGCGTCGTAGCGGTCGAAGTAGGCGAAGACGTCCGGCTCGACCTCGAGCTGGATGTTGTGGGCCGACGAGACTTTCTTGTCGCGGATGTGCTTGTTTTGGAAGTTGATCCTGACAATGTTGGCCGGGGGGATGATGTAGGCGTTCAGCAGATAGTTCGCCGAGGCGATGATGGCCGCAGCGATGAGGTAGGGGCGCATCAGGCGACGGAAGCTGACGCCGCAAGCCAGCGTGGCGATGATCTCCGACTTGTCGGCCAGCTTCGAGGTGAAGAAGATGACGGCAATGAAGGTGAAAAGCGGGCTGAAAATGCTGATGAAGTAGGGGATGAAGTTGAGGTAGTATTCGAAGACGATGCCGCGCAACGTGGCCGTGGCGCGGGCGCCGACGAAATGGTCGATCTTCTCGTTGAAGTCGAAGACGACGGTGATGGCGATCACCAGCAGGATGGTGAAGACATACGTGCCGAGGAACTTGCCGATGATGTATCGGTCTATCCGCGTGAGTTTGAGGGAGGGGATACGTAGCATTCAGATCCGTTCCGAGAGTTGTTTCACCATGCCGGCCTTCCACGTCGTGAAGTCGCCCGCCAAGATGTGTCGTCGAGCCTCGCCAACCAGCCAGAGGTAGAACGCGAGGTTGTGGATGGAAGCGATTTGCAAAGCCAGCAGCTCTTCGGCGCGGAAAAGGTGGTGCAGGTAAGCGCGACTATGGAGCAAGTCCACGGCGCAGTGGCCGTCCGGATCGATGGGCGAGAAATCGTCGGCCCATTTGCGATTGCGCATGTTCATCGTGCCGCGGGCGGTGAAGAGTTGGCCATTGCGTCCGTTGCGCGTCGGCATGATGCAGTCGAACATGTCGACGCCCCGCTCGATGGCCTCCAGAATGTTCACCGGCGTACCGACACCCATCAGGTAGCGCGGCTTGTCCGCAGGCAGGATGGCGTTGACCAGCTCGATCATCTCGTACATGACTTCCGTAGGCTCGCCCACCGACAGCCCACCGATCGCGTTGCCTTCTGCGCCAGCCTCTGCCACGCGTTCGGCTGCCCGCGTGCGCAGGTCGGGATAGACGCAGCCCTGCACAATCGGGAAGAGGCTTTGGTGGTAGCCGTAGCGCGGCTCCGTCTCCTTGAAACGTTTGAGGCAGCGGCCGAGCCATTGCTCCGTAAGGTTCAGCGAACGCTCGGCATAGGCGTGGTCGGCGTCGCCGGGGCAGCATTCGTCAAAGGCCATGATGATGTCTGCGCCGATGGAGCGCTCAATGTCCATCACACGCTCGGGCGAGAAGAGATGCTTGCTGCCGTCGATATGCGAGCGGAACTCCGCGCCCTCGGCCGTCAGCTTGCGGCGGTCGGCCAACGAAAAGACTTGGAAGCCGCCGCTATCCGTCAGTATCGGGCCGCCCCAACCGTTGAAGCGGTGCAGCCCACCGGCGCGCTCGAGCGTGTCGACACCCGGGCGGAGATAGAGATGATACGTATTTCCTAAGATGATTTGCGCGCCGACCTCACTTTGGAGTTCGGCCATATGCACGGCCTTGACCGCGCCTTGGGTGCCGACGGGCATGAAGATGGGCGTTTCGATCACGCCATGGTCGGTCGTGATGCGTCCCGCGCGTGCCTTGGATCGGCTGTCCGTTTGGATCACTTCAAAATTCATGGCGGCAAAAGTAAGGTGTGGTGAGCAATCGGGTGGGGGAGGCGTTTGCGTAAACGTATAGGCAAGGACGATGGCGCACCCGATGGGCGCCGCTGTTCGGTGGAGGGAAATAAAAAAAGCAGCACACTTGATTTGTGTACTGCTTATGAAGGTTTTTGAAGTGGTGCCACCGGGAATCGAACCAGGGACACAAGGATTTTCAGTCCTTTGCTCTACCAACTGAGCTATGGCACCGTGCCTTGTTTTTTCTTAGCGGCCGCAAAGATGAACGAATCTTTGACTCTACGCCAAATCTGCAACACTAAAAAAATCACAAAAGAAACGGTGACTTGTTTCCCTGCAACCGAACCGTTTTATTCTGAACGCTTTGCGGAGAGGGGTCACCGGAGGATTTTCCTGCGAAAAACGTAATCGAGGAGAGAATTCTGGTCGCAGCACCCTCATTTTTTGCCTCGGAGCGACTGCTCACGTCGTCGGATCGGCATCGAGCGACACGGCGGGTCATGGAAGGTCGTCGAAGCGCTGTCGACTGAGTCGGCGGGGCATGGCGGGCTGTCGCGATCTCGTCGTGTGACACGAGGGGGCATGCCTACGCGTTGAGGTCTCATCGAGTCTCTTGAGGGGGCTTCAATCGATGTATAGGAAATAGATATGCTGGATTTATGGCTTATACATAGTGTATGAATATAAAATCCGCTAGATAATAGAGATAGTCATGGTGTATGAATATAAACAACGATGGATTTTGTACTCATACACCATGTATGGCTATTCTTTCCATTGTATATCTGACTTAGACAGTGTGTATAAGATAAATTGATGGCGGCGTGTACACTTAGACACTATGTATATGCGGGAATGACGGACGGAAGAATGGGCTTACAGTATGCTTATCCGATAGATCTATTAGAATGATAGGCCATACATGATGCAAATCAGATTAAATGGAGAGAATGAAAAGGTAGGCATGGTGTAGATGTAGACTATATACAGGATAGCTCAGCCATACATGAGGGGATGCCCGCGGGGGATAAATTGAGGGGGCGGCGACGCGGAGGGATGGCGTGTCGAGTGACATGGCGAGGCTGTGACACGGGGGGATGACGTGTCGAGTGGCATGGCGAGGCTTCGATGCGAGGGGATGGCGTGTCGAGTGGCATGGTGAGGCTGCGACGGGCTGGGATGGGGCGCGGGCTGGGCAAAGGGGGAGTTTGTACTTTTGGCACCCGTAAAAAATCAGCAATTTGAAGGATAATGACAATGAGGAAGCGTTGGATCGCAATGGTTTTGGCGGCGGCTATGTCGGCAGCTGCGCAGGCGCAGGACGTAGCGGAGCTGTTTTTGAAGATGCCCGATACGCAATTGGTTTTACTCAATGAGGCGAGTCGGAAGACGCTCGTGGACATGTATCGGGCTGGCGAAAAGGCGACCGTGAACAACGAGATGGGCGGTATGGCCGAGATCTGGAAGATGACGGACGACTACCTGTGGCTGGAGACGAGCATGGGGAATTTCATCCAAATACGGCGGCTGCCGTTGGTGAACCATACGTATGTGATCTGCCTGATCACGTCGGTGGGGATCGTGAGGCAGGGGCAGGACTCGAGGGTGGAATTTTTCACCACGGACTGGACGCCGCTGCCGACCGAGGGGATGTATCGCCCGGCCACGATGAGGGACTTCCTCCGGGCGGACGCGGACACGACGTCGGAGGATTTCAAGGAGATCTGCGCGGCGGCGGACATCGATTTGTTTCACTACAAGCTGTCGCCCGACGATCTGACGATGAGCGTGCGATACAACACGCCGAAATATTTCGACCAGGCGTTGCAGAAGAAGGCGAATCGGTTTTTTATCGACGGATGGAAGGTCTACACCTGGCGCAACGGGCGGTTTGAGGAGAGCGGGGTAACCGCGAAATGAGAAGCGAAGAATGAGGCATGGAAGCCTCAGCACAAGAGAGACGTTCTTTTAATCATACTACATATCACATGAATCGAAAGTATTTACAAGTAGCAGCAATCATTCCACTGATGATGACAGGAAATGCACAAGCGCAGCCGGCAGCGACGCCGGCCGGAGATGCGGGTATCCGCATTGAGAATTTGGACAAGACGGCGGATCCTGCCGTCGATTTTTATCAGTACGCCTGCGGCGGCTGGATGAAGACGCACCCGCTGACGGGCGAGTATTCGCGCTTCGGATCGTTCGACATGCTGGCCGAGAATAACCGCGAACAGCTCAAGTCGCTGATCGAGGAGATAGCGGGGCGGAAGAATGAGCCGGGGACGGTGGCGCAGAAGATCGGCGACCTCTACAACCTGGCGATGGACAGCACGCGGCGCAATGCCGAGGGTGTGGCGCCGCTCAAGCCTTGGCTCGATCGCGTGGGCGCGATCAAGGACAAAAGAGAGCTATCGACCTTCCTGCCGGAGTTGATGCTGATCGGCATAGACCCCTTCTTCAGTGTCTATGTAGAGGCGGACGTGATGGACAGCAAGCGGAACCTTTTCGGCACGTATCAGGGCGGCCTCTCGCTCGGCGAGCGGGATTATTACCTCGAGAACGACGAGAGCACGACGAAGGTCCGCGAGGCCTTCAAGGCGCACGTGGTGAAGATGTTCGAGATGTTCGGCTACTCGAAGGCCGACGCGCGGAAGCGCATGGAGGACGTGATGCGCATTGAGACGCGTCTGGCCCGGTCGCACTTCGACAAGGTCAAGCGCCGCGATCCGTACGCGAACTATCACAAGATGCCCGTCAGCGGCCTGCAAAAGCTGGTGCCGAACATCGACTGGACGAAATTCCTGGCCACGCTGAAGGTGGACATCAAGGAGCTGTCCGTCTCACAAGAGGAGCCGATGAAGGAGGTCTCGAAGGTGATTGCCGCCGAGCCGCTCTCGGCCATCAAGTCGTATTTGGAGTGGAAGCTGATCGACAATGCAGCCTCGTCGCTGAGCGATGAGGTGTACGCGCTGAACTTCGATTTCTACGGCCGCGTGCTCTCCGGAAAGACCGAGATGCAGCCGCGATGGAAGCGTGCGCAGGGCAGCGTGAGCGGTGGCTTAGGCGAGGCCGTGGGCGAGCTCTATGTGGCGAAATATTTCCCACCCGAGGCCAAAGAGCGCATGGTAAACTTGGTGCATAACCTGCAAAAGGCTTACGCCGCACGCATCGAAAAATTAGACTGGATGAGCGCCGAGACGAAGCAACGGGCGCTGGAAAAGCTGAACGCCTTCTATGTCAAGATCGGCTACCCGGACAAGTGGAAAGACTATTCGCCGCTGGAGATCAAACCCGAGGAGACGTATCTGGCCAACATGGATCGCGTGAGTCGCTTTGCGGTGCGCGAAATGCTGGACAAGGCCACCAAGCCGGTGGACCGCGACAAATGGTACATGACGCCGCAGACGGTCAACGCGTATTATAACCCGACGACGAACGAGATCTGCTTCCCGGCTGGCATCTTGCAATATCCCTTCTTCGACATGCAGGCAGACGACGCCTTCAATTACGGCGCTATCGGCGTTGTGATTGGTCACGAGATGACGCACGGATTCGACGATCAGGGCCGCCAGTTCGACAAGGATGGCAACCTGAAGAACTGGTGGACGGAAGCCGACGCGAAGAAGTTCAACGAGCGCGCCAAGGTGATGTCAGACTTCTACGACAGCATTTACGTAGCGCCCGGTGTACACGCCAACGGCAAGTTCACGCTCGGCGAAACGCTGGCCGACTTCGGCGGTTTGCAGATCGCTTACCAAGCCTTCAAGGAGGCTACGGCCGGCCAGCCGCAAGAGGATAAGCTCGGCTTCACGCCCGATCAGCGCTTCTTCCTGGCTTACTCCTTCGTCTGGGCGGGCAACATCCGCGATGAGGAGATCCTGCGTCGCACGAAGACCGATCCGCACGCCTTGGGTAAGTGGCGCGTCAACGGCGAACTGCCGCAGATCGACGCTTGGTATAAGGCTTTCGGCATCACCGAAAGCAGCCCGATGTTTATCCCGAAAGAGAAGCGGGTAACGATTTGGTAACACATTCTTGATATGAAAAAGCGAGCCATCATGCTGCTCGCCGTCATGGTCTGCCTCACGTGTGCCGCGCGCCTCGTGGGGCAGCCTTTTCATGCCGGTGAGACAGCTCAACTGAGGGCCTTCCTGCGGCAAAACGCCGCCGACGAGGGCCGGAAAAACTTTCAGCAGTTAGGCATAGCCGACACCAACGCCATCGATTGGGCCACGGTGACGGGCCTGACGTGGGGGCCGGGCGGACGACTGACGGCGATCATTTGGAACGACAAGTATCTGGCGGGCGATCTGGATCTCTCCGGCTTCGACTCGCTGCGCGTGCTGCGTTGCCAGGTGAACAACCTCACGTCGCTGCTCCTGACGCGCGATTCGGCGCTGGTGCATGTGGACTGTTACGACAACCTGCTGACGCGCATGGACATCACCACGAACGTCAACCTCCAGCACTTCTGCTGTCGCTACAACCGCATCGCCACGCTCGACGTGACGCGCAACCCGCGCCTCACGTTCCTCTGCCTGAGCGGCAACCCATTCACGCGTTTCGATCTCTCGAACAACCCCCTTCTGACGGAGTTTTACGCCGCCAAATGCAGTCTGGAGGAGATTGATTTCTCGCGCAATCCGCTCCTCAAACTCGTCTCTGTGCGCAGCAACAAACTGAAGCGCCTCGACGTATCGAACCTGGCCAACCTGCAGCAGCTCTTCTGCTACGACAACCAGCTGACGGAGCTGAACGTCAAGGGGTGCAAGTCGCTCCTGCGCCTGGCTGCTTACGACAACCGACTGACGAGGCTCGACCTCTCCGATTGTCGCGCGCTGCAGAACCTGCCGCTCTACAACAACGCCATCGCCGAGCTTGACGTCTCGGCCTGCCCCTACATCGACTTCATCTCCACCATGAACAACGGCATGCACACGCTCAAGCTGCCCCTGCTGCCGCTCAAGACGTTGGAGATCATGTGCGAGTCGAACCGCTTCACCTTCTCCGCGCTGCCCAAGCCGATGTATCTCCGCTCTTACACGCCGCAGGCGCGGAGGACGATCACGGCGCCGGCTGACAGGGTCGATCTTTCGAGCGAATACGCCGTGCAGGGCGCCACGTCGGTCTACACCTGGCGCGACGGCACGACGGAGGTCACCCCGACCCAGTCGCACGAGGGACGCTTCTCCTTCCCCGCCGCACTGTCTGGCCACACGCTCACTTGCGAGGTGACAAACACGGCTTACCCGAAGCTCACCCTCACGTACGACGTGACGCTCACCGCGCCCACGGCCAACGTGCTCCTCGTCGCCAACGATGCCCGTCCGACGGTGCACTCCGAGCGCGGACTGCTCATCGTCACCTCCGAACGTCCCCTGACGGCGCGTGTGTACACCTTGACGGGCGTGCAAGTCGGCACGCTCCGCGTCCAGCGCGGCGAAGCCAGTCTGGCGCTCCCGCCCGGCCTCTATATCGTCTCCCTGAGCGATGGCACGGCGCGCAAGGTGGTGGTGGAGTGACTCCGCCCCTTATGGATTGACAAGAGAAAGCCCCGACATACGTCCTTGTATGCCGGGGCTTTTCATAGGTTCGAGTTGCCCTCGCGAAGGTTAGGCCGCTTTATCTGGATCGATGACGCGCCATATGAGGGCCGCCAACGCTGCACCGACGAACGGGCCGACGATGAAGATCCACAGGTTAGCCAGTGCCGATCCGCCTTGGAAGAGCGCCGGGCCGATGGAACGTGCCGGGTTGACAGACGTACCCGTATAACGGATGCAGACGAGGTGGACAAGCACGAGCGACAGGCCAATGGCCAGGCCAGCAAAGCCCGACGTGGCGCCGTTCGTCCGAGCCGTTGCGCCCAGCACAACCAGCACGAAGACACAGGTAAAGAAGATCTCGGCCAGCAGTCCGCTCGTGACCGAAATACCGCCTTGGAGATCGTTAGCGCCCGTGCCGCCTGCAAGCGACTCGGTGCCCGACGTCAGCAGCCACAACACACACGCACCGATGATGGCACCAATGACCTGAAACAGCATGTACATGCCTGCGTCCTTGGCGCTTATCCGTCGGCTGAGGAGCATGCCCAGCGTAATGGCCGGGTTGATGTGGCATCCCGAGATGCCGCCAATGGTGTATGCCATCGCTACCACGGAGAGGCCGAACGCCAGTGCCGTACCGAGGACTGTGCCTGCGTTGGCCGTGTCGGCACAGTCGGACGAACAATTCAGGCTGACAGCCACGCCGCAGCCCATCAAGACCAGCACCATCGTGCCGATCATCTCAGCTAAATACTTCTTCATAATAGGAAAACAGTTAATGGTTTTGAATCGCGGCAAAGGTAAGGGGCCTTATCCTGTCTTCCCGGATTTAACACCCTACTTTTGCCCGCACAAAAACCAGAACCCAAATTATATGCTTACGTTTTTTCTATTCTTCGTCTTCGTCGTTGTCTTCCTCGTTGTGATGCTCGGCACGTCTGTGTTACGGATCATCCGGGCGCTCTTCTTCGGCGGTCGTGGTCCCTATAGCGCGGGCAATCCGTATGCCTCGGGCGGCACATCCGCTGGTGGCGCCTCAGACACCTCGTCGCGGTCGTACTCGTCTCGCACCTTTATTGAGGAAGACGAAACGGTGCCCCACCGGAAGAAAGTCTTCGCCGACGATGAAGGCGAATACGTCGATTATGAGGAGATACGCTGATGCAGCGCCCTGTAGTTCTCGTACGAAGAACATGCGACCTTCTGCATACATCAAAATGAAGAAAACAGTGCTTGCGGAACTTCCGCAAACGCCAAAACGTCCTCTTTTCGATTTGCGGAACTTCCGCAAGCACCAAAACGTTCTCTTTTTGATTTGCGGAACTTCCGCAAACGCTAAAACGTCCTCTTTTCGATTTGCGGAACTTCCGCAAGCGCCAAAACGTCCTCTTTTTGGTTTGCGGAACTTCCGCAAGCGCCAAAACGTCCTTTTCTTGATTTGCGGAACTTCCGCAAGCGCCAAAACGTTCTTTTTTCGATTTGCGGAACTTCCGCAAGCGTCAAAACGTCCTTTTCTTGATTTGCGGAACTTCCGCAAACGTTTTTCAGTCTGCCGCAAGCCGTTTGACCAATCATCATACTGAGTAACGGTCGTGCTTACAAGGCTGCCGTCCGCTAAGACATCTTTCTGCTACTTGTTTTACGATTGAAGCCCGGGGGTTACATCGCCTCGGGCTTTTTTGTGGAGCGCCATTCTGTCGCTCTCACCGACTTTAGAACCCGAACACGTTGCGGGCGATCCAAAAGGCAATGGTGATGACGAAGTAGGTGCGGATGGCCAGGGGGCTCTCGAGGGTGGCTCGGAGGCTGCTCGCGGGGTGGAGGTGGACATAGAGGCGGGCGCCGATCAGTAGGGCGAGGTAGGGCAGGGAGAGGACGAGCAGGGCGTTGTGCGCGAAGGCCGACGCGAGGTCAGCGTGCAGCAGGGCGTGGACTGCGCGCTGCGACCCGCAGCCGGGGCATTTGAGTCCGGTCAGCATGAGGAACGCGCATTTGGGAAAGAAGACCGAGGAGGTCGGGCTGACGCGGTAGTAGATGATGGTCAGCGCGACCAGAGCAATCAGCAGTAGCGGCAGGCTGAGGATCAGCAGTCGTCGACGAATGGGGTGTGGCATTGGGGGAGGGGCAAAAAGCGAGCGGTACGCCCGTCTATCGATTGAGTGAAGAAGACAGGCGCACCGCGTAAGTGAAACCGATGGCGAGTATGACGGATTAGGCATCCATGAACCCTGCAGCGGCGACTACGACAACAAAGAGGAGGTAGAGTAACACAAAGACGCCTCCGGAGACGGCTCCCCAGATGGCCCACTTCTTAGCGTCTTTCGAGGCCTTTTCGGCGCCCACATAGTCACCTACGGCATAGGCCGAGCTGACCTTTGTTGCATTGATGATGGACACAATGCCGAGAGGAAGGCAGCAGCAGATGGTGACGAGGATGGCCCAAACGAGGTAGTTCTCCGGCATGGGCGGACGCTGCATGTTCGGGTTGTAGGTAGAGGAGGAGGCACCGTTACCGGCGGCCTCGAAAGCCGTCTGTGGCGACGGGGTGCCGGCCGAGGTGTTGTAGTTCGGCTCGCGGCGATTGTAGTTCGACTCGTCGACGGTGGTACCGCGGTCCTCGGCGAAGAAGGACTGCAACTCGGGGAACGTGCGTGCAGGCGCAAAGTCCAGCGCCTCGGAATGATACACTTGCGTGTCGGGATTGATAGGTTCTTTCTTCAAAGCATCGAGGGTGAAAGGGCCCTGCTTCATGCCGTTCTTGAGGTAATAATATTCCTTTTCCATTATGAGTTTAGGGGGTTGATGAATAATCGGGAGAAAAACTAAGCGCGCTCGCTGCGCATGTCAGGGAAACGAAAAAGGCCGGGCAGATGTTCACGGCTACTCACGGCTACCCGGCATTTTTCGCTTTTCTCCCGGCGGTAAGTTCGAGCACGCAGACGAGGGCGAATCCGGCTACGGCCAGGGCGATGCCTTCCCAGACGAGGTGGTCGGGCAGGATGTTGGCCTCGATCAGCGGACGCACTTCGCCGTGACTGTCTACATAGGTCTCGATCGTCTCTTTCCACGGCCATACCTTATTGAGCGACCCGAGCATAAAGCCGCTCAGGACGGCAATGGTGACGTTGTGAAACCGATGCAGGGCGTACGATAGGGCGTGCGAAAAGAGTGAGATGCCAATGGCTGCACCGGCGATGAAGACAAGCATGACGGGCAGGTTGAGCGTCTTGACGGCCTCCATGATGTAGAAGTATTTGCCCAGCAGTACGAGGATGAAGCTGCCCGAGATGCCGGGCAGGATCATGGCGCAGATGGCGATGGCGCCGCAGAGGAAGATGAACCACAGCGCGGAGGGCGTCTCGGCCGGCGTCATGACGGTGATGAACCATGCGGCCACAGCGCCCACCACAAATCCCGCAATGCTCTTGACGTCCCATCGGGTGACTTCGCGCGAGACAAACCACGTGGATGCCAGTACAAGCCCAAAGAAGAAGGCCCATACGAGCACGGGTTGGTGGACAAGCAGGTAGGTCACCAGTCGGGCCAACGAGAAGATGCTGATGCCGATACCGGCCACGATGGCCAGCAGGAAGTTGCCGTTGATGGCCTGCCAGAAGGCGCCGAGGCGGAAGGTGAAGAGTAGCCGTAGCGAGGCGGGCGATCCGATGCGTTTGATGGAGTCGATCAGTTCGCCGTAGATGCCGACGATGAAGGCGATCGTGCCGCCGGAGACGCCCGGGATGACGTCCGCTGCGCCCATGCCAATGCCCTTGAGGGTCAGCAGGGCGTAGTCTTTAATTGTACGTCCCATGTGTGGTCAGTTCTGATAGAATTTATGATTCAAAATGTCGTCGAAGAGGTGGTTGCCCTCGGGGCTGTTGCCCGGATCGGAGCGCTCCAGATCGCCGAAGCGGAGGAAGCGCAGATCCTCCAGCAGCTCTGCGTCCCACTCTCGCCCGCCCTTACGAATGGCACGGGCCTCGAGGATGAGTTTACCGACGATGTACTCGATCCGCTTTTTGAGATCCAAGTCGAACGCCTCCGTGGCCTCTGCGGCGCTCGATGTGCCGACGAGCGTCTTGGCCAGGTCTTGCAGCGAACCGAAAAGGCGATAAAACTCCTGACTGGCCTTCTCCAGGTCGTCGTAACTGAGGTCGTATTTCTCGGTGAAGCTGCGCAGTTGCTCGTTGACGAACCGCTCGTCGGCGATGAGTTCGAAGTAGGCCTCGACGGCCTTCTCGTAGTTGTGAGTGAAGTAGAGCAGGAAGGTCCGGAGCAGCTTGGCCTCGATGTCGTCCTCGTCGCAAGTCTGAGCGAACTCCAGCGAGCGGATGGCACGGTCGTATTCGCCGAGCTTGATCATAATGCGGCCGTGCATGAACCAGTAATCGCCGGAGTAGGGGTCGAGGTCGATCAGCTCCTCGCACTGTTCGGCGGCCTCCTGCCAACGTTTCTGGCGCTCGGTGTGATAGCAACGCTCCTCCTTGAGGGTGAGGTTTTCGGGGAAAAGCTCCAGACCGAGGTTCACGACCAGCAGGGCCTCTTCGTCACGATCCATTTCGACAAGCAAGCCGGACAGGGCCTCGTAGATCGCCTCCGTATTCTCGTCCGTGGGCAGGCTGCGGAGTCGGGCAGTGGCCTCGTCGGCGCGGTCGGTAGCATAGAGACATTCCAGCTCCATGGCGTTGAGGATCATTGTCTCCGCGTCGGCATGGTTGCGCAGCGAGGTGATCATTTGCAAGGCCTTATCGTACTCCTTGTCGTACATGTAGAGCCGACATTTCATCGTCTGTATCTCCACATCCTCGGGGTGTAGCCTGAGCCCTAACTCCAGGGCTTGCGTGTAGCCTCTGCGATCGTCCTCTTCGTCGAAATGCTCGATCAGCTCTACGATCTCGTCGGCATCGAAGTAAGTCTCCGTGCCGTGTTCGCGCATCTCGTTAAATCGTTCCAGTGGGGTCATCGGTTCTTCTTCTTGCTCCAGGTATCGCGCAGGGAGACGGTGCGGTTGAAGATGAGACGTCCGTCGTGGCTGTCGGGATCGAGGTTGAAGTAACCCACGCGTTGGAATTGGAAATGGTCGTAGGGGCGGGCGGTGGCCAGATCTTCCTCTACGTAGCAGTCGGTGAGCACCTCGAGGGAGTTGGGATTGAGCAGCTCGAGGAAGTCACGATCCTTCTCCTCCATCGGGTTCTCGACGGTGAAGAGTCGGTCGTAGAGGCGCACCTCGGCCTGGAGTGCGTGCGAGGTCGACACCCAATGGATGGTGCCCTTGACGCGACGGTTACTTTCGGGCATACCGGTCTTTGTCTGCGGATCATATTCGGCATAAACCTCCGTCACCTCGCCGGCTTCGTTCTTCTTGCAACCGGTGCAGCGGACGATGTAGGCGCAGCGCAGACGCACCTCTTGACCGGGCGTGAGGCGATAGTAATTCTTCGGAGCCTCCTCCATGAAGTCCTCGCGCTCGATATAAAGTTCGCGGGTGAAGGCGATCGGGTGTGTGCCCTCGGCGAGGTTCTCCGGGTTGTTGACGGACTCCATCATCTCGACTTGCCCCTCGGGATAGTTGGTGATGATGAGCTTCACGGGGTGGAGCACAGCGGCCACGCGGCGGGCGGTGGCGTTCAGATCCTCGCGCACGGCATGCTCAAGCAGGGCTACGTCGATGACGCCGTCGTACTTCGTGTAGCCGATCATGTCCACGAAATTGCGGATCGAGGCGGGGGTGAAGCCGCGGCGGCGATAGCCACAGATGGTCGGCATGCGGGGGTCGTCCCAACCGTTGACGCGGTGCTCCTTGACGAGCTGCAACAGTTTGCGCTTGCTCATGACGGTGTAGGTCAGGTTGAGGCGGTTGAACTCCGTCTGACGGGTGCGGTAATTGTCCTCGGTCTTGAAGGGGCTTTCGATGAGGCGGTCGATGAAGTAGTCGTAGAGCGGGCGGTGCACCTCGAACTCGAGCGTGCAGAGCGAGTGGGTGACGCCCTCGAAATAGTCGCTTTGGCCGTGGGCGAAGTCGTACATGGGGTAGACGTTCCAGGTGCGGCCGGTGCGATGGTGCGGCGTTTTGATGATGCGATAGATGATCGGGTCGCGGAAGTGCATGTTGGGCGATGCCATATCGATTTTGGCGCGGAGGGTCATGGCGCCTTCGTCGAACTCGCCGCTGTTCATGCGCAGGAAAAGGTCGCGACTCTCCGCCGTGGGACGGTTGCGGAAGGGGCTTTCGCGGCCGGCTACAGTGGGTGATCCCTTCTGCTCGGCGATGGCCTCGGCCGTCTGTTCATCCACATAAGCATGACCGTGATCGATGAGCCAGAGGGCAAACTCAAAGAGCTGACCGAAATAGTCGGAGGCGTAATAGATGTTTTCCCAGCGGAAGCCGAGCCACTGGATGTCCTCCTGGATGGAGTCGACATACTCGACGTCTTCTTTGATGGGGTTGGTGTCGTCGAAGCGCAGGTTGCACGTGCCGCCATACTTACGGGCGATGCCGAAGTCGAGGCAGATGGCCTTGGCGTGACCGATGTGTAAATAACCGTTCGGCTCGGGTGGGAAGCGCGTCTGTACGCGTCCGCCGTTGCGACCTTCAGCGAGGTCTTTTTCTACCATTTGTTCGATGAAGTTGAGGCTCTTTTTGCCTTCCTCTTGGGGGGTAATCTGTTCAGCCATTGTGATGATGTGCTATGCGTTACGAATCCTGTTTAATTGAGGGCGCAAATGTAGCATGCGAATCGAGTCTCTCCGGGGGCGAATTTGCACCCCCGTAATACGTTCCGAGGTGGTCGGAATACGTTAGGGAGGTGGTCGGAATACGTTCGGAACCTATTATAATACGTTGGTGAGGTGGTTTTAATAGGTTCGGAACGTATTCTAATAGGTTCCGAGGTGGTTGTAATACGTTCCGGACGTGGTCTAATGACGTTCCGAGGTGGTCACAACCACGTTCCGAACGTATCATAACCACGTTCCGAACGTATCGCAACCACGTTCCGAACGTATCATAACCACGTTCCGAACGTATCATAACCACGTTCCGAACGTATCGCAACCACGTTCGGAACGTATCGACACCCACCTCGGAACGGTATTTCAGCCCTTCGGCGTGCGATGGATGGTGCGGGCGTCGGCCTGAGCGGTGGGCATGACGAGGATGTCCTGGAGGTCGACGTGCGCGGGGGCGGTGAGGGCGAAACGGATGGTGCGGGCGATGTCGTCGGCCGAGAGCGGCGTGTAGCCGTCGTAGACGCTGGCGGCGCGTTGGTTGTCGCCCTTGAAGCGGACGATGGAGAACTCCGTCTCCACGGCGCCGGGGCAGATGAGGCTCACGCGGATGCCGTAGGGTAGGAGGTCCTGACGCATGCCTTGGCTGAGGGCGCGCACGGCGTGCTTCGTGGCGCAGTAGACGGCGCCGCCGGGGTAGACCTCGCGGCCGGCGATGGAGCCGAGGTTGACGATGTGTCCAGCGCGGCGGGCGACCATGCCCGGGGCGACGGCGCGGGTGACGTAGAGCAGGCCTTTGATGTTGGTGTCGATCATGCGTTCCCAGTCGTCGGGGTCGCCCTCGTGGATCGACTCGAGACCGACGGCCAGTCCGGCGTTGTTGATGAGCGTGTCGATGGCCTGCCATTCGTCGGGCAGGCTGGCGATGGCTTCCTCGACGGCGTCGCGGCGACGGACGTCGAAGGTGAGCGCCAGGAAGCGACTCTTGGGGTAGGTTCGCTCCAGCTCGTCGCGGAGGGCTTCGAGGCGTTCGCGGCGTCGGCCGGTGAGGATCAGATGGTGCCCGTCTTGGGCCAATACGTGGGCCGTAGCCCGACCGATGCCTGCGGTGGCACCGGTGATCATTGTGATGGGTTGCATAGAGGGTAGAGTTTAGAGGGTAGAGGGTAGAGAGTGGAGGGTAGAGGGTAGAGGGTAGAGAGTAGAGGGTAGAGAGTAGAGGGTAGAGAGTAGAGGGTAGAGAGTAGAGGGTAGAGAGTAGAGGGTAGAG
>ERZ772960.1266-NODE-1266-length-20482-cov-3.721986_pt1 | contig 20482 bp, 19 predicted proteins | sample MGYA00580678_ERZ772960 | MGnify/ENA primary metagenome ERZ772960 (study PRJEB29015, sample SAMEA2737930) | human oral metagenome | biome: human oral; feature: human-associated habitat; material: dental | place: China | collected 2059 ... | reverse complement strand
CGCTACGCCGTGTTCTACTCTCAAGCATCAAAGGTGCCGCAATCACTTCATTTAGTATTGAAGGCACTACTCACGAATTTACCGCCATCGAGGGGATCCGCGAAGACGTAATCGACATCATGTTAAACCTCAAAAACATTCGTTTTAAGTGTCACACTGATGCCCCAGTTGAGCTTTCTCTCGAAATCAAAGGTAGCAACCAAACCGAAAAAGACGGTGACGCTCGCGTAATTGCAGGCGACATCAAGCTTACTGGCGATGTAGAAATTGCTAACCCAAATCAGGTAATTTGCCATATCGACGATCCAAATTACACTCTCAAAATGCATTTTATCGTCGAATCAGGACGTGGCTACCTTCCAATCGAAGCTTCCAGCGAAGAACGCATTCATAGCGACATGATTGCTCTTGATGCTGTCTTCACTCCAGTACTCCGTGTTCGTTTTGATGTCGACAAGACCCGTGTTGGCCAAGATACTAACCTTGATCAGCTCACTCTTACCATTGACACTGACGGCACCATTACTCCAAGGGAAGCCTTTGAGGAAGCTGCTGCTATCCTACTCAATCAATACAAAGCTTTTGCCGGGAGTACAGTTGTTGAATCAGCTCCAGCTCCAGGTTCAAAAGAAGAAACGGAAGATGCCGGACTTATGCTCCCAATCGAGGAACTCGGTCTCTCCGCTCGTACCGCCAACGCGCTCATTAATAACGAAATCCGCACGATTCGTGATCTCGTAGTCTTATCAGACACCGACCTCAAAGAACTCAAAGGTTTCGGACAAAAGGCGCTTGACGAAGTTAAACAAAAGTTAACGGAGTTAAATATTTAAATGCACCGCCACGGATACAAAGGTCGTAAATTCGGCCGTGAAACCGACCAGAGAAGGGCTCTACTACGTGGGCTGATGTGTTCTCTGATCAAATATCAATCAATCACCGTTACGCTTGCCCGCGCCAAAGAAATGCGTCGCTGTACTGAAAAGTTAATTACAATCGCCAAGAAAGGAGGTCTTGCTAATCGTCGTCTCCTCATCTCTCGTCTCGATAACCTCGAAGTAGCTGATCTCTTGATGGATGTAATTGCTCCACAAATTAAGCGCAACTCTGGTTATTTAAGAATCGAACGCACTGGTTTTAGAAAGGGTGATCACGCTGAAATGGCGACTATCTCTTTCGTAGATTCCATTAACCTAGATTCCAAAAAGGAGGCTAAGTAATGAAAACTTTTAGCCAAAAAAACGCAGAAATCAAACGCGAATGGTTTGTTATTGACGCCAGCACCTTGCCACTTGGCAAACTCGCTGTCGTTATTGCAGACAAACTAATGGGAAAATCAAAAGTCACTTACACTCCCCACATTGACAATGGTGACTATGTCGTCGTTATTAACGCAAAAAACATTCAAGTCACTGGTAATAAAATGGTTGATAAAAAATACTATCGCCATAGTGGATTCCCAGGTGGATTAAAAGAATTGAGGCTTGAGGAAGTGATTAAAAAAGATCCTACTTATGTCATAAAAGAAGCTGTTAAAGGCATGATGCCAAAAAATAAGCTTGCAGCAGATCGCTTAGCTCGTCTTCGCGTCTTCAATGGCGCTGAACACACTCATACCGCTCAGAATCCAAAGGAGATCAAATAATGGCTACTACCAAATATTCCTACGGTCTTGGTCGTCGCAAGGCTGCTACTGCCCGTGCACGTCTATATAAAGGCAAAGGTGAGATTACAATCAACAATAAAGTTGCTCTAGATTATCTTTCAGATAATAAATCACTCCTCGCCGAGGTCACCGACCCGCTCGCTCTTGTTGGCAAACAAAAAGAGTTTGATGTCACTATCCTAGTTTCAGGTGGTGGTCTCGCCGGTCAGGTCGATGCTATCAAGTTAGCAATTTCTAAAGCTCTTACTTTAGATTTTCCTGATCTTCGCCCAGTACTTAAGAAAGCTGGATTTATTAAACGTGATCCACGCGAGAAAGAACGCAAAAAATACGGTCTTCGCTCAGCCAGGAAACGCGAACAGTTCTCCAAGCGTTAAGCAAACAAAGAATACCTCTTCGGGGGTATTTTTTGTTGAGTACAAAATGATGTATAATAAGGCCATGTTTAAAGATCTTAAAAAAGCATTAACCTCAATCAAAGAATTCAAGGCCTTTCTCAGAAAATATTCTGAAGTGATCGCCTATCTCTTCTTTGGTGTACTAACCACTCTAATCAATCTCATTACCTTCTGGGTTCTCTCCACTGTTTTTAATCTAGAAACCATCGCCGCCACCGTCGCAGCTTGGATTATCGCCGTAGCCTTTGCTTTCATCACTAACAAAATTTGGGTTTTCAAAAGTAAAACCAAAACTAGCCAGGAAACTACCAAAGAAGCGGTAATGTTTATTATAGCCAGACTAGTCACCCTAGGCGTCGAGGTCTTTCTAATGTGGCTCATGGTCGACAACTTCAAACAGGATAAACTTATTTGGAAACTACTCTGCAACATTATCACCGTGATTTTGAATTATCTCTTCTCAAAGCTCATCGTCTTTAAAGAAAAGAAAACCAAAGAATCCTAGATTTTTTATCAAACAAAAACCTCACCAATCGCTTGGCGAGGTTATCAATCAAAACTGGTGGAGCATATGAGACTCGAACTCATGACCTCTTCAATGCCATTGAAGCGCTCTAGCCAACTGAGCTAATGCCCCGACACTCAAATTATAACATAAAATATTAAAAACTACAGACTAAAATAAAAATGTCGTATCCCAAACAAGCTTATTCTTGCTTTACTTAAGGTAAAGTTCTATAATATCCAAGATATTCAGGACCAGCACCCTGGTCTTTAATTTATGGCACCTTAAGGAGGATAAATTATGAGTCAAGAATGCTTCAATTACTCCGGCCGGTCTTATACGATCAAGCCAGAATGTATCCGCGTAGATCAATATAATAGCCCCTACATCGAATCAATCGAGGCGTATGGGTTCTCTGTTGTCAAAAATGACAGCAAGGACGCCGCAGGAGAGGCTACCTGTATGGTATATTCAAAGCAGTTTCACGTTGATTCTTTTCGAATCTGGGAGACCTATGCCAATACCAGAGAAGAAGACTATGTTTTACGTAGTGGTTTTAAAAACTATGGCTGCCACGACGTCGACGAAAAATCTCCGACCTATTCCAGACCAGAATCCGTCGCCGAACATACGCTCGGCACCATGACACTTTTAGAGTTGATTGCCCTATTTCACCCGGTTGAAATACCACCGCAGCTCTATGCAAGATGCAAGAATCTCATGCGTTATCACGATCTTGGTGAAACCGAAAACGGAGACACTCCAGACAACGGCAATCGCAATCATCAAACGGTTGACAAGACTGAATATGCTTGCTTGGTGAAAAATATCTATTTTTTACCAGAGTCCACCAAAATCACCATTTTGCGCGACTTCGACACTTTCAACACCCCGCGAAGCGAACTCAGTGGTGACGACCTGACACTTCACGAAGTATGCAAACTCACAGATAAGACCGACGCTATTTTGCGTGGTATTATCTATGAGAAAAAGAAACATGGCGGAAAATATTATAACGTACCACATGAAAAACTCTCCAAAGACGAAACTTTCTTTGCTGATGTCATGCAGAGTAATGCTTTGGTTGACATATTCTTAGCAAGTTTCATCAAAAACTACCATGAATATGGTTATTTTCCAATTTTTCTCGACATTATTCGTGCGGCCATCATCGAGATCCGTCATAAATGGTACCCAGACTGGGAGGAAATCATTAAAAAACTCGGCATCTCGACCGAAGACTACGACCTCAGCACTTTGCAGAAGAAACACTGACGTTAAAAACGCCCTCCTAAAAGCTCCAGTAAATACTGGAGCTTTTAATTTTTATCTTAAAGTATGTTATACTAAACAAAAATGGAGGTCTATGAGTAAGTTTGACGAGCAATACCTGGAGTTGTGTCAAAAAATTCTCACTGCTGGAGAAAAGGTCACAACTAACCCTAAAGTTTTAGAAAAAACAACTGGTGAATCATCTAAACAGAATTTTCCCAACCACTTGTCACAAACCATCAAACCCATTACTACTATTCGTCTGCCACATCAGATTCTACAGTTCGACCTATCTGAAGAATTTCCAATTCTCACTACTAAATTTGTCGCTTTCAAATCCGCAGTGCTTGAGATGCTCTGGTTTTATCAAGCACAAAGTAATGACGTCCGTTGGCTACAAGAACGCGGAATTAAAATTTGGGACCAGTGGGAGATAGACGATGAGGGGAATTATCAAGGCAAGCATTTTGGTAAAGAATTTGCTCATACTATCGGCACCGCATATGGCTGGATAGTTAACCATTATCAACTCACTCAAGGACTGATTGAAACCATTAAAACCGACCCTGCCAATCGTCGAATGATTATGTCTCTCTGGCAAAACGAATGGCTAAAAACTGCTGCCCTACCTTCCTGTGTTTGGAATACGCAATGGAGCGTGTCCGAAAATAAGGAACTAAACGTCATTGTCACGGTCCGCTCAAATGATGTACCACTCGGTATGCCGTTCAATGTCACCCAATACGCCGTCCTCTGTCACCTCATAGCCAAAGTTTGTAGTCTTGAACCTGGTCTTATGACCTACGTCATCAATGACGCACATATTTATGAAGATCAGATTCCAGGTATTAAAGAGCAATTGAGGCGACGTGATGAAAAACTTGCAAAAGATGGCGCCCTCTTCAAAGCGCCAAAGCTTCACATTAACCCCGATATCACCGACTTCTTTGCATTTGATAATTCGAAAGAATTAAAAGATATTCAGCTAATCGACTATAAACATCAAGGCCGTATCAGAATGCCGGTCACAGAGTAAAGGAGCGCTATGAGTTTCAGCATTATCGCCGCCATAGGCAAAAATCGCGAACTTGGCAAGAAAGGTGGTTTAGTTTTTCATATCCCTGGAGATCTCAAGTTCTTCAAACAAACCACTCTAGGTTTCCCGGTTGTCATGGGACGCACTACTTTTTTAAGTCTTCCCAAATTACTACCAGGACGTAAACATTATGTTTTATCACCAGATGAAGAACCAACTTTTCCTCGAGAAGTAACCGTCTTACATGATTTGCAAGGTTTCATCAACAAACACAAAGACGACAAACAAGAATATTTCATCATTGGTGGCGGTTCAATTTATCAGCAATTTCTACCTTACTGTGACAAGCTCTACTTGACCGAAGTTGATGGAGAAGATATGGCCGCCGATGTTTTCTTTCCCGAATTTGATCGCACAAAATATTCCGTCACCGAACTTGGTAAAAATAGTGATATAGTAAATACAAAGGAAGGTCAAAATGTACTAAAATACACTCATAACTTATATCAGAAAATCAAATAATCATTAGAGGTAAAGTTATGTTAGAAAAAACTCAAGCACAAGTACAAGACCCAGTCTTCAGTTTAATTGATCAAGAAAAAAAGCGTCAAGCCGAAGGACTTGAACTCATTCCTAGCGAAAATTACGTTTCAGAAAACGTTCTAAAAGCCATGGGTTCAGTTCTCACTAATAAATATTCTGAAGGATATCCATCTTTCGAAGGCTTAGATTGGCAAGAATCTGAAATCAAAGATCGCAATCCACTCACAAATTTCGACTGGACCGAAGAAAAAATCGAAGAAGCCATCCTCTCGAACTATCGCTACTATGGCGGCCAAACTAATGTTGACCGTATTGAACGGCTTGCGATTTCCCGCGCCATGAAACTATTTCACGCCGATCACGCCAACGTCCAGCCTCATTCCGGTGCCAATGCTAACGAGGCGGTTTATTTTGCCTGGTGCCAACCAGGTGACAAAATTCTTGCCATGAATCTTGGTCATGGTGGACATCTTACTCATGGCTCTCCCGTCACTCGTTCCGCAAAAATCTACAATTTCATCTCTTATGGGACAACTGAATCTGGCGATCTTGATTACGACGAAATTGAGCGTCTCGCCGAAGCCGAACAACCAAAAATTATTCTGATCGGTTATTCCGCTTTTATGAAAATTCCAGATTTTGCACGTATAGCAAAAATTGGTCAAAAGATTAGCGCTCTTCTAATGGCTGACATGGCTCACGTAGCAGGGCTTATTGCTGGTGGTGTTCATCCTAATCCTCTTGATTACGGTTTTCACGTTATGACCACTACGACACACAAAACTTTGCGTGGACCACGCGGCGGTCTTATTCTTTCAAATGGCAATGTTGCCTCACCCCTCAAAAAACCTGAACATACACTTGAAAATATTCCTATTCTCATCGATCGCGCCGTGTTTCCAGGTACTCAAGGTGGCCCACTTGAACATATTATTGCAGCCAAGGCAGTTGCTTTTGAAGAAGCCTTACGTCCAGAATTTAAAGAATACGCCAAGCAAATCGTTAAAAACGCCAAGGCTCTCGCAGTTGCATTGCAAGAAGATGGCTTTATTCTACAAGGTGGTGGCACCGATAATCACTTAATTCTTGCAAACGTCAAAGATAGCTTCGGTATCGATGGCAAATTCTATGAACGCGCACTCGACATGGTTGGGCTCACCCTTAATGCCAACGCTGTTCCTGGTGATAAAGGTGGTGCTTTCCGCCCCTCTGGTGTGCGTCTTGGTACGCCAGCCATCACTACTCGTGGCATGAAAGAAGCCGAAATGAAGCAAATTGCCGCTTGGATGAAACAAGTACTTGAATTATGTCAAGAAGCTAAAACTGAAGAGGGAATAGAAAAACCCGAAATACAAGCAAAATTAGCAAAAATTCATCAAGAAGTTATTCAGTTTTCTCGAAAATTTAAAGTACCAGCAATTAATGCTTGAGAAAGGTTGCGTTTCAGAAAATATTAAATCTCCTACAGCTTCAACCCAAATAAGACAGATAGTAATTTAAGGAAACTATGAAACTAGAATTCAAAAATATCAAAAAGGTTTTTGGACAAAAGGTTGCCCTAAACGGGATTAGCTTTGTCGCAAAAAGCGGACGCGCCTTTGGCCTGCTTGGTCGCAACGGTGCCGGAAAAACCACCACTATTCGTATTTTAATGAATGTATTTAAAGCTACCGAAGGAGAAATTTTCCTAGATGGCAAACCGTTAGAACATAACAATATCAGCTTTGGATATTTACCAGAGGAACGCGGCCTTTACCCCAAAGAAAAGATTTTCGATCAACTTATCTATCTTGCCACACTTAAGGGAATGAAAAAAGACGAGGCGGCAAGCTCCGTCAATTACTGGTTAGATTTTCTTAATATGACCGAATACAAAAATAAACCCCTTGACACTCTTTCAAAGGGGAATCAGCAAAAGATTCAGTTAATTTCTAGCATCGCCCATAATCCTGACATTATAGTTTTTGATGAACCGTTTACGGGTCTTGATCCAGTCAACGCCAAACTTCTCGAAGATGTTGTCAAAGAACAAATCAAGCAAAATAAAATCGTAATCTTCTCAAGTCATCAGATGAATTATATTGAAGAATTCTGTGACGATATTTTGATTCTTAAAAATGGTGAGATTATGCTGACCGGCAATATTAAACAAATAAAACAAAGCTATCAGCGTGATAAATTAAGAATCGAATCAAAAGATGCCAAAAAAATTAAGTCCGAGCATCAAGCAGAAACCAAGCAGATCGATAGTTCAACCCTTATTTACAAAATGGCTTCCGAAGATCAAAAAGCTAAAGTCATGCAAAAGCTCATTAAAGATTACGATATCGACAGCGTCGGTATCTTAGAGCCAACCTTAAATGACATCTTTGTCGAATATGCTGGTGACGAAAAAGAAATTGCCGAAATTAAACATTTAGAAAACGAGGAAGAGGCATAATATGCAACAATTTATCACTATTTTTAAACACGAAATTTCACAGTATTTCAAAAATAAAGTCTTTGTTATCACAACCCTTGTTCTCATCCTTGCAGTTTCCGGCTTCCTTTTTGCCCCTCGTATCGGCGATCTCATTAACAAATCAAAATCAGCAGAAACTTCAGAGGAGAAAAAAGGAGAATTACTCATAAAATCAGACGGTGCTGATCTCGAAAAAATCCTCCCCGCCATTTCTGCCAGTTTTCCACAGCTAGATGTCAAAATTACAAACGATTCGGTTGATCAAATTAAAGCCAAAATCAAAGATCAGTCCGTCAAATTTGCTTTCGTCCTCAGTGCTGATTTTAAATCCTATACTTATCTCGCCAACGTTGCCGTCTTGCAAGATCCTAATCTTCACATCATGGACAATCTCCTAGCTACTCTCTATTCAAGCCTATACTTAAAAAAACACGGCTTATCCGAAGCTCAAATCGCCGAAGTTCAGAATCCAAATATCACTCACACTGTCGAAAGTCTCAGTGAAGATGGCTCAAAAAATTTCTGGTACGCCTACGTAATGACCTTTGTTCTCTATCTTGTCGTAATCATTTTTGGTCAAAAAGTCGCCATGAGTGTTGTCACAGAGAAAACTTCTCGCGCCATGGAAGTACTTATCACCAGCGCCAGTCCAGTTGCTTTAATGTTTGGAAAAATTATGGCTTCCAGCATTGCTGGCTTGCTCCAAATCGTAGCTGTTTTCGGTTCAGCCTTCGTCTCCTACAATATTAATAAATCATACTTTGAAAATAACGCCATCGTCACCGCCTTCTTTAATTTTCCTGCCTCACTCATCGGCTACCTAATCATCTTTTTCCTCCTCGGTTTTCTTATCTACTCCTTCCTCTTTGGTGCCATGGCCTCCACTGTCTCTAAAATCGAAGATCTTTCCTCTTCCATCATGTTGATCCAAATCATATTTGTCATTGGCTACGTCGCCTCTACTAGTGCCATGAGTACTGGTGAAATCAATACACCAATCATGAAGTTCCTCTCACTGCTCCCGTTCACTTCCCCAATGGCCATGTTTACCCGTCTCGCCATGAGTGAAGTGCCTGGCTTAGAAGTCATCCTTTCAGTCATTCTCCTTATTCTCTCCACTGTCTTTATCGGATTTATCGCAGCAAAAATCTATCGCGTCGGTGTTTTAATGTACGGAACCAAACCAAATCTGCGTAAAATCATCAAAGCCATACGCGAAAATTAGAATTTATAGTATACTAAAGATGTTGGGGCATTAGCTCAGCTGATAGAGCGCAGCATTCGCATTGCTGAGGTCAAGGGTTTAAATCCCTTATGCTCCACCATCTTTCTTAAGGGTCCGCAAGGAGTCTTTTTTATAAAACAGTATACTCGAATCAGTAACCTTACAAATGTGAAGTCCGTAAGGAGTCTTTTTTTATAAAACAAACAATATGTCATAGCTACAAACGCGGGCGCAGTTTTTTAAAAGGAAGAAAGTATGGTAGTGAAACTAATTGCAAGTGTTTTTCGTTTCATCTCAAGGCTCCCCACGGGGCCTTTTTACTTGCATAACCCCTGAATTGAAGTATAATTTTAGTATGAAAACAATTCTTACAGGCATTCGCACTCACACCGAAATCACACTTGGCAACTTCCTGGGTGCACTTTTACCCATGGTTCGACTTGCTAATAAATACTCAGAAACACATCAAATCAATATTTTTATTCCGGATCTTCATTCAATTATAAGCGAAATAGATGGCAATCTCGAGAAAAATACTATTCGTGAGCTAAAATACTATCTCGCCGCCGGTCTAAAGCCAAACCCGAATATTCATATTTATCGTCAATCCTATATCCCCGCCCATTCCGAACTCTGTTGGATCCTTGATTGTCATACCTCTATGGGCGAAGCGCTTCGGATGACTCAATATAAAGAAAAAAGTCACGACGGAGACACTTCAACCAATGTCGGTATTTTTAATTACCCAATCCTCATGGCTGCCGATATCCTACTCTATAGCGCCAACTACGTCCCTGTCGGTGAAGATCAATTTCAACATATTGAGCTCACGCGCAATATCGCCGAACGCTTCAACCGTAAATATGGCGAAATTTTTGTAGTTCCTGAAAAAACCACTGAGCAAGTAAAGTTCATGGAAACTCTCAATAATACTTACAGTAATCAAGATAAAAACACGCCGTCTGGTTTACGCATTCGCGACCTCCAAGACCCGACAAAGAAAATGAGTAAATCCGCAGCTGCCGAAAATAGTAAAATCATGATGTCTGACACTCCTGCACAGGCCGCCAAAAAGATTATGGCCGCCACTACTGATTCTTTTGCCAAAATTCAGTTTGATATATTTAATCAACCAGGCATCTCCAATCTTCTTCTCATTGAGTCACTCCTCACAGATCAACCGCTTCAGGATGTAATCGCAATCTGGTCTGGGCAAACTCGCTATGGAGATTTCAAAAAACAAGTTGCCACCACTGTTTCTAACTTCTTAGCCGGTTTTCAAGAAAAAGCCAACGCCATACCAGATGAAACTATTTACCAGCTCCTTAAAGAAGGTGAAATTTATGCCAACCAAATCGCCAAAGCAAAATTATTTGAAGTTCAAAAGGCTGTTGGCTTAAGATAAAGGAAATATAACTAATGTTAAGAACTGGAAAAAAATTTAGTAAACCTTCACTCTCTCGCGTTATTAACGGTGATGTAGTTTTAAGCGAAAAAGCCCAAAAACAATCTCGTATTCGTCTCGATCATACTCTTGTAAAATTATATCCAGAATATAATCGTAATACCTTACAGAGTTTCATCAAGCTCGGTTATGTGCTAGTAGATGGAAAAATTGCCACAAAGCCCAACATGGCATTAAGTGAAAATACAAAAATAACCCTCGCTTTGCCAGAACCCCTCACGAGTCCTGAAATTAAAAAACAAGAAGCCGCAAAGATTAAGCCCGAAACAATTTATGAAGATGAAAATGTTATTGTGTTTAATAAGCCTGCGGGTTTACTCAGTATGGCAAAAGGGGATTATTGTCTTGAACCAACGCTGGAGGATTTTGGCTTACTAGTTCATCGGCTCGACCGCGACACCAGTGGCATTGTTATTCTCGCAAAGAATCAAAAAACGCAAAACTTACTTCGCAAACAATTCCAGGACCGAAAAACCCATAAAACTTATTACGCCATCGTCGAGGGTCGCCCAAAACTCGATAGTGCCGTCATTAATCTTCCAATTGCCAGGAATCTCAAACATCCAACCACTTTTATTGTTGAAGCTGGTGGTAAAGAAGCTGAAACATATTATCAAGTATTGAAAACTCAAAAATTCAATCACGATAAAATTCAAAAAATCCGTAATTTTTTTCAAAAAACCAGTCAATATGCCGGCACTGAGTTTAAAGAAGGTAAAACATATTCACTGATTGAGCTTAAACCGACCACGGGCCGCACTCATCAACTTCGTGTTCACCTCAAATACCTCGGTACACCAATTGTCGGTGACCGCGTCTATGGTTCAGCTAAACCTGACTCTGCCGACCGTCTCTATCTTCACGCAAAAGCCCTTGAAATTACCATCCCCACCAGTAATCGTCAAATTTTTGAGGCTCCTTTGCCGCCTGAATTTAATATCTTCGAGAATTAAAATGTTTCTGGATTCTCTCTCAAATATCCCGGAAATTATCAACGCCTTCTCCACCACAATCTTCGCCATCGACCCAGGAACCGAAATTCCGCTAAAACCAATTTATACCGTTGCGCCTGAAAACCCCAGTTCTATCATCTCAATTGACGATATCCGAGAAATCACTGGACACGCTAGTTCTAAACAAGTGAAGGAACTTTATTTTGTCATCAAATATGCCGAACAACTCTCCGAAAAAGCCAGCAATGCCCTCCTCAAGACCGCCGAAGAGCCAGGCAGCCATGTTCATATTATTTTACTCACCAAGCATCCCTCACGCATCCTTCCGACTATTCGTTCCCGCGCCATGCTTTTCTATACCAAACAAACCAATACGCTTGCCATACCACCTAAAGTTACACCGGAAATCATGGATTATGCTAAAAAATTGCTTGTTGCCGATAAATCTACTCTTTTGTCTCTCGCCGAAGAATTATCTAAAAAGAAGCTCAAGAAAAGCGAAAGTGAGGCTGATTCAGATAAAGCATATTTACTAAAAGTAATCGAAACCACCATTGAATTAGCCTATAAATCATATTACAAAACAAAAAATCAGCAATTCTTAAAAAGAATTACCGGTCTGACAGTCGCTTATGATAATATCAACAATAACGGCAACAAAAAACTGCAGCTAATCGCAAACTTAATATAGAGTTTCAATACCAAAATGTAGTAAGTTATATATTAAAACTCAGAGAATCATATATTAGACTAAGTGGATTACATTTTCAACTCAGCAAATCAAATATTAAAGCCTTTTCACATACTAAAACCTTTCCAAATATGGTAAAATAAAGCAATATGTTAGGCGCATTACTAATTCTAGGTTTTGCAATTTTTCTCGCTTTCTTCGAGCCAATTCTTGCTTCTAAAAAATTACTAAATAAAGATAGCACAAGAAAATACGACGCGGAAATTAAGAAACTTTGGACCATCGCCAAAGATAGCATGAATAGCCGCAAAACTTTACGCGCCGAAAAGGCTCTCCTTACTATCTTAAAACTCGACGAAACCAATGCTGCCGCCTACAATCGTCTCGGTATTCTCTATGCTAAAGCTCAGAATTATGCTGAAGCCATTGAGTGTTTCGAAATTGCACAATCCCTTGATAATAATCCAATGTCTCTTCACAACGTTGGCCTCATTTATCTTGAAACCGGCGCTTACGAAAAAGCCGCCATGGCCTTTCAACAAGCCTTAAAACTTGATAGTACTGTGCCAGCTCGCTTCCTTGCTCTAGCCAAAGCTGAAGAAAAACTTGGGCATAAAAAAGCCGCCATTGAAGCTCTCGAATCTGCTTATAATCTCGACAAATCAACTACCACCTTAAGGCAGATTCTCACAATTTACGAGGAAGCTGGCGATCAAGAAAACATTGAAATTACCACTGCTCGCATTGAACAGCAAATTGCCGCCGACGCTCTCAAAAAAGCCGAACTCGAAAAAGCCAAAAAGCGTGAAAGAAAAATTAAAGAAGCCACACCCGTCCGGCTCAATCGCCCTCAACCAAAAATTATCTACCCCCGCGCCAATACCCCCATCAAAGCTTTAAAAAAAGCTGCCATCACTTCTCTTAGCAAAACTAGTCGCATCGCCGTCCCAAAGTCGAAAATTTCAGCTACTACAAATAACGCCACTACCCCTAATAGTACCAGTCTAAGTAATACTACAAAACGCGATAGAAAACTTAGTACTACTACTTCCACTACTCGCCATATCAGCAAACGCACCCGCATGATTCAATAAACTATTCAAAGTTTACTTGCGATTACTACTCGTTTCTGATAAAATTAACCAGTAAGCCGTGTTAGCTCAGTTAGTAGAGCAGCCGCCTTGTAAGCGGCAGGTCGTCGGGGCAGAGCCGACACACGGCTCCATGAGGAGAAAGAACAAATAGAACATTTATGTTCTATTTTTATTTCGACGAAATGCCGATGAGTATATTATACACACGGCTCCATGAGTGAAAACTTATGGAAAAATTTATTTTTCCAGAAGCTTGAACGAGTGGAGTAGGGCGTACAAAAGTGCACACGGCTCTTTTGAGTGAAAGAACAAATAGAACATTTATGTTCTATTTGTATTTTTAGGAATAAAAAACTAGCAAAAGTAAAGTTTTAAGAATAAATTAAAAATCATAATGATAGAAGACGCACAACCTCAAAATTCTAAAAATGTGATACATTTATAATATGACAGTCAAGCTTACTTCCATTTCAAAATCATACGGAAAGAAAACTGTACTTACAGACATTAATCTTGAAATTCCGACTGGCAGTCTAACCGTTTTGAAAGGCATTAGCGGCTCCGGCAAATCTACTCTCTTAAATATAATCGGTGGAATTGAAACGCCAACAAGTGGTGAAATAATTATCGATAATCAAAATATAAAGGACTTAAAAGGAAAATCTAAAGCAAATTTTTATCGTAAAAAAATTGGCTTCATTTTTCAGGGATTCTATTTGCAGCCACAATTAACTATTAAGGATAATATAGCATTGGCTGCAATCTTCGCTGGTATATCAAAGAATGAACGTGAAAAACGCGTATATGAGTTAGCGGAAAAGCTAGGAATCAGAGAAGTATTAAATCAACTGCCAACAGAAATATCGGGCGGACAAACTGAACGTGCCTGTATAGCAAGAGCGTTGTATATGTCACCAGAAATAATCTTAGCGGATGAACCAACTAATAATTTAGACACTGATAATGCAAAAAATGTGATAGAAATTCTCAAAACACTTCAGATCAAAGAACAAGCAACAATCATCATCGCAACTCACGACCCAATGGTTGAAAAATATGCAACTCAAATTCTATCTTTAAATAATGGTAGTATAACAAAGGATATTGCATAATAATGGGTATAAAACTATCAGATATACTATTCTTAAGTTGGAAAAATGTTTTTTACCATAAGAAGCGAAGTATCACCGTAATTATCACAGTTTCCATTCTTTTTGCCACAATTTTATCTTATAGTATATTAGCCTCAAGTATAGAAAAAATCGCAATATCAGCCTCAATGAGCCAAACAAAAAGCAAAATATATCTTACGGTACAAGCTATAGAAGAAAAATCGGCTACTGAAGAGATTCTATACACTAATAGCAATATATCAAAACTCAATCTAACTCCTGTAATAGATCAAAGTTTCTTGGAAGGCGTTAAGAAAAGGGGATTAGAATATAACGGCAAGATAGTCGGTTTTTATAAAAGATTTCAGCTAGATTTTCCATACCAAATAATCGACAAAGGGGTAGCCGAAGTTTTTATAGATCAAAAACTATGGAATGATATACCTCAAGACAAAATTCCCGTTATTACAATGGCTGATTGGAGTTTTCCAAACACACCTGACCATAAAAGCATTAAAAATAGACTAGAAGACGCAATTTTCAAAGTTGGAGAAATTCCAGTATTAAATAATCAAGAAATCATATCTGGTAAATACACTTTTTTAACCCCTATACTTCAAAATCTCCCAAGAAATAATGAAAATTTGCTACTATTTATCGACGATGGTACTGGTAAAATTGAAAAATTCTTAGAAAAACAAATTGGATCATATCTTCAAGAAAATACGAGAACAAATTTCTTCTCACAAACGCAAACAATAATAATGCCAGTAGTAGCTTTTAGTAGTCCAGACGATTTAGCCAAATTTATACATCCAGGCAAGACTTTTTTCGGTTTAAAAGACTATCGAGAACAAAAATATATGTTTCAAGATCTATTTGGAACAACACTTAACTTAATAGAAATTTTTGAATCAATTAAACAATTATTTATCGCTTGCTTTTTAATACTTCTATTAATTGCAACAATCATCACACTAACGACCTTATCTCATATTATTGAGGAAGACACATCAATTATCACACTCTATCGAGCCCTTGGTGCAAGCTCACAGAATATTTACCTTATCTATCTATTGTATCTATTTGAATTGATGATATTATCCGCAGCTTCCATAATAATCATTACCGCTTTCTTCCTTATATTGTCATTTATATTTTTCTCAGGAGCCATCTCAGAAGCATTGATGAATTTTTATAAATTAAATCAAGCTCCACAATTTTACTTTAGTATAGATACCAATATCATCGTGACTATAACAATAATCATCTCAATAATTGCACCAATTTCATTATTATTATCAATCAGACAATTCTCATCTAGACAGATAGCAAAGAGGTTAAAGGAAGATTAATGAAACTATTAGACTATCTAAGACTTAGTTGTGCAGGACTCAAAATTCATAAAAAAGGAACAGCGAAGGTAGTATTTTTAACTGGTCTTATTTTTGTAGTAATTACGTCAACGATTTTTATCCTACAAGGAATTGAAAATACTATTTTAAAAAGTATGACAAAAGCAACGGCTGGTCAAATATTAGTGAAAACATCAATCGATTCAGACTATTGCGTAAAAACATGCGACTACAATGAAAACATCAAACAAATTAAAAATAATATTCAAAAATATCACGGCAAGATATTGGACTCTGCAAATATCAATCTAGAAAATCAAAATCTCTACAAACTTGAAGGCCTGGATAACCTCAAAGATGCGGGTTTTTCTAATCAGTCAGACTCATTATTTCCATCAATTTCTGCCCCTATCGAAACCATCTTGGAGCTAGTGAGCATTCAACCCCCGGAGCTAAATGCTAAAATTGATTCAAAGACCTCCTTCATAAAAACAATCGTAAACAACACATTACACAAAGTCATTACTACAAAAAGCGGCAAAAAAGTCTACATCTCAAATATCTATCCAAGTAACTTCTTTTCTCCCAATTTAGCTCATTCGAATACCAATCTAAATCTATATCCACTTGATATAATTTTCAGTCAGATAGATTCAACTAATAGCATCAGTATTGTTGAGACTAATAAGATCTCAAAAACTGACACGCATGACATAAAAACAACTACAACGGAGGTGCGAAAATCATCAGAAGTTCTTGCGGTTTTCAAAGATATACTTTCAGCTTCAAAATATTATCACGACAAGCAAAATTATTGCCCAAAACTAAAATACACATTAGGCAATTGTGGAGAAAATTATAGATATCATATCGAATCAGCAATTTCTAATCCAATAAATACCTATGAAAAGTTTAAAGAATTTTGGTCAATATTTCAATTCGTCGTAATAGCATTATCCGTTCTACTCTTCGTTATAACCACAAGCACATATACTCGTATTATCGCAAAAGATAAAAACATTATCTCGCTTTACAAATCTATGCATGCAACAAAAAGGCAAATCACTATCATCTTCGCCCTTAAACTACTCGTCATTTGCATTATCACCATTATTTTATCGATTACCATAAGCTTTATTTTTACGTTAATTTTCAACATCACAAACATAAAAAATATCCAAAACACATTAACAATTGGGTTATCGACTATAGTGGATAATATATTTATGTTCAGTTGGAATCGCATCATATTTATCCCCATCTATGGACTTATTGCTTCAGTTGCTTTGGCAGTTATAATAAATAATCAAAGCTTTTATCCAAAAAAATAGAAATATTCCAGAAATTACTAACCTTAAAAGTAAATGATTATATCGTGAAATAAAAACAACATATTATATGTTAAAATAAAGTAAACAACAGGAGGTGGTCATGGTAAAATCAAATACCGATAATAGTCAGTCTGAAACAATTTCAGAAATTTCTTTAAAGCTCAAGCAAAAAGCAAACCAGAATCGCAAAATTCGCGTTCGCCTCACCCGACCATTCAAACACCCAACTTATTTCACAGCACACTTCATGCTCTTTCTTCTCATTCTCGTCTCCCTTGTTTGTAGCCTCGCATATCTAAGCAATCGCGGTGAAAACACCACCCTTGTTGATAACATAAAAAGTCAAATATCCATGCAAAAAACCTACGAAAAAGATTTTACCTCGGCTGGATACACCATCAAAAATCCCAACATTATCTTAAACCCCTACAAGAACTCACCCCTAACTGCTCTGATTATTTTTGAAACCGAAGAAGAAGTCTCACCAACTGTCACAATCAAAGGTAAAGACGAAAAGACCACCCTCTCGCATCAATTTGTTAAATCAAAAAAACATTTCCTACCGATCTATGGACTTTATGTTGATGCCGAGAATATAGTAAAAATTTCATACGAAACCTCAGTAAAAACTGAAGCAAGAGACAATAACCAGTCCATTGCTCGAAGTGGCAATGTAGTAGACGAAAATAGCCCAGCAAAAAGACTTGAGCGCTACGAATCCGAGCATATCGTAAATCATACCAGTCCACTTGAACCAGTTAATCAAGAGTTAAATTCTAATCTAGAGAGCAACAATCAAACCGGCTCAACAAACTTAGTCAAAACCGTCGATCGTGAGTTCAAAATCAAAACCGAGCCACTTCCCGAGAATCTCCCTCGCGCCACCGTTAGTAATATAAATAAAGCGGAAATGAATTCTGATTTCTATTTCTATAGCCCCGCCACCAGAAACAATAAAATGATCGCTTACGACATAAATGGCGACGTTCGTTGGTATTTAACCACCACCGCACTTTGGCAAAATATCAAACTCAGTAATGGCCATCTCCTTGTCAGTACGGAACGTTTAATCAATCCGCCATACTACATGACCGGTCTTTATGAAATCGACCTTCTCGGAAAAATTTATGCCGAATACTCCTTACCTGGTGGTTATCATCATGATTACTTTGAACTGCAAAATGGCAATCTCATCGTTGCATCTAATAATTTCCAAAACACAAATAACACCGTTGAGGATTATATTGTTGAGCTCGATCGCAAAACCGGTAATATTGTAAAAACCATCGATCTCAAGAAAATTCTCAAAACCGAGGACGGCAAAAGCGAAAACTGGAGCAGCTACGATTGGTTCCACAACAACTCCGTCTATTACGACAAAAACACCAATTCTATAATCCTTTCCGGACGCCACCAAGACGTTGTCGCTAGCATTGATTATTCATCCGAAAAAATCAACTGGCTACTAGGAGACCCCACCAATTGGTCCAAAGAATATCAAGAATATTTCCTAAAACCCATCGGCAATAACTTTGAATATCAATGGAGCCAACACGCCGCCAGAATCACTCCAGAAGGTTATCTGTCCGTTTTTGATAATGGCAACAATAAATCAAAAAATCCAAACAACTATGTTGCCGCCGAAAAATCTTATTCACGTGGTGTGCTTTATAAAATCGACGCAAAAGCGAAAACCGTAGAACAAATCTGGCAATACGGCAAGGAGCGGGGTAGTAACTTTTACTCACCCTACATCTCTGATGTTGATTATCTCGGTCCAAATCATTATCTCGTTCATTCCGGCGGCATCGTCAATGCAGACGGCAAACCCTCTAACCAGCCAGCTGGACTTACGAGTGGCAACGTATCACTCATGTCCGACACTGTAGAAATTAAAAACAATAAAACTATTTTTGAGTTGAAAGCCCCCACTAATAACTATCGTGTCGAAAAAATGGATATCTACGCGGGCACTAACTATGTAATGTCAAACGCCAAACGACTTGGCACTCTCGGTGTCACCGAAGTTTCCGAGAAAAAACAAGGCGTAATCACCGACACGGATGTTGATCAAAAATTCCTTGACGACCATAAAATTACCTTAAAAGGGGAAGAAGATCGCCTTGTCTTTTCTGGCCAGTTCAAACGCGACGATCAAGTCAAAATTGGTCTCTATCGCAATTTTTATACTAACTACTACAGCCTTAAAATCAGCAAACACCCTTATACCGCACTTTGTGTTGATATTTTCACCGAAGAAGAAAATCAAAACGGTATCGTAGTTAATAAATACATCAATAAAGACGGACTTCGCGGCAATTATTCCATCTATATCGAGTATAATGGTAAGCTATATAACACAGGTAAATATTTCAATGCAAACTAATTCAGATACTCATCAAGAGACCAATCAACCATCATTAACCTCTCAGAAAACAAATTCCAAAGAAAAAATTAAAGTTAATATTAAAACTCCCCACCCCCTCGCCACTAGAAAACGCCTAATCTTAAGCGTTACTGGCGCCATTGTCTGTATCTTATGCGGCATGTTATATTCGATGAATAATAGCACCTTCAACAAGAACAACTTAAATACTAACACCACTAACCAAAATTCGAATAATCAAAACAATAACTCAGGTAATAATTCGAACAACAATTCTAATGGCAACTCGAACAATAATTTCAATAATACCAGTGCCTCAACTCTTGAGTTTGCCAAAAACACTGAAGCCGACATCAAACCATCTTCCGATAAACTCAATATTTATGTTTTTTGGGGTGATGGTTGCCCACACTGCAAACATCTCGCTAACTTTCTTGGAGAGAAAAAATCCGAAATAGGCGATAAAATCAATCTTTATTCCTTTGAAGTCTGGAATGACAAAAATAACCTCGCATTTCTCAAAAGCTTTGGTAAATTCTTAGGTGAAACTCCAAAAGGCGTACCATATCTCATTATCGGCAATAAAACTTATTCTGGCTTTTCCGATTCCGATAATGTCACCAAACAGGAAATCATCAGTCTAATCAAAACCGAAGCTAAAAAAAGTAATAAAATCGACAAATATCAAGAATATAAAAAGACAAAATAATCTGAATAAAATATCAAGATCATAAAAAGATAAAATAGTCTGAATACCGTAAATAACTAATCAGTTAAAATCAAACACGTAAAATAAAATTTCAAAAAAGCACAAAGCCCGAAAAAATCTTGATAAACCCATATAAAATTGTTATAATGAATCTGTTCAAAGCATGCTTGGCGCGAGCCAAATGCTTGAATGCGCTAGGACGGAGTGCGAACGACAACCTAGCAATGCTGGAGTAGTCTAGCGGCAATGACAAGAGACTGTAAATCTCTCGGGTTACACC
>ERZ772960.1265-NODE-1265-length-20493-cov-8.006214_pt1 | contig 20493 bp, 19 predicted proteins | sample MGYA00580678_ERZ772960 | MGnify/ENA primary metagenome ERZ772960 (study PRJEB29015, sample SAMEA2737930) | human oral metagenome | biome: human oral; feature: human-associated habitat; material: dental | place: China | collected 2059 ... | reverse complement strand
TAATTTGTCAATCTATTTAATAACGCTTTTCTTATGTCAGCCGCTAATTCAACCAATTCTTCTCTTTTTAAATTTTTTAAATCTTTTGGACTATTAATTTTGTCTAATATCATTTTTAAATTCCTTTCATATTTTAAATTTACTGCAAGTATTATACACTATAAATACACTTCAAGTCTAATACTTTTTTGAATTTCTTACAAATAAAGTTTTGAATACTTTTACATCGATTAACAAAATTTTAAATGTAATTATTTTATAAGGGAAAAAAAATATTTAATAAAATCTTTTATGATATTATTACATATAATATATATAAATATTATATTTATTTTGAGAGGAAAATTTATGAAAAAAACGGTTAATAAAAATCAAGTTTCAAAAATAAATATTAAAGACGCCGAAACATTTACACATGGAGAAGAAATAGGTAATTTTGTAAGTCACACTGTTGGGTCAGGACTTTCGATTATCGCACTTTTTGTTCTTACAATAAGAGCTAGTCTGACAAGAGATGCAGGGACTATTGTTTCATTTATGGTATTTGGATTTGGATTGACTGTTCTTTATACAATGTCGTCCATATATCACGGTTTACATCCAGGTATTGCAAAAAAAATTTTTGAAATATTGGATCATTCTGCAATTTACATTTTAATTGCAGCAACATATACACCTTTCCTATATCTTGTTGTAGATTCTCCTACGAATAAAATTATTTTAGCTTTACAATGGACAACTTGTTTTTTAGGAATTTTATTTAAAGTATTTTTTACTGGGAAATTTAAGGTATTTTCCACTCTAATATATCTTTTTATGGGATGGATGATTGTAATAGCTTGGGGAAGTTTAATAACAAATATAAATAAAGTATCATTAATTTGCCTTGTAATAGGTGGTCTTTTATATTCATTAGGCACTATTTTTTATCAATGGAAAATATGTAAATTTAACCATATGATTTGGCATATTTTTGTAATGCTGGGAAGTATCGCCCATTTTATTTCTGTATTTTATCTAATATAAATATATTTATTTGTAAATTATACTAAAAAATTGACTACTCTTTCAGTGAAGTGGTTGTTTTTTTCAAAAAATTAATTGAAAGGAACTATTTAATGGGAAGAAAATCAAAAATATCCAACGAACTGAAAATCAGACTTGTAAAAAAAATGTTAGAAGAAAATGAGAGCATTAGAAATATCACCAAAGAATATGGTATTTCAAAATCAGCCCTGACAACTTGGAAAAAAAAATATATTGAATTAGGGGAAAAAAGCATTTCTACATCAGAAAAAAATAGACATTATTCAAAAGAAATCCGTGAAAAAGCTGTTTTGGAATATTTAAATGGTCAAAGCTCTCTATTTGAAGTTTGCAAAAATTACAACATTTCTTCAGTTAGCGTATTAAATTATTGGATTCGGGATTATAGAAAAAATAGAGATTTAGACGGAAATATTATTCGTCATAAAAAACATATAAGAATTGATTTAGAAAAAAAAGTCAGTATTGTGGAGTATTGCATTGCCAACTACCACAACTACAATGAAACCATAAAAAAATTTGGTATTTCATACCAGCAGATTTACTCTTGGGTAAAAAAATATAAAAAAGATGGTATTAAAGCCTTAGTTGATAATCGTGGAAAAAGTGGAAAAAAAGATAACAAAAAAAATAATAAATAATAAATAAAATTCCTAAAAAACTATCTCGACCCCTTGATAGTTTTTTTATAAATTCTATTTAAATAAAAAAATAATGATAAATAAAAAAACTATTTTAAAGCCAAATTTTTATGACTCTAAAATAGTTTTTATTTTTTATATTTTAATCTCTTTTTCATCAGAATCTTTTGTTGTATCATTTTCAGAAATTTGTTCGCTATTCAAATCAACTTTTTTTGTTTCTTCATTTTCATTTGAACTTGAGTTTGTCTTTGTTTCTTCAATTGGAACGAATTTTCTTTCAGGTTTACTAAAATATATTATTCCAATTATTGCACCAATAATCATAACAATGCTTATTAAATAAGGCATTCTTATCGAAGTTCCTGGAAATCTCAAATCTTCAGCTCTAAATGTACTTACAAACATTCTAATAAATGCATACATTATTAAGTAAATCATTGTCAGCACTCCAGGATTTTTTTCTTTTTTCCTAAAATAAAACCACAAGATTATAAATCCTATTAAATTTAAAAATCCTTCGTATAACATCGCTGGATGCAACGGCAAATTTGGAAATTCTGAACCTGCAGGAGTATCTAGTGGAAACGTTATTCCCCAAGGTACAACTTCTTTGAATTTTGCCTGCATATCAGCACCCATCGCCTGATATTGCGTCCACCATTCGTTAAATCTTCCAGAAAAAATAACGCTAAGTGGTGTAAATGTAGGCACTCCATGGATTTCTCCATTCGCCAAGTTTCCAAAACGACCTAAAAATTGACCAAATAGTAACGCTCCAACTGCCATATCCGTTAAAACCCACAAATTAATTTTTCTTTTTTTGGCAAACAGATAAGCTCCTATAAAACCACCTATTATTCCACCGTGAATTGCAAGTCCACCTTGCCAGACATAAAATATAGACAGCGGATTTCCCACATAATCTGAAAATCTAAAGATTACATAATAAATTCTTGCGCCAATAAGCCCTGCAAGTATTGTTGAAAATGCAAAATCCTCGATGATTTTTCTGTCAGTAATTCCCCGTTTTTCTGCCACATCATCAGAAAGTCCAATAAATATCCCACATAAAAAAGCTAAAATATACATAAGACTATATATTCTAAGTTCAAACTCTCCGATTTTAAATAAATACGGCTTCATTCATCTCTCCTATCTTCTTTCTTCCTATTTTCCCAGCTGTTTTTTCACTTCTTCTTCAAAAATTACAAAAAAGTCATCAATCTGTTCTTTTGAAATTTCTCCCAAAATTCCAATTCTCATAAGGCTTTGTGCATATTTTCCTTTTCCACCTGTAACTGTGTATCCTTTTTCTTCCAAAGCCGAAATTATTGATTTTATGACAATATCTTCCCTATAAATTGAAATAAGTGTATTTGTTCTATTTTCTTCAGTTTTTACAAGTAATTTAAATCCTAATTTTTGTGCTTTTTCTTCAATATATTTTCTCAAATTTCGTTTTTCAGAAATAATATTTTCAATTCCTTTATTTACCAAATCTTTTAGTGACGCATTAAGTGCCAAAACTAAAGCAATTGCTGGAGTATATGGAGTTTCGTTGTTATCGTCAAAATATTTTTTATATTGTTTCAAATCAAAATAATATTTTGGTAAATCAGATTTTTCCATCGCTTTTTCAGCTTTGTCACTAATTGCAACAAACGCCAATCCTGGTGGTATTAAAAAGGCTTTTTGGCTTCCCGCTATTGCAACATCAACTCCCCAACCGTCAAAATCAAAGTCATTTACCACAAGTCCACTAATTGTGTCAACTGCCAAAATAATATCAGTATTTTTAGTTAAATCACCAACTGCTTTTACATCGTTTAAAATTCCAACTGAAGTTTCGCTGTGAGTCATCAGAATTCCTTTTAAATCTGGATTTTCTGAAATAACTTTTTTTACATCAGATAATTCATAGCTTTCTCCAAACTCATATTGTAAATTTATTACATCAAGCCCATAAATTTCTCCAATTTTTCTAAATCTATCTCCAAAATATCCAGTATTAATTGCCAAAACTTTGTCTCCTTTTGAGAAAAAGTTTACAACTGCTGCTTCCATAACTCCAGTTCCTGACGAAGTTATAACCGCCACATCATTTTTTGTTTTAAAAATTTTTTTCAAATATTCGTTATTTTCTTTCATATATTTTCTGAACTCAGGCGTTCTATGATGAATAATATCTTTTCCAAAAATTTCTAAATATCTTTCAGGTATATTTGTAGGTCCTGGTGTCAATAATAATTTTGAACTCATAATAATTTTCCTCCTAAATTTTATTTTTTATAATTCTTTTGTTAATTTATCGTATTTTAATAAATTTGTTAAAATTCCTTCAACATTTTCTAATTTTAACATATTTGGTCCATCTGAAAGCCCTTTGTCAGGATCTGGATGAACTTCTGCAAAAATTCCGTCAACTCCGACAGAAACAGCCGCTCTAGCTAGCGGATAGACATATTCTCTGTTTCCGCCTGTGCTATCTCCTTTTCCGCCTGGAATTTGTACCGAATGTGTCGCATCAAAAACAACTGGAAATCCAAATTTCCTCATTTCTAAAAGTCCTCGCATATCCACAACTAAATTGTTGTAGCCAAAAGTCGCTCCTCTTTCACAAAGCATTATATTTTCATTGCCAACTTCACAAAATTTATTTACGACATTTTTCATATCCCAAGGTGCCAAAAACTGTCCTTTTTTTATATTTACAGCTTTTCCAGTTTCTGCCGCTGCTACAAGTAAATCCGTCTGTCTGCATAAAAATGCCGGAATTTGCAATAAATCAATAACTTCTTTAGCTTTTTCACATTGCCAAGGTTCGTGAATGTCCGTCGCCAATGCCACGCCATATTTTTCTTTAACTCTCGCTAAAATTTCTAAGCCTTTGTCTATGCCTGGTCCACGAAAAGATGAAATTGAAGAACGGTTAGCCTTGTCAAAAGATGCTTTGAAAATATAGTTAATACCTAATTTGTCAGTAATTTCTTTCATTTTTTTTGCAACTTCCATGACTAGATCTTCAGATTCAATCACGCAAGGTCCTGCAATAAGAAATATTTTTCCATTACCAACTGTTATTTTATCAGTAATTTTTACTTCTTTCACTTTATCTATCAACATAACTTTTATCCTTTCTGAAAAACTTCTTTTATATTTTACCACAACATCAATTTTTTTGCTAACTTTTTTTAATTTCTAAAAAATAAAAATTTTACTTTTTTCAAATTCTTTTAATTTTTATTTTCAAATAATTTTTTAAATTTTGCAATTTCATAAAATGAGCCACAAATAACAATTGCTTTATATTTTTCCAATTTTTTCGCCTTTTTATAAGCAGCTAAAATATCGTCTTCAAAAACAATTTTTTCAAAAAATTTCTCTTTATTTTCAAACTTTTCGATTTCTTTTTTTATTTCATAAGAAGACATTCCGTAAGTCACATCTTTTAGCGAAGTTATAAAAATTTTGTCCGAAAACTCTTGGATTTTCTCAAAAATTGGCACAAAATCTTTTGTCTTTAACATCGAAGTTATAAAAATCACTTCATTTTTTTTATATAAAAAAGACAAATTTTCAAACAAAACTTTCATAGAATCTTCGTTGTGCGCCACATCCAAAATTACAAACGGATTTTTTGAAAAAATTTCAAATCTTCCAAACAATTTTAAATGATTAATTCCATTTTGAATATCTTTGTCAGAAATTCCAAATCGTTTTGCAATTTCATAAGAGAGCAAAAAATTATTTCCTTGAAATTTCCCAAAAAGTGGCAATTCAAACTTTTTAATCTTTTTATCATCTTCAAATTTTATAGTTGTTGTAAAATTTTTTTTATCAAGTTCAATATCAATATTTTTATATTTTTTCAAAACATTAATAGATTTTTTAGTTTTTTTATTTATTTCGTTCTCAAGTTCAGATAAATTTTGTGAAAAAATGCAAATCTCTCCATTTTTTATAATCCCAGCCTTTTCAAAAGCGATTTCCTTCAGCGTGTTTCCAAGTATTGCCGTATGATCAAAACTCACATTTGTTATTACTGAGATTACTGAATTTACAACATTTGTCGCATCAAGTCTACCACCTAATCCAGTTTCTAAAATTATAAATTCCAAATTTTCTTCTTCAAAAAATAGAAGTGCAACAAAAGTTGTGATTTCAAAAAAATTAATTTTTAATTTTAATTCGCTCAATATTTTTTTTACAACTTCATAATATTTTTGTATTTTTTCATCGGAAATCATCTTTTTATTTGAAACAATTCTCTCGTTATATTTCAAAATGTGTGGCGAAGTAAATTTCCCCACATTGTACCCCGAATAAAAAAATATATTTTCTAAAAAAGCGCTAGTTGAGCCTTTTCCATTTGTTCCAGCAATGTGAATTACTTTCCTATTTTTACACGGTTCTCCCAAAAGTTTATAAACTTTTTTCAAATCATCAATATTTTCTCTGCGACTTTTATTTCTCAAGCTAAAAATTTCTTCTAAAATTTTTTCTATTTTCATATTTTTCCTTTATACAAAAAAAGAGCCTTACGCTCTTTTACTATTTTTTCTTAGTTTCTTGGAATTTTTCCCACACACCTGCTTTAGTTAAAATACTTCTTACTGTGTCTGTTGGTTGAGCTCCATTTGTTAAATATTTTAAAATTTCTTCTTCTTTTAAAACAACTTGTTTGTCATCTTCAGCAAGCGGATTATAAGTTCCTAAATAAGCAACTGCTTTTCCATCTCTTTTAGATAAATTTTCCATTGCAGCTATTCTATAAAAAGGTACTTTTTTTCTTCCTAATCTAGTTAATCTTAATTTTAACATTAATTTTCCTCCAAATTTTTATTTACTAAAAAGATTATACAAAAAAAATCAATTTATGTCAAGTATTTTTTCTTTACAAAAAGATAAAATTAAAAAAACTTTAATTATACAAAATTCCAAATTTTATCATAATAAACATTATTGCAAATGCGACTAAAAATCCCAGTATTCCACCTGCGACAACTTCCTTTATGCTATGAATTCCAGCTTTTACACGGCTTTGAGCGACAAGTCCCGCCATAAATAGCACCAAAATTAAAACTCTCACATCGCTTATCATAAAAATTAAAATTCCAAAAGTTGCAAAAGCTATTGCACTATGTCCACTTGGCATTCCACCTTCAAGCGGAGTCCCTTTATTATAAAACGACTTTATGACTATCACAAGAATCGAAACCAAAATTAAAATTAAAATCGAAATATTTCCCTTTCTTCCAGCAATTATGTGCAATCTATTCTGAGTATCGAAAATATCAAGTAGTTTATCATAAAACAGCAAATATCCAACACAGACCGCATTTATTGCCGCAACTAAAACCGCTCCTGCAGCAACATCCTTGGCTAATTTTGCAAGTGGATGGCGCTCTGGAGAAATTAAATCTACAAGTGCTTCAACCGCAGTATTTATAAGTTCTGTAATAATTACAAAAGCAACGGATATTGAAACTAGCAAAATTTCAACTTTACTCGCATTTGTCAAAATTGCAAGAATTACTATTAAAATTGCGGAAAGTGTATGAAACTTCATATGCTTTTCATTTTGCAGTGCTGACATCAGTCCTTCTATCGCATAATTAAAGCTTTCAACAAGGCGTCTGTCGTGCTCCCTCTCTTTTCTTATATCCAAATTATACCTATCTTTTTTATGAAAAAACGAAAAAATTCCTTTTTTTCTTTCTGTTTTTTTTATTTTTTCTTCTTCCATTTTTTCTTTATTCTCTCTATTCTCTCTTTTTATTTCTTTATTCTCTTTATTTTCTCTATTTTCTTCTTTTTTTTTATTTTCTTTACTTTCTTTATTTAAATTTTTTCCTTTTTTTTCATCATTTTTTGTTGCTTTATTTTCTCTCTCGTCTGCCATAAAATTACACCTTCTTCCTATTTTTTAGATCTTAATCTCTTTCATAATTGAATGCAGCCAAAATTTCTTCTTCTCTTTTTCTCATAACAACTTTATCATCTGGGTCGATGTGGTCATATCCCAGTAAATGTAACATCCCGTGACACAAAACATAATAAAATTCCCTTTTGTCAGAGTGTTCATACTCACTTGACTGCTCTTTTACCCTATCAATTGAGATAACAATATCTCCCAGCATATTTATTTCTCCAAAATTTTCTGTTTCGTTATACGCAAAAGAAATCACATCTGTCGGCATATCTTTGTTTCTGTATTCAAAATTAATTTTCCGTATTTCTTCATTTGTTGTAACCAAGATGGATAAATAATATTCATTTTCATCGTATTCTTCCTTTTTTTCATCTTTTAAAATATAGTTTACAAATTCCTTTATTTTATCTTCATCAAAGAAATCATCTATTTTTGGTATATCATAACTTATATCTACATCTAACATTTTTTTCTCTCTTTTCTTTTATTTTTTAATTTTTATTTCTATTTATTTATTTTTGTTTTTATCACTATTTTTTCCCTTTCTCTTTAACTTTATTTTTTGATTTTTTCATCCATTTTTGGATATTTAATTCTTTCGTGATACACACCTTTTAATGTTATGACAAAAGACTGTATTATTTTTTCAATTTCTCCCAATGTAAGATTTGCATCTGACAGCTGATTATCTTCAATTTTAGTTTTTACTAAATATCTGATAAACCGCTCGATACTTTCCTTACTTTTATTTTCAAGTGTTCGGGTTGCCGCTTCCACAGTATCCGCCAAAAGTATGATTCCTGATTCCTTTGTTGATGGCTTTGGTCCGCTGTATCTGAAATTGCTCTCAATAACTTCTTCTCCACTTTCCAGTGCCTTATAATAAAAATATTGAGTTAAAGTTGTGCCGTGATGCTCCAATATCACATTTAATACTTCTTTTGGAAGTTTATTCTCTTTTCCCATTATATATCCATCTTTTGTGTGAGAAGTCAATATTAATGCACTTAGTGACGGCTTTATCTTGTTGTGCGGATTTAAGCCACCACTTTGATTTTCCACAAAAAACTCCGGCCTTTTCATCTTTCCTATATCGTGATAATATGAAGCTATTCTAGCAAATGTGGCATTTGCTCCTATTGATTCCGCCGCGCTTTCTGCAAGAGCTCCAACCATTATGCTGTGATGGAATGTCCCAGAAGCTTTAAGCAGCAACTGTTTTAGCAAAGTGTGTGAAAAATCACTCAATTCTAATAATTTCATATCAGTCAGAATATCAAATGTATTTTCAAAATACGGAAGAAGCCCCACGGTTAAAACTCCAGTTAAAATTCCAGAGCCAACAGATTCAATGATTAAAACTCCTATAAGCGTTATTTCCATCTGATTGACCATTCCATAACTAAATGTGATTATTGACTGAAAAATTCCTAAAAATAAACTGATTTTTATTATATCACTTCTATTTGTCAATTTATCAGCTTTATAAATTGCGGCAAGAGTCATCGCTATCATTATAAATAGCCAAAATTCTTCTCTTGATAATATTATCATATCCATAAATGTAATTATTGCCGCAAACATTCTATCCCCTAAAATTGTCGCTATAATTGGTAAAGTTGAAAACGGAATTAAATACACGATAAGCGGAAATTTATTAAATGTGTAAACATATATCAAATTCAATATAATAAGTGTTATACAAATTGCAAAATATACATTTGATTCAACCACATTTCTAGAATTTTTTTTCAAGACATAATAAAGTAAACTTACTGCAATAATAAAAGTACAAATTAAACCAATCACTTTTTTTATTTTATCTTCCGTCCTAACAAGATTTAATTTTTTTAATTTCAAATAAGTATTGGCATCTATAACTTCACCTTTTCTTACAATAATATCCCCTTTATAAATTTTAATTTCCCTGTTCCGTAAAAAATCAATGCTATCCGCCACTTTTTTTTCAGTTTCTTTGTCGTTAATTCTTAAATTTGGCTTCACAAAATTTTCGAGTAATTTCATATCCAAATAATCTATTTCTAGATCTTTTTTTCTCACAATCTTTTCTAAATCTTCTTTTTTTAATATCCCTGCGCTATAAATTTTTGAAATATAATCGGCAAGATTTCCAGTATATTCGACATCTTCATTTCTTTTTATTAAATTTCTTATATCTTCAGGAGTAAAATTATAATTATTTCTGTAAATATAACTCTGTATTTCCTCATCTGAAGAAGTTTTCAAAAGATTAATTTCCCTAAAAAACTTATTTATGCTAATTAAAGTTTGCTTATTCATTCCTGGAATTCTGTCAAATTCAGGCGTCGTTGTCTGAAGTATCCTGTCTTGAAGTATATCGTCAACCAAATCTGTCAAGTAAATTACATCTTTTGGTGCAATGATGTCAGAATTTGCCACACTTCCAACTTTATAGTCAACTTTTAATTTTGAATATTCTATAAAAAAACCAAAACAGAAAAAGAGTACTACAAATCCCAAAAATCTTTTTTCAAAGTGACTTTTTTTTTCCTTTTTTTTCTTTTTTGCCTTTTTTATTTCAAATATAAATTCCCGACTCAAAATTTTTATTCTCATTTTCTCTCCTTTCTCACTATTTCATTATTTTTATTATTTCTTTTCTATTATCTATAACAATATTTTTAGGCAAAACTTTTAAAAAATTTTGTCCATATCTTTTTTTTATCACCCTGTTGTCCAAGATTATTATACTCCCAGTATCAGTTTTACTCCTGATAAGTCTTCCAATTCCCTGTTTAAACTTTATGACAGCTTGTGGGACTTGATATTCAGTAAATGCATTTTTACCATTCTTCTTAATATTTTCTATAATAGCTTCAGTCACTGGATCGCTTGGCACCTTAAACGGCAATTTTGTTATAATTACCATTTTCAGCTGATCTCCTTGCACATCTACACCTTCCCAGAAACTGTCTGTTCCAAACAATACTGGATTTTTAGAAGTTTTAAAAAGTCTTATCATTTCGTGTCTAGGATAATCATTTTGCTTAATCAAAGTATAATCTTCTTTTGGAAAATAATTTTTTAAACTATTAAATAAATAATTTAGAGTGCTATAAGAAGTAAATAACAAAAAGCAATGTCCTTTTGTCGCTTTTATACTTTTCACAATAAAATCGTGCAAATCTCTCATAAATTCCAAATTTGACGGATCAAGCGCATCAGCAGGAATAAAAACTTTCATTTGTTTTTCATAGTTAAATGGCGATTTTATTATTTTTTCTTCAATTTTTTTATTTTTTTCATTTTTAAGTCCAATATTTCTTTTATAGTAGTCAAATTTATTGTCAACAGCAAGAGTTGCCGAAGTAAATATCATTCTGTCAAGTTTTGAAATCAAATTTTCATTTAATTCTTTCGATATGTCAAAAGGGGTCGCATACAATTTTATATTTGAACGCTTCGTTGTAATTTCAGTCCAATAGACATAACCTTCTTCTTCTCCTTCAAAAATAAATTCAAACTTTTTAAAAAATTGTTTCAATCTCTCAGAATATCTCGCAAATTCAAATATGTAGCCCTCATTATCTTCCAATTTATATTTATTAACCGCATTTAAAAATTTATTTATTTTCAAACTCAAATTTCCATTTTTTTCTCTAAAACTAACATTCATTTTTATTATTTTTTTAAAATTTTTATCAAAAGTTAAACTTTTTCTGTCAATTTTTGCTTTAACTTCACTTTGCTCTTTTCCACGCAAAAAAAACTTAGTAAGAGCACTTAAAATTTCCATTCCCTTGTCATAAAAACTATTTAATTCCGACACGACATCTTCTTTTAATCCATCAATTTTTTCATATTCACTTGCATCCAAATTTTCATTTAAATATGATGACAATTTGGGAAGTACTCCAGCATTATTCACTCCAGTAGACTTTCTGTTAAAAATTTGACCTATAAGCCTGCCAAAAGCAATTTTTGAAGTTCCTACTGTAAAATAATTTCTAGCTGTATCCTCTATATTGTGCGCTTCATCAAAAACTACTATATCGTAATTTGGTAGAATCGAATAATTTGTATAAAATCCTGATTGATTCCGTATCGCAAGATCTGCAAAAAACATATGATGGTTTACAATTAAAAGTGTCGCATTTGAGATATTTTTTCTAGCTGCAAAAAAATAGCATTTTGAGTAATACGGACATTTTGAGCCTTTGCACATATCAGCTTCGCTGTTCACTTTTTCCCAGATTTTGCTTGAAATCTCGTATTTCAATTCGCCTCTATCTCCATTTTTAGCTATGCTCTTGTCCCATTCTATCAGATTTTTTATTATTTTCTTTTCTTTTTTTGTTTCTTCTGGCTCGTTTTCAATTTCAGAAATATCAATATTATATAATTTTCTTTTGCAAAGATAATTTCCACGTCCTTTTACAATCTGATAATTAAAATCAGCTCCCACAATTTTTTTTATCAAAGGAATATCTTTATTTAAAAGCTGCTCCTGCAAATTAATCGTATTTGTCGAAACTATCACTTTTAAATCATTTTCTAGTGCATACAACAATGTTGGAAGTAAGTAAGCTATTGTTTTTCCAGTTCCAGTTCCTGCTTCAACTATTAATTTTACATTTTCATTCATACTTTTTTCAATACACTTTGCCATCTCATATTGCTCATGTCGTAGTTCAAAATTTGAAATATTTTTTTCAATCACACCTTTTTCACTAAAAAATTCATCTATGTTTATTTTATTAAATTTTTTTAAGGAAACAACCGCATTTATTTCACTGACATCAACATTAATAATATAAAATGCTCCGCCCGCTTCTCCATAAATTTGTGCGATCTTAACATCAGTGTCAGACGGTACCAATTCTTTGGGATACACTCTTATTATAACTTCATTTTTTTTCATTTTTTTTAATACAGACGCAATAGAATCAATTTCATTTGCTACGATGATTTCAATATCGGTAACAATTCCATTTTCATTGGGTATTCCACGAAAAATCATATCTTCTTTCAAACTTTTCATCTTCCGCCTTAACATCTCGATTGCACTTTCACTAATAAATTCTGAGATTTTCATTTTTCCTCCTATACTAAAGATTTTACTATATATAGATTTTTTTTTCAATAAATTAGTTTAAATTTTTCATAAATTGCAATATTAAATACAACATTTTTTTAGATTTCCTAAAATTTAATTTCATATAAAAATTTTTCAAATGGTGCTGCATAGTTCAAACATTTTCTAGGTCTTGAATTTATTAGCGTTAAGGTTCTTATCAAGTCTTCTGTTTCTACTTTTGATATATCGACCTTCTTTGAATAATATTCTCTCAGAAGGCTGTTATTTTTTTGTTGCAGCCTCTCTGCCACGAGCAATAAAGTTTAACCTCTTTTGGAATATTTGATGCCAGTTGCTTTTTGTTTCCAAACATTGAGTTCTTACTTCTATCTGCCATTTTTATTGCTACATAAAATCTCATCTTTAACTCTACAAATATTGTAAAACAGACTTTGCTCCCTCCTCTTGGCAAGACTTTAGAATCCAACTCCCAATGCCCAAAAGTTTTTTTGTCTTAACTTCTTCTGACCTCTCATCAATTGACTTTCCAATGTTAAATTTTCCTCTTGCTTCTCTAGTCTTCATTTTTTCCCCCTTTCTTCTTAAAGCATCTAATAAATCTTTTAATTTCCCGATAAATAGTAGCTCTATCTTTTTTAGGAATCTCAGTGATTCTCGTTATTTTGTAATTTTCTTTTAGCAAAACCTCTAGTTTATTTCTTTCATTTATAGTAAAATATTTACGACTCACATGATAAATTTCCTTTTGTTAATGTTTTTGCAGTTACTAACATTTTAACATGAAATTATCATGACTTCTATTTTATTTCGAAGTTTGTTGCATTTTATTATATAATCTATCTTTTAAAAAAAGTCGCCAATTAGCGACTTATGTTAAATTCTATTTGTTTGGTGAAAAGGTACTTAACCTCTTGCTAAAAAATTTTTTTATTTTTATAATTTTAAAACTTTTAATCTCAGTGCATTTGCCAAAACTGAAACCGAACTAAATGACATTGCAAAAGCTGCAATCATTGGATCTAATTTAGGTCCGTTAAATAAAGCGTAAAAAATTCCTGTTGCAATTGGGATTCCAATCACATTGTAAAAAAAGGCCCAGAACAAATTCTGCTTTATATTTGTAATCGTTGCTTTACTTAATTTCATAGCTCTTGCCACATCTTTTAAGTCGTTTTTAATAAGTACAATATCTGCCGACTCTATCGCAACATCCGTTCCACTTCCAATCGCAATTCCAACATTTGCCTGAGCTAACGCTGGAGAATCATTTATTCCATCTCCCACCATTGCTACAAACTCACCATTTTCCTGTAACTCCTTAATTTTAGAAGCCTTTTGGTGTGGCAGCACATCTGAAATCACTTCGTCTATCCCAGCTTGTTTCGCAATAAATTTTGCTGTTTTTTCATTGTCTCCTGTGAGCATTATCGTCTTTATTCCCATTTTATGAAGTTCGCAAATTGCATCAGCACTTGTTTTTTTAATCACATCAGCAACTGCCACAAGTGCCACAAGTTCTTTTTCAATCGACATATACATCGGTGTCTTTCCTTCGCCAGAAAACTCATTGTAATCTTTCTGTGCAATTTCTGTATCAATTTTTCTGTTATCCATCAATTTTTTATTCCCAATTTGCACTTCTTTAATTTCTCCGCCAATTTTCACTTTCACTCTAATCCCATATCCCGGCATCGCACGAAAACTTTCGCAATCAAAAAATTCATTTTCCAAAAACTCATTTTTTTCCAAAATTCCATTTACCACAGCTTGTGCCAACGGATGTTCTGATTTTTTTTCCACACTAGCCGCAATTTTTTGTAACTCTTTTTCCGAATAATTTTTACTAAAAGCGACAAAATCCGTCAAAACAGGTTTTCCTTCAGTAATTGTCCCAGTTTTATCAAATACGACCGTTTTTATTCTATGAGTTGTTTCCAGAGCTTCTCCACTTTTAATAAGTATTCCGTTCTCTGCTCCTTTTCCAGTTCCAACCATTATAGATGTAGGTGTTGCAAGTCCCAATGCACATGGACAGGCAATTACTAAAACCGAAATAAAAAATGAAAGTGACGTAACTAACCCCGCACCAAAAATGTACCACGCAAGTCCAGTAACTAGTGCAATTCCCATAACTATCGGAACAAAATATCCAGCGACAGTATCAGCCATTCTTGAAATTGGCGCTTTTGACCCTTGAGCTTCTTCCACCAATTTTATTATTTGTGACAACATCGTATTTTTCCCAATTTCTGTCGCTTCAAATTTAATGCTCCCATTTTTATTTATACTTCCGCCAACAACTTTATCTCCTACATTTTTTGTAACCGGCAAACTTTCTCCAGTCAACATCGACTCATCAACTGATGTAGTTCCTTCAGTTATAATTCCATCAACCGCTATTTTTTCTCCCGGCTTTACAGCAACAATATTTCCAACACTCAGATTTTCTATCATAACTTCTTTTTCTACACCATTTTCAACAATTTTCGCTTTTTTTGGCTGCAATCCAATCAGTTTTTTTATTGCTGACGAAGTTTGCCCTTTTGTTCTAGCTTCCAATAATTTTCCCAATGAAATTAAAGTTATTATGATTCCAGCTGACTCATAGTGCAAGTCCATTGCGTAATGATGTGCATTTTTGGAATCCAATATCGCTGCAGCTGTCGAAATTAAACTATAAACCAAAGCTGCCCCTGAACCCATTGCAATAAGTGAATCCATATTTGGAGATTTTCTAAAAATATTTTTTATTCCGTGTATGAAAAAATCTCTTCCCGCATATATAATTGGTATAACAAATACCAATTGCGCCAATGCAAAATTTAACGGATGTTCCTTGTGATTTAAAAATCTTGGAACTGGCGCTCCCATCATATGATGTCCCATCGAAATGTAAAGTAGAGGTATAGAAAAAATAATCGCAAGAATCAATTTATTTTTCATTTCTTTTATTTTATCCTGATACATCTTAACTTTTTCTTCTTCCGAAACATTTTCTATAAGCCCATATCCGCTCTTTTCAACTATTTCTCTAATTTTCTCAAAATTATATTTATTTTCATCAAAGTTCACAGTCATTTTTTCAGTTGCCAAATTTACAGTTGCATCAATTCCATCGCATTTATTTACCGCTTTTTCAACTGTCAAAGCACACGCCGCACAATTCATCCCAGTGACTGTGTAAACTTTTTTTGTTTTTTCTGAATTTTCCATTTTTCCATCTCCCTTATTTTAAAAATTTTCTAAATATGCAAATGCCCATTTTTTTCACAATTACATTGCCCCTTCAGACATTTGCACAAAACTTTTGAAACTGCACTTTCTTTTTTTACTTCCACCGCTTTTAAAATAATTTCTAAATCGTCAAAACTTAGCTCACTATTTTCAATCACACAAGCTATCATTTTTCCAACTTTTGTATCGCAAATCTTTTTAAAAGTTCCCAAAATATAAATTTGGGCGACTTCCTTTTCCGTGTATTCCGTGGAATAAAGATATTTATTCCCAATTTCCCGCTTTTTCAAAATTTTTCGCTCCAAAAGCCTATTAAGCAACGTTTTAACCGTCGTCCGCTTCCAGTTCATCTTCTCCCCCAGAACTTCAAAGACAAAGTTACTCGTAACTTCATCATTTGCCCATACAACTCTCATTATTTCCCATTCTGAATCAGTTATATGATATTTCTCTTCCATAAAAATCTCACCTTTTAAAAATTTAAAAATAAAACGACTACATTTGTAACCTATATTAATAGTTTACAACAGTAATCGTTTTTTGTCAAGTCAAAAATATTTATTTTTTTACATAAAATATCATTGTAAGTATAAAAACTACTTTAAACACTATATAAATTTGAAAAAATCTATTTATTCTAGGAGTTTCCTCACGCCCTTCATCTTTTATAATCGAATAATCTAAAATCCATAGCAAAATTAGATACACGGCTATACTTGCCAATGAGAATGCTCCTGTAAAAAAATAAATTACTTCTAAAAATAAAAATATATATATTTTAAATGTCGTTCTTTTACTTATAAAAAATATATTTATAAGATTATAATTTGCATATACATATAGTAAAATCATAAGCACAATTCCCATATAATTTGAAACAACATCAATTTTTTTTAACACAAAAACTGCAAAATATGCTATGATTGACATCATTAAAATTCTAGATTTTTCATTCCTATTTTTGTTTAATTCCTTTTTTTCATTCATTTTTAATCGTCTCCTAACTTTATGTCGTCATAAATTTTTTTTAATTTGGATTTTTTTTCTTTTGTAAAAATTTCATTTTCATTTTTATTTTTACTTTTTAAATAATTCGATTTTCTCAAATTTTTAATTGCATAAGTTGGGTCATTTGTGACGAAATTATTTAAGTAGCAAAATTTATAAAATGATTTTATTACCGACATTTTTCGCAAAATTGAACTTTCTTTTAATTTTTTTGAAATATGTTGAGCAAACTCAATTACATCTTCTTCCAAAATTTTATCAAAACTTTTTGAAAAAAAATCTAAAAATTGCTTCAAATCCCTTTTATAGCCAATCAATGTTCGTTCAGAATCGCCTTTTTCAAATTCCAAAAAATCTAAAAATTCTTTTATCAAAATATTATTTTTTCTTTTGATCTTCAAATTTTTTTCGGTTTTTAAATTTTCTTTATTCTTCAATTTTTTTTCTTTTTCCAAATCTTTTCCCATTTTAAACATCCATCTTTTTTCTTTTTTAATTGTTTTTCCATTATTTCCTTTGCGTGATTAATCGAAACTTGCGTTATATTATCTCCCGAAATTATTCTTGCTATTTCACGAATTCTCTCATTTTCGTTAAGCTCCCGCACTTTAGTTTCAGTAAAATTATTTTCTATTTCTTTTTTTATCAAAAATTGCTGATTTGCAGACCCAGCAATTTGTGGGGAATGTGTGACACAAATAATTTGCGTATTTTTTGAAAGTTCTTTTAATTTTTGTGCGACTTTTCTCACTGTTTCGCCAGAAATTCCCGTGTCAATCTCGTCAAAAATTAAAACAGAAATATTGTCAACCTCAGAAAATACTGTTTTTAGTGCCAACATTATCCGAGAAACTTCTCCGCCAGACGCAATTTTTACAAGCGGCTTAAAATTTTCCCCGACATTTGTCTTAATCAAAAATTCCACTTTATTTATTCCATTTGGTGTAATTTCATTATTTTTCTGAATTGACACTTGAAATTTAGCACTTTCCATATTTAAATCATAAAGCTGAATATCAATTGTATTTTGAAGCGCACAAGCTATATTTTCTCGCATTTCGCTTAACTTTTCACCATTTTCAAAATATTTTTTAATAAGTTCTTTTTTTTCTTCTTTCAAATTTTCAAGCTCATCATTTTCAAAATTCACAAAATTTAAGTCTTTTAAAATTTTATCTTTATACTCCAAAATTTCTCCAATTGTCGCACCATACTTCAATTTTAATTTATTAATTTTATCAATTCTTTTCACAACTTTTTCAAGTTTCGTGTCATTCACTTCTTCCACATCTCCAATAAAATTGTCGATTGAATAGGAAACTTCTTCGACTTCATAGACGATAGATTCCACTTTTTCTGATAACTCTCCATAAATTTCTGACAAATCCGACAGCTGCTCCAAATTTTTTCTAACTTTTCCAAGAGCCGACAAAATTGAAAAATCCCCTTCTTTTAACCACTGTGAAGACTCTTCCAGCTTTTCACTAATTTTTCCTGAATTAAATAAAATTTTATATTCTTCTTCCAGCTCACTATCTTCATTTATTTTCAAATCCAAATCATTTATTTCGTTAAACTGAAATTCCAAAACATCTTTTTTTTCTAAAAGCTTTGCCTTTTGCTCTTCAATTTTTTCAATTTTTAAATTTACTTTTTTTATTTCATCCACATTTTTTTTGACTTCTTTTAACAAATTTTTTCCCGCATCATTCAAGAATCTATCCAGCAAATTTAGATGAAACTCACTGTTTAAAAGTGACTGATGTTCATGCTGTCCGACCAAGTCTATAATATTCTCCATCATTTCCTTCAATTTTGACAGTGTAACCCGTGTCCCATTCACTGTAATTTTAGATTTAGAATTTTTATCAAAAGTTCTAGTCACAATAATTTCGTCGTCATTTATCTCAAACCCAAGTTCATTCAATCTTTTTTTTTGTTTTTCAGTAATTTCAAAAATTCCTTCGGCAAAAAGACTCTCTTCCCCATTTCTAATCATTTCCAGATGGCTTCTCTCACCAATTAGAAGCGATATTCCGTCCAAAATAATAGATTTTCCAGCTCCAGTTTCCCCAGTCAGCGCAACAAAATTTTTGCTAAATTCCAAATCCAAATTTTTTATTATCGCCAAATTATTCAATCTTAACTCTCTTAACATCCTTTTCCTTTCATTCGCTAATTTTATAAAACAAAATCTCCCCATTTTAATTTTTCTCTCAAAATACCAAAATAATCGCTGTTTACAGGTTTAATTATTTTTATTTTTTTATTCGACAGGGTAGCTAAAAGCTCATCTTCCGGCTTAATTCCGAACCACAAATTTCCATCTATGTTCAAATGAACTTCGGCTTCTCTTGAAGTCGCCTTGAAGCTCAATGTTTCACATCCATTTATAACAATTGGCCTAGCAGTCAAACTTTGTGGAGATAGTGGCGTTATTATCAAAGCGTTTAAATTTGGATGGACAATTGAACCTCCAGCTGACAAAGAATAAGCTGTTGAGCCAGTTGGTGTTGCAACTATAATTCCATCTGCTCTATACTTATTTACAAAAATTCCATTTGAGAAAACTTCCACCTGAATTAAGTGAGCTTCATGACCACCTTTTGTTATCACAAGCTCATTTAGTGCATAAAATGTGTTGCCGTTGTATTTTACTTCCATAAGTGAACGGTTTTCTATCTTATAATTTTCATTTTTTTGATAATTTTTTAACATTTCAACCGCATTTTCTGGATTTATTTCGACTAAATATCCAAGCGAACCAAGATTAATCGCAAGAATTGGAATGTCTGATATAATCGCTTCTTTTGCAGCTTTTAACATTGTCCCGTCTCCACCTAGTGAAATTAACAAATCTGCTTCCTTCACATCTTCCACTTCCAATATTTCACTTTCTTTTAAATAATTATAAAAGTTTTTAAGTAATTCTTCATTTGCATATTCACTTTTCACAATTTTTACTTTTTTCACTACATTTTCTTTTTTTTTCATAATCATCCGCCTATTTTTTTTCAAAAATTTATTTTCTATAAAAACTAAAAAAATAACCCAAAGATATAGTTATTTTTTACTATATTTCCTTTGAGTAGTTATTTTATAAACTATTTCTAAAATTAGGTCTCGGTATAAGCCGGATTCTGTATTAGTCAATCATTTATCTAAATTAATAATCACTTATTAACTTTAGCGAATTACCCATCAAAGTAAAGGCGGGGAACCTCTTTTCACTTTTCTACTTATTCTTGCTTCAGGAGGGGTTTACCAGGCTAATTTAATTGCTTAAATTACCGGTAGTCTCTTACACTACCTTTTCACCCTTACCTAAACAGGCGGTCTATTTTCTGTGGCACTTTCCTTAAGATTTCTCTCAACAGCCGTTAACTGTCTCCTTCCCCTGTGAAGTCCAGACTTTCCTCTTAAAAAATTTTTTAAGCGATTAACTCCGAAACCATTAATATAAAGTTATTTTATCATTTTTTATCACTTTTTGTCAATAGTTTCAATCCTTGTTTTAATGGATAAACTACTTTAACTATTAAAGTATC
>ERZ772960.1264-NODE-1264-length-20496-cov-22.704613_pt1 | contig 20496 bp, 11 predicted proteins | sample MGYA00580678_ERZ772960 | MGnify/ENA primary metagenome ERZ772960 (study PRJEB29015, sample SAMEA2737930) | human oral metagenome | biome: human oral; feature: human-associated habitat; material: dental | place: China | collected 2059 ... | reverse complement strand
CAAGTACCTTCGCGCGTACCTTATATAATATGGGCGTGCGTGAAGCGAAGAAGACAGAGCAGGCAGACATCTGCCTGATTAACACCTGTTCGGTCACTGAGGTTGCCGATCATAAGTGCCGTCAGATCATTCATCGTATGGTCCGTCAGAACCCAGGAGCCTTTGTCATCGTGACAGGTTGCTATGCTCAGCTTGAGAGTGCAACGGTAGCGAAGATTGAAGGAGTTGACCTTGTCTTGGGGAGTAATGAGAAGGCTGACCTCGTGCAGTACCTTAGTGACGCATGGAATAAGGTCGATTCTGCTAAGGAAGAAGCACAGGAAGGGGAGTACCACTCTGTTAAGACGAAGGATATCAAGAGTTTTCAAGCAAGTTGCTCACGTGGTAATCGCACGCGCTACTTCCTTAAGGTGCAAGATGGATGTAATTACTTCTGTACTTATTGTACGATTCCCTTTGCACGAGGTTTCTCTCGTAACCCTACCATTCAGTCGCTTGTTGCACAGGCAGAGGAGGCTGCCAAGGAGGGAGGAAAGGAGATTGTGCTAACGGGAGTGAACATAGGTGACTTCGGAAAGACCACTGGCGAGCGCTTCTTAGACCTTGTCAAGGCATTAGATAAGGTTGAGGGAATACAGCGTTACCGTATTAGTTCGTTGGAGCCCGACCTGATTGACGATGACTTAATAGCCTATTGTGCTGAGTCACGAGCCTTTATGCCTCATTTCCATATCCCCCTTCAGAGTGGTTCTGACGAGGTGTTGAAGTTGATGCACCGCCGTTATGACACGCAGCTCTTTGCCCACAAGATACGACTCATTAAGGAGAAGATGCCGAGAGCATTTATCGGTGTGGATGTAATGGTGGGTTCTCGTGGTGAAAGACCAGAGTTTTTTGAGGACTGTTATAACTTTCTCAATTCCCTTCCTATCACCCAACTGCATGTCTTCCCCTACTCTGAACGCCCAGGCACAGCGGCCCTGTCAATCCCATACGTGGTAGACGACCGTGAGAAGAAACACCGTGCTCACAAGCTCTTGAAGCTGTCGGACGAGAAGACACGTGCTTTCTATGCGGCGCATATAGGGCAGGAAGTCAACGTACTCTTCGAGAAAGCCGCACGTGGTAAGGCTATGCATGGTTTCACAGACAACTATATTCGTGTGGAGCTATCGCCTGCGCAGGCAAAAGAGGAGTATGACAACCAAATCCTCCGAGTACGTTTAGGCGAGTTCAACTTCGATCAGAGCTCATTAAAAGCAGACCTCTTATGAAAGTAGCCATTGTCATTCTGAACTGGAACGGACGCAGCATGATGGAGCAATACCTGCCTTCTGTGCTGAAATTCTCACGTAATGAAGCCGAGATAATCATTGCTGACAATGCCTCAACAGACGATTCTGTTGCATGGCTAAAAGCTACTTATCCCTACTTACGGGTGATTGAGTTGCCGGAGAACTATGGCTTTGCTGAGGGGTATAACCGTGCTCTTAAGCAGGTAGACAGCGAGTATTACGTGCTACTAAACAGTGATGTCGAGGTGACGCACCACTGGTTAACACTGCTCATAGAGGAGATGGAAGCCCATGAAGACATAGCGGCTTGTCAGCCGAAGTTGCTCTCTGTGGCCAATCCTGACGCTTTTGAGTATGCGGGAGCATCGGGTGGCTTCCTCGACCGTTACGGTTATCCGTTCTGCAGAGGACGTATCTTTGACACGGTGGAGGACGATAATGGGCAGTATGATAACAGTGAGGAAGTGCTTTGGGCAACAGGTGCTTGCCTAATGATACGTGCTAAAGACTATTGGACAGCAGGCGGTTTAGATGGGCGTTTCTTTGCCCACAATGAGGAAATAGACCTCTGTTGGCGCCTGCATCAGATGGGGAAACGCATCTTCTGCTTCCCTGAGAGCTATGTCTATCACGTCGGAGGCGGTACGTTACCCAAGTCGAATCCACGTAAGACCTTCCTGAACTTCCGCAATAACCTTACTATGTTGTGGAAGAACTTACCAGAGGATGAGTTGAAGCATGTCATGCGTGTAAGATGGTTCTTAGACTATCTCGCAGCATTTCAAGCACTGATACAGAAGCGTAATTGGGGTGAGTTCAAAGCGATCCTATCGGCACGTCGTGCCTTTAAGAAGTGGAGACACGAGTTCGAACGACTACCAAGTCATCTTGAGAAGAGCGATGGTCATAGAGAGAAACTACCGTCCTGTACGCATGATGGGCGCAAGGAGTATTCCCTTCTTTGGCAGTATTATGTGAAAGGACATAAGCTCTTTGAGACTCTACCTGAATAAAAATAAGAAAAGATTGCACGCCTTTTTAATATTTTTAGCATATCACTTGCGCTTTAAAATAATTTTTAGTAATTTTGCAGAGAATACTCAATTATTGTAAAAAGTAACCAGTGAAATATCTCTATTACATATTAGTTGTCGTACTGTTCACCTGCGTTGGTTGTAAGTTTAGGCTTACACCAGATGATGGGAGAGACTCCTCTCTATTGTTTGAGATAGATCGCTATGACCGTTTGGAGTATCGTTATTTGACAACAGGTGACTTCTCTGCCCTCCAACAGATGAATACTGAGTATCCTATTGAGACTCGTACGCTAATAGAAGATGTAGTAAAGATAGGCGAGATAACCGATCCTGACATCAATACTAAGTTCTTGAAGTTCTATCAAGACACAACTTTACAGTCGGTCATCGCCGCTGTCGAGTCGGAGTATGCCAATACGGAGGACCTTGATCACCAGTTTAGTTCGGCTTTCAAACGGTTGAGACAACTCTTGCCGAATGTTGCCATACCAAGAGTCTATGCCCAGATATCGGCTTTAGACCAGAGTATTGTGGTCGGAAATGGTACGATAGGCATCTCATTGGATAAATATCTCGGACCTAACTACCCATTGTATGCGAAGTTCTATTCACCTACACAGCGCAAACAGATGTCGCGTGAGTACATCCTACCAGACTGTATGACCTTCTATTTGATGAGTGTCTATCCTCTTCAACACTTTGAGTCGCGTCCGCAGGTGGAGCGTGATCTACAAATAGGAAAGATACAATGGCTTGTTAATCAGGTCATGACGAAGCGCATCTATCACAGTCGTTACGAAGAGGCGGTCGATGAATATATGAAAAAGAACCCCAAGATCTCGAATGAGGAACTGCTTCGTATGACGGATTTCTCTAAGTTTAATACCACTGGCAATTAACGATTACAACTCAGTTGAGCTGAAACAATTATACTGTCCCCTCTCAGAACCAACGGTGTCGACCGTAGGAATGGTTTTGTAGAGGGGATTTTTGTGTCTATACGTGTGTATGTCTGGTATGTCTGCTACTCCTAACAAAGGTCTATTTGTCTGTTTCCTTACAGATTGGCTACTTTTTTCTCTCACAGATTGCACGGTCGTAACAGATGTGTTCTACCCACGGTCGAACGCATGAGAATAGTGGTCTTTCCTCCTTCTCAACCTCCGCAGGGAGGAGTATGTGGTGTGAGATCATCTCTATAAGGCGTTCGTGAAGAAGAAAGAAATCATTAGATATCATTGTGCTTAACTCGTTCAAAATGCAAGAACTATCTCCTCTGTAATTGAGTCTATAACACACAAGAAATCAAGATGTTACATACTCCATTGGAGAAGACGCCTTTCTTGCCCCAAGAAGGGCCTCCTCTTGCCCCAAGAAGGGCATGTTCTCAAACGAAGAAGGGCATGTTCTCAAATGTAGAAGGACGAAAAAAGGAGACAAGGGGAGAAGGTGGGTAGAGGGGACCTCCCCCGACCCCTCCGAAGGAGGGGAGCACCAAGCTACTAAGAGAAAACCAATGACGTTTGTAGTTGTGGATGTTTAATATGATATTACTAGCATGTAGACTTTAATACTCAATAGTAAACATCTAACACCCAACAAAGCACGCCATCAACACCTAACATTAAACACCTAACACCCAAAAATTACCACCTAACACCCAACAAAGGCATTCCATCACCACCCAACATTAAACACCCACCACCCACCACCCGCCTAACAAATTTGTTAGAACATTCTTGTTTATCCTCTTTTTTTTATATATTTGTGGCGAAAACTATTATGTTCTAACACTTAAACGATAATTTATGGAAAAAGGGAAAGCTATCTGCAAAGTCCTGAAAGAGGTTCGTCAGAGAATTGCGAAAGAGAATGGAATAAGCTACAAGCCGGTAGAGTGTCATCATGAGGGCGAGTGTTCTGGTACTTGCCCAGGCTGCGAGAAGGAGATTCGTTACCTCGAAGAACAACTGAGGAACAAGCAGCGTGGAGGATTGGGATTGAAGGTTGCGGGTATTGCTGCAGGTGTTTGTGTGACAGTATTGCCAATGGCTGCTATGGTACAAACAGAGAGTAAGATTAGTCTGGAGGCGAATCCCCAGCTCATAAAGCAGGATAGTGTAAAAGTGGTGGACCTGACGGCGGGTAATCCCGATGCCGTGCTCTTACGTGGTCAGGTGCTTGATAAGGATACAAAAGATTCATTATTTAGAGCAGTTGTTATGTTGAAAGAGTCAACAGCACCCAATGGATTGGGGGCATGTACCAATGTGGATGGCTGGTATGCAGTGAAAGCTCTGCCAACCGACACCTTAGAAGCTGGCTTTGTAGGCTATCATAAGACTTATGTAACGGTTAAAGAGCTGTTAGCGACAAAGGATAAGACGATTTATCTTGAGGAGGATACTACCAATAAGTATGTTATTTTCACCGTTGGAGGCATAGAAGGAACACCAGGGAAGCATCATCCAAAGAAAGGACCTAAGTCGCACAAGGAAAAGAAGTGAAAGAAGAAATAAAGAGAAGTTGATGGTATGACGAAAGGAAGGAGTACTTGTAAGTTGCTGAAGAGTATTCGGCAGCAGATAGCGGATGCCAATGGTATCAGCTATCAGCCTAAGGAGTGTCAGCACAAGGGGGATTGTACGGGTACTTGTCCTGCTTGTGAAGCGGAGATACGTTACCTTGAACGGGAGTTGAAAGCACGTAAGGGTAATGGCTTCGGTATGAAGGTGGCTGGTATAGCAGCAGGTATCTGCGCTACGGTAATGCCGATGACCGCTGCTGCGCAAGCTGTTAAGCCTGATAGTACGGCTAACCCTCCTGTACAAACAACCAAGAAAGCCCCTATAAAGGTAGTAGACCTTTCTGATGGATGTGCATCACCTGTGATTGTACGTGGAATGGTCATAGACAGTGATGATAAGGAACCCTTGGTTGGAGCTTCGATCTTAATAGACGGAACTACCAAGGAGACGGTCACAAATGTAGATGGACAGTTTGCTTTGAAAGTACCGTCAGACACGTCGTTGGTTATTTCATATATAGGTTGTAAGGATAAGAAGGTTCGTGTAAGTTCTCTTTTAAGTTCTGACAATAATGTTATTATGCTTGAGGAGGATGAAGCTATTGATTTTTCGGGAATAGCAGGAGGAGTCGTGACTGTTGTGCCAAACTACGATGATGTGTATGGTCACATGACTTATAAACTAAAGTCACACATGGAGAAGAATAAAAAGAAGTGTAAGTAAGGATAAGGATTATGGCAAAAGGAAAGAGTACATGTAAGTTGCTGAAGGATATTCGGCAGCAGATAGCGGATGCTAATGGTATCAGCTATCAACCCAAAGAGTGTCACCACAAGGGGGATTGTGCGGGTACTTGTCCTGCTTGTGAGGAGGAGATACGTTACCTTGAAGGGGAGTTGAAAGCACGTAAGGGTAATGGCTTCGGTATGAAGGTGGCTGGTATCGCAGCAGGTATCTGCGCTACGGTAATGCCGATGACTGCTGCTGCGCAAGCTGTTAAGCCCGATAGTACGGCTAACCCTCCTGTGCAAACAACCAAGAAAGCCCCTATAAAGGTAGTAGACCTTTCTGATAGTTGTGCATCACCTGTGGTTGTACGTGGAATGGTCATAGACGAAGAAAATAAAGAACCAGTGATAGGTGCTTCTGTTGTAATAGATGGAACAGACAAGGGCATTGCAACAGATATAGATGGACAGTTTGCTTTGAAAGTACCATCAGACACGTCGTTGGTTATTTCATATATCGGTTATAAGAAGCAAAAGGTTCATGTAAGTTCTCTTTTACGTTCAGAGAATAATGTTATTATTCTTAAAGTCGATGGGAGTTTGTTACTTGGAGACCTTGCTGTAGTTACGAAGACAATATATGGCGATGATGTATATGGTCGTAGGACTTATAAGGTGAAGTCGCATAAGGAGAAGACGAAGAAGTGTAAGTAAAGATTAAGGTTATGGTGAAAGGGAAGAGTACTTGTAAGCTACTAAAGAGTATTCGGCAGCAGATAGCAAATGCGAATGGTATTAGCTATCAGCCTAAGGAGTGTCACTATGAGGGGGAGTGTGCAGGTACTTGCCCTGCTTGTGAGGCAGAGATACGCTATTTAGAGACACAGTTAAGAGAACGGAAACGCAAGGGATGGGGCATGAAAGTGGCTGGCTTGGCTGCAGGCATTTGTGTTGCTACGGTCCCGCTTACATCATGTCAGAATAGTCCCAAAGCTTGCAACGTTGAGAGCAAAGCTCAGGATTCTACTGATATGTTAGTTCAGGGCGAGACAGAAGTTATGCCAGAAGTACGTACACGAGATTTGAAGCACTCCATAACTATTAGTGGGCGAGTGCTTAATGCGTCATCTGGTGAGGCAGCTTCTGAGGTTAATATTATTATACAAGGTGGTAAGAAGAGAGTGTCTTTGGGCGAGGATGGAAGGTTTGCCTTGCAGGTTAATTGCAATGACACGCTCGTGTTCTCATCTTATGGGTATATAGATAAGGTGATAGCAGTGAAGTCTATTCGTAATCCTAACGATATGGTTGTCCGTTTAGAACCCTCTCTTGACAAAGTAGGAGAGATAGATAGGGAGTATTTAGAGAAAGAGTTAGAAAACAGTGCAGCCCCGCAATCCCATCAAGAGAAATGCAGTCAGAATTAACATCACCGTTTATAGCCATCAATCGGCATAGGCTCTCTACCGATGGGGAGGGCGTAACAACATTGGTAGGGTTCCATGGTTGTCCGCTTCATTGCGTCTACTGCTTAAATCCTCAGTGCTTACAAGCTGATGGGGTATGGTGTAGGATGACGCCAGGAGAGTTATATAGTGAGGTGGAGATAGACGACCTCTACTTTATGGCAACGGGTGGTGGTATCTGCTTTGGAGGTGGTGAACCCCTCTTACATTCAGACTTCATCAAGGCCTTTGCAGGCATAATGAACCCTGAATGGATATTGACAATAGAGACGTCACTCAATGTACAGCTTGAGAGGGTCAAGTCTGTTGCCCCTTTGATAAAGCTGTGGTATGTTGATATTAAGGATATGAACCCTGATATCTATAAGGCATACACTTGTAAAGACAATGCTCTGGTAATCAGTAATCTTCGGTGGTTAGTAGCGAACGGGTATGCTGATAAGGTGATTATTCGCTTACCCTTAATACCCAAATATAACACAGACAAAGACCGGCAAGAGAGTCGGCAGCAGTTGGAGAAGATGGGCTTTACACGCTTCGATACGTTTAATTATATAATAAGGTAGGAATATTAATACTCTATAATATACATAGTTCATCTTTTGAAATATCCTTTGAAATCATTATCTTTGCAATTAATAAAAAGAAAGAGAGTATGAGAAAATCCCTTATCATTTTATCAATTATATTTCTGTTGTTGCCTATCAGCGTAACAGCACAGAGTTTCGATGCCTTATGGCAACAAGTAAATCAAGCAGAGAGAATGGACCTGCCAAAGACACAAATCAGCTTATTGCAGCAGATTGAACGGAAGGCACAGAAGGAGAAAGCCTATGGACAGGTGTTGGCAGCAAGTCTGATGGCATCAAGGTTAGGGACAGAGATAGCTCCAGACTCTGCTGAGGTGGAGCTTAAACGATTGAAGGCAAAGGCAAAGATGGTAGAAGGTAAGGATGAGGTTTTATCGGCTATCTATAACTGTGTCTTGGGTGTGATAGATCGGAATGAAGATGATGGTAATGCTGACGAATACTTTAAGAAGGCACTTGCCAATCCTTCTCTATTGGCAAGCCAGAAAGCAGCTGACTTTCAGCCATTGGTAGAACTCGGTAAAGACGATAATATCTTCAAGGGCGACCTGTTGCATGTTATTGGTATGCAGGTGGGCAACTACGATAAACTACATAGTTATTACAAAAGCGTTGGAAACCGAGAAGCAGCTTGCTACACGGCCTTGATGGGAATAGAGGAGAAAGAAGAGAGTATTCCAAAGCTCGACTCACTCATGCAAGAGTATAGCGACTTACCTATAAGTGGGGAAGTTGCAATACAACGTTATCTATGTATGGGCAAGGACACACCCGTTGAGAAGAAGATAGCTTATATTGATGATGCCCTCGTTCGATGGGCCTCATGGACGCGAATAGTGCGTTTACGTAATATCCGTATGTCGCTGACAGAACCGAAGTTCGATGCTCGTTTTGATAAGTCTAATGTTAGTTCGTCGGAGAAGAATAACTGGGTTAGACTGAATACACGCAACTTGTCGAATGTTACCGTAACTGTTACACGTACGAGTCTGGCTGGAGATCACCTCCTTCGTGTCAATGTTGAGAAGGATAGGGATAAGTTGATGGCAAGCCTGTTGCCCGCAACAAAGCAGACAATCAACCGTACTTACACTGGTCATAAGGACTATGAAGAGGTGAAGGACTCCTTCTTAATGCCTACATTACCTTTGGGTGTCTACCTTATTAAGATAGAGAGTTCTAATAAGGATGTCCGACCAGAGTATGCTTTCTACTATGTTAGTGACCTCTATGTCATGTCTGAACGGCAGCCGGAGGGGCTGTCACGGTATGTTGTAGTTAATGTTGTGGATGGGCAACCAGTAGCCGATGTAAAGGTTAGAGCTATCTATGCAGAATATTATGGTAAGCCTTCTGTTGTCAAGAAGCAGGTGACGAACAAGAAAGGGGAGGTTGTGTTTGAGACGGAAAGCAATACCCCAAAGATCTATGTCGCTACGAGTAAGGACAAAGCCTTTAGGGAAGTAAGACTGGAAAGTTCGTATGATTACAGCGGGAGAAACTATGACAACTTGGTAACTGAGGTCTTCACGGATAGGAGTATCTATCGTCCTGGACAGACAGTGTACGCATCTGTCATTGCTTATCAGAATACAAAGCAAGGCTATAAGACGAAGGCTGCAGGCGGACTAACCTTCGATATGATCTTACGTGACGCTAATTATAAGGAGATTGGGCGTAAGTCAGTGACTACAGACAGCTTCGGTACTGCTGCAGCCGACTTTGAGCTGCCTACAAGTGGACTGACTGGAGAATTCTCTATCAAGGCAGATTACGGTACAAAAGGGTATGAGTCATTCTCGGTAGATGAGTATAAGCGCCCAACGTTTGACGTAAGTTTTGACGAATATAAGGATAAGTATGCTATCGGTGACACTATCAAGTTGATTGGACATGCTAAGAGTTTTGCTGGTGTACCAGTACAAGGTGCAAAGGTGCATTACGTTGTCACGCGTAATACAAGCTATTGGTGTAGCTTCTATGAAGACGTTGCAAGTGTGAACGAACAGGACGTTATGACAGATGATAAGGGTGAGTTCGTTGTTACCGTACCTTTTGTATTGTCTGACAAGGTCAAGAAGGAAATAGAAGCCGGTAATGAAGACTTTCGCTCACTATTCTATCGTTTTAGAGTGGAAGCGTCGGTAACTGATGCTGCCGGTGAGACCCATGAGGGCTATGCGTCGTTACCAATAGGTACAAAAGAGACGTTCTTGTCTTGTAATCTCCCTTATAAGAATCTGCGCAATAGCCTTAAAACGATAAAGTTCGGTTACTATAATGTTGCAGGAAATACTCTTGATGGTACTGTGAAGTATGTGATAGTACCACAGCAGAAGGATAAGAGTAAGTATGTATATGGCAATTACACGACCGTGAAGGCTAATGAGGAGGTTGCTATAAAGGCTTTGTCTTCTGGAGCATATCGTCTACATGCAATTTGTGGGGCGGATACAATAGACCAGGACTTTATTGTCTTCTCTTTAGATGATAAGCGTCCTGTTATTGAGACACATGACTGGTTCTATCTGAGTGGGAACCAATTCCCTCGTGATGGAGGTCCTATCTATATGCAGGTAGGCTCAAGCGATGAGAATCAATATGTTGTTTATTCTATCTTCTCAGGCGATAAAGTGATTGAGACAGGCGCTTTCAATCAGAGTAATAGTATAACGACTCGTAAGTTTATATATAAGGAAGAGTATGGTGATGAGCTATTTCTTAATTATGCTTGGGTAAAGAATGGCGTTCTGTATAGGCATTCTGAGAGGATTAGCCGTCCGTTACCAGATAAGAACTTAATAGTGAAATGGAAGACATTCCGTAATAAGCTTACCCCAGGACAACAGGAGGAATGGACAGTGACCATTAATCGTCCTGATGGTAAGGCGGCTAATGCTCAGTTGATGGCAACGCTTTATGATAAGAGTCTTGACGAGCTTATGTCTCATTCATGGAGCTTTAACAGCTTCTTCTCACTTAACTATACATTTGCTGAATGGCGTAGTCCTCGCTATAGTGGCTTCTATCTTTCAGCTGATGCAAACCTTCATTATTATAATGTGGATCAGTTGTCTTTCTCAAAGTTTGATAGCCGCTTCTTACAACAATTTGATTTTCCAGATACACGTTATTACTCTTCTACATCCGACAGGATGATGAGTATGACACGTACTTTTGATGCACAGGCTGTGAAAGAGGAGTCTGCTATGGCCGAGGTTGCTAAGGATGGCTATGAAGATGACAATGGATCGGAAGTGAAATTTACTGCTCCTGTTATCAAGAAAGATGAGGAGATAAAGCAAGAAAAGGACAAAACGAAGACTGTAAAGCCTTCTATGCGTGAGAACCTTAATGAGACTGCCTTCTTCTATCCGCAGTTGCAGACAGATGGGAACGGTAATGTAAGTATTAAGTTCACCCTTCCTGAGAGCTTAACAACGTGGCGCTTCATGGGATTAGCACACGATGAGGATATGAACAATGGCTTCCTTTCTGATGACATCGTGGCTCAGAAGACCTTGATGGTGCAACCTAACATGCCTCGCTTTGTCCGTATGGGTGATGAGGCGATGCTTTCTGCGCGCTTGTTCAACCTTTCTGAGAAGGATATCAATGCTAAGGCAAAGATTGAAATACTTGACCCTGCAACGGAGAAGGTGCTCTTCACGGATAGTAAGGCTGTTGTTTTGAAGGCACAGGGTGGTGGCTCGGCAACATATAGTTTAGCTTCGTTGTTGGCTAAGGACGCTAACAAGCTCACAGCTGACCAATCCTTGCTCATTGTACGCTTCTTGGTTGAGGGCGGTGGGTTCTCTGATGGGGAGCAACACTACCTATCAGTGCTTCCTAACAAGGAGTATGTGACAAACACCTATCCATTTACTCAGAATGAGGTAGGCGTTAAGACAATAGATATCAGTAAGCTCTTCCCAAAGAAGAGTACCGACCAGAAGCTTACAGTAGAGTACACTAACAACCCTAACTGGTTGATGATTCAGGCCTTGCCATATATCTCTAAGACAAATGACGATAATGCTATCAGTCTTGTTTCGGCTTATTATGCAAATTACTTGGGTAATCACATCATGAGTACTTCACCAGTGATTAAGCAGACTATTGAGCAATGGAAGAAGGAGAGCAGTAAGGAGACTTCAATGATGTCGGCCTTGGAGAAGAATCAAGAACTTAAGTCGCTGGCACTTAATGAGACGCCTTGGGTGATGGAGGCAAAGAACGAAAGCGAGCAAAAACAGCAACTCGTACGTTTCTTCGACGCTAATCAGTTGCAGAACAACCTTACTTCAATTTTCAAGAAATTGAAGGATTTGCAGCAATCTGATGGTTCGTTCTCTTGGTGGCCAGAGATGAAGGGAAGTTTGTATATGACGGTTGCGGTGACAAAGACACTCGCTCGTCTGCAGAGTATTACGACTCCAACGCCAGAGCAAACGGACATGATTAAGGTTTCTTTCCGTTTTATGGATAAGAAGGTGGCTAAGTGTGTGAAGGAGATGAAGCGTTACGAGAAGAAGTATGACACTACTCTCTTCCCGTCTGATGACCTTTGTGATTATCTCTACACCAATGCTTTGTTCTATCACGACCGTTCTACAAATGATATTAAGTACCTCATTGACCGCTTGACCAAGATGCCTACGGAATTAACCATTTATGGTAAGGCTAACACAGCAGTAATCCTTCAGCAGTATGGTAGGGTTGAGAAGGCACGTCAATACCTACAGAGTATCAAGGAATATACGGTTTATACGGAGGAGAAGGGACGTTATTTCGATTCTAAAAACGCTTATTACAGTTGGCGTGATTATAAGATACCAACGCAGGTGGCGGCTATCGAGGCCTTAAAGGCCATCGCACCTAATGATAGTAAGACGCTTATCGAGATGCAGCGGTGGCTCTTACAGGAGAAGCGTACGCAGGCTTGGGACACACCATTGAACTCTGTCAATGCTGTTTGGGCCTTTACTAATAAAGGTAACTGGCTGATGCAGAACGGAGAACACGCTACGTTGTTGCTTGACAACCAACCTTTACAGACGACACAGCCTACTGCTGGCTTGGGATATGTGAAGGTTTCGCAGCCTGTCGACATTCAATCGCCTTCCCGTCATGAGCTAACAATCAATAAGACAAGCACTGGTACAAGCTGGGGGGCGGTCTATGCACAGTTCTTCCAGGCTTCGACAGACATCTCTGCAGCCACATCTGGTATGAAGATTATACGTGAGGTGCTGGTAGATAGCGTGTCTTTCAAGAAGACTATGCACCTTAAGGTGGGTGACAAGGTGCGCATCCGCTTGACAATCATTGCTGATCGTGATTACGACTTCATACAAGTTGTTGACAAGCGTGCGGCCTGCCTTGAGCCTGTCAGCCAGTTGAGTGGTTATCGTTGGGGGTATTATATTGCTCCAAAGGACTACACCACCAACTATTACTTCGATGAGATGGCTAAGGGTAAACATGTTGTTGAGACCGAGTATTACGTTGATCGCGCTGGTGTTTACCAAACTGGAACCTGTACAGTACAGTGTGCATACGCCCCAGAGTATGGCGGACGCACTGGAGCCATGGTTATTCAGGTGAAGGAGTAGATATGTAGACGAGTAGACAAGTGAATGAGTTGACGAGTAGATAAGTGGATGAGTTGACAAGTAGACAAGTCTACAAGTGAACGAGTTATTAGATAGTGAGGCGGATTGTGGATAGTGTCTTAACTTCCTTTCAGCCGTCTCAGTGACAAGTAAAGATTGATGAGTTGACAAGTAGACAAGTCTACAAGTGAACGAGTTATTAGATAGTGAGGCGGATTGTGGATAGTGTCTTAACTTCCTTTCAGCCGTCTCAGTGACAAGTAAAGATTGATGAGTTGACAAGTAGACAAGTCTACAAGTGAACGAGTTATTAGATAGTGAGGTGGATTGTGGGTAGTGTTTTATCTCCCTTTCAGCCGTCTCAGTGACAAGTAAAGATTGATGAGTTGACAAGTAGACAAGTCTACAAGTGAACGAGTTATTAGATAGTGAGGTGGATAGGGGGATATTTTCTTATCTCCCTTCCACTCCTCTCACTCTTTTATATAAATAGTAGGAATGCTTCAAATAGAGATAGATAACGGTAGTGGTTTTTGCTTTGGTGTGACCACAGCCATAAAGAAAGCCGAAGAAGAATTAGCCAAAGGGACAAAGTTATATTGCTTAGGTGACATCGTACATAACAGTATGGAGGTGGAGCGTCTGACGAAGAAAGGACTCATCACCATCAACCATGAGCAGATGCGCGAGCTTCATGATGTGAAGGTTCTACTGCGTGCTCATGGCGAGCCTCCCGAGACCTACGAGCTTGCAAGGCGTAATAACATTGAGATCATAGATGCTACTTGCCCCGTGGTCCTCGCCCTTCAGCGGCGTATCAAGACTCAGTATGAGAAGGGAAGACAGTCTTCTTATATGATAACATCCAAGGGTAACACAACTGTCGACGACCCATCAAAACTCAGACCCCTAACAGAAGGAGAAGACACGACATCTTCCTCCTCTGTTTCTCTCCCTCCTGCAGTCGGTGAGGGACAAACGCTTAGTGCGTCGTCCTCCATTGTCATCTTTGGAAAGAACGGTCATGCTGAGGTGCTCGGACTGGTTGGTCAGACCCATAGTCATGCCATTGTGATAGAGAAGTTTGAGGATGTAAAGGCCTTAGACTTCACCCATGACATTTATCTCTACTCCCAAACGACAAAGAGTTTGGATGAGTTTCATAAGATAATAGACTACATCCAGCGTCATATCTCCCCTGATGCTAAGTTCCAAAGTTTTGATACTATCTGCCGACAGGTGGCCAATCGCATGCCTAACATCTCTACCTTTGCTGCCCGTCATGACTTGATTCTCTTCGTGGCAGGTCGTAAGAGCTCGAATGGTAAGGTCCTCTTCCATGAGTGCCTAAGTGTAAATCCAAACTCCCATCAGGTTGAGAGCGCCGATGAAATTGATATGAACTGGTTTAATGGGGTAGAGACAGTAGGCATCTGTGGCGCTACGAGTACACCAAAATGGCTGATGGAGGAGTGTCGTGATGAGATACTTCGACATACGAAATAGTGTTTTTGGGGGCTTACCTCAGTCTCTTTGTTCTTAAAAAGATGGTGCTCCCTCTCCTTTCCCGTCCTTGCGAGGTTGAGAAAGGAGAGGGAACACCATTTTTTTTATGCGTTCTCGCATGTGTTTATAGGCCTTTGTTTTTCCTATGGACATCATTAGAACCTATATTCCAAGGGTTTCCTTACATTCTTTCTGTTATCGAGTAACACGGATATTTGTGCACGTGTATAATTCACAGAGACGTAAAGTGCAAGATAACACAGAGCTTTCTGGCTGATATATGGCAATACTTTCTGTGTCATCAGTCAGCCGCTAACTGTCCTTTGTGGGCTCCGCATGAGTGCGAACAGGTCCTTACTTATTCTGTGAAAACCTCTGAGGATTGAACCTTCAGAGAACTTTCTTAATCCATGAAAATAGTTGACAAAAACGCACAAGTTGGTCCTTAGATTAAGACGATAATATCTATAAAGCTCAATTCTGTAACTCGTAATATATCAGCATATTACATACTCTGTTGAAGAAGACGCCTTTCTTGCCTCAAGAAGGGCGTCTTTTGCATGCAAGAAGGGCATGTTCTTGAACGTAGAAGAGCCTCTTCTTAAACGTAGAAGGGCGTGTACTGGTTTCAAGAGGGGCGAAAATTATTGACAAGCCGTTGAGGAGTTAAAGAGTAAATAACGAGGGAAGATAACAACATCTACCCTCGCTATGTTTGTGTTTTACGACCTGTTCGATACATACTCCTCGCACAGATAATCAGCCGTTAACACTATGAAAAACCCTTGTGTCGCCACTTGAAAAGCCCATTGAACCTAATAACTAACCTCGATAGAGGCTGGATAAACACGATAAGGGTCGTAGTATTCGGTGCAACTATTTATCATGTCTTGCAGGTTTGGCTTCACTGTCTTTCGATAACATTCCTGTCCATTGACGATGACTGTCACGGGCTTAGCCATGTTTACGAGCTCATTGTTCAGATAGATACGTAGCCGTCCACCCTTTGCTGTGGTGTAGTTACGGTTGAATTTCATTTCAATTCCCCATTGTTTGTCGCGTTCAACAGCGGTATATTCCACCTCTCGAATACTGATTCTCACCACGTTATCATGGATAGTCATGTCGTAGTAGGTGCGATTCTTCGTAGGAGAAGCTATCACTTGAAGATTGTAGAAACCTGACCGATACCGCCCATCCATCTCGTAGTCCTCCCAAAGAACAGTCTTTGGATAGGGGTTACGGACAAAGTTTTTCAGCCAAGGGGTAGTGAGTTCATAATTAATATGGTGTTGCATCCCAGGCAGAAGATTGATGCGATGAACAAAGAGCGGCCGCTTGTCAGCATCCATGGGGCGTGCCAACTGTGCCGAATCGAAGGCCACTTGCGTGTAGTAAGTCAGTATGTTACGGTAGAACCCAGTATCGTCAGCCCCGGTAAGGAATGAGAACCCCATGTTAGCACAGTTCTCTATGGGTGCATTCTTCAGTGGTTCGCCCCCTGCCATAGGCCCCGCTGCAGCCCAGTAGTCGGCATAGAACGAGGCAAGACGCTGACTGCCGTAGCCTCCCTCAGATATTCCGAAGACATAAAGGCGGTTGGCATCGACATTGTCCTCGGCGAGTGCTTGTCGAAGAAGGCGTTCCCAAGCAAATTGCTTAGCCACCTGCCACCAGCGATAGTAGTCGCCCTCGTTAGGAATCTGTGGGATGAAATAGAGCGAAGGACCGTCTTTGAACCTGTTGCCTAAGGCAAGTCCGGTAGACCATTCTTGTTCTTTCGGACCAGAGCCATGCAGGTAAAGGAACAAGGGCAGCTTTCCCTCGCTGCTTCCCTTTCGTCCATAATAGTAGGGCATGACCGCCTCTTTCTCCAAAGCCACAGGCAGGTGCCATGCAGCCTTCACCCCTTTCCGTAAATCCTCGGGCTTGGCAAGTTTCTCTTCCTTCAACGCTCGGTTGGCTTCACACCATGCCGTCCACACCATCTTTTGGTTTTTAGTAATCTCGTTAGCCTTCATTACTTGTTGTATAGATGTCGTGTAAGGTCGGTTACGTTGGTAGGCCTCCTTGCTCTTCACATCCTCGTCCTGTTTTGTTTTGAGGGTTTGTAGGAAATAGTTCTTCACCTTCTCCTGCATATTTCGTCCTTGTGCGTGAGCGATGTGTGTGTTTGCAGAGAGCGCAAACACCACCCCCACAGCAATAATAAAGTGATTGGTCTGTCTCATTTTACGACTTTGTATCTTCAATGTATTTGTTTGTTAGGGTTCAGTCCCTTGTAAGATTTAGCTTTGCAGACAAAGGTAAGCATTTTCAAAGGACTGTGCAAGTGTTCTTAAAAGAATGAAGCCTCACCCCTGACCCGCTCCGTTAGGAGATAGGTCGGGGTGAGGCTCTCTCGCTCTTTCGGGTGTCGACGGCGTTTGTTCAGTCTGTTGTCGTCCACTCCGATGTCTTTTCTTTTATTGTCAGCCTAATCTTGTTCGCACTGTTACCTTGTCTTTTATCCTCAGTCAGACAGCGCTCACGCCCCTACGCTAACCATATATCTTGTCTGTTAGAAGCCACCGAAGCCACCGCCTGATGGTGGAGGACCCGGTGGACGTTCGCCTCTTGGAGGTTGCTGACCGCCACCTGGGCCCATACCCGGACCGTTTCGGTCGAAACCTGGACCATCCTTTGGTTTCGGCATAGCGTTCTTACCACCAAAGAGGTTCAATCGGTAGGTTGCTCTCAGCATGATATAGCTGTTGATACTATTGTATTCTGTATCCGTACGACTCACCGAGTTGATGACACGTGAGAGATTGCTCTGCTGACGAAGGATGTCATAGAACTGCAAGCTGAAGGTCAGCGCGTTTCCTTTCAGCATACTCTGTGATATTTGTGCATTCCAGAGTAGCTCGTTGGTGTTCAATGATGCGTCGCTATAACCACGTCGGCTGGTCTGGTGGAGGTCGGTCGAGATGCTCATGTTCCATGGTAGGTTAAGGTTCAGCGTACCACCGTAAGCGAACTGCCATGTACGTAGGTTGCTCATACTCTGTAGGTTGTTCTTCGTGTTAGTATAGTCTACTGACCCGTCTAACTCTAACTCCAACCACGATGTACGATAACTTGCAGCAAGTCGTTCACCTAAGCTAAGCGACTTCGTGATGTTCTTGTCTAAGCTACTCGTGCGGTTCAGCTGTAGATAGCTGACGTATCGGTTGAAGTTAGCACGGCTGAAGCTATGGATATTCCATACGCCAGCTGAGTCGATACTCATGTTATACATCAGTCCTGCATCCGCTCCCCAGTTGCCATTCACATTGACAGGCTGTATCGTACGAGCACCTGTGACAGCATCGTAGGTGACACTGTTTCCTATGGCGTTTCGGGTTGTTGAGAAGTTTGCAAAGGTCATCAACGCCTGCGCATGACTCTGCTTATAGGTGTTATAGAACAAGCGGAAGTTATTGGTGAAGGCTGGTTTCAGACCAGGGTTACCAATTGAGATGTTCTGTGGGTCGGTGTTGTCGACGATGCTAAGCAGCTGACTCATTGTCGGTTGAGCAATCGTACCCCTATAGTTGATACGTAGGTTGCTCTGCTCACTGAACTTATAACGGAAGTCGAAGGTAGGACTCCAGTTGAATACTGTGCGTGCTGTGTCGACATGTACACCGAGGTAATCCTGCATGTAAGTGGAGTGCTGTGGTTGAAACATTACTCCCACGTTCATCTTCCATTTGTCGCAAATCATCCTCATCATCACTTGCATGTCGTGAGTATAGGTGCGATATTCAGAGTATCGACTCAAGTTATTATCAAGGTAGTTGCCCAATGGGTTGGTCAACAAGCCGAGATAGTTGTCCCATGAACGGTAGGCAGGTTGCAGACTACCGAACGTTCCTGATGGTAAAGCCGACAGGTCGTAAGTGTCGCGGTCGCTCTTTGAGAAGCCATACTTAAACTGGTAGCTGAATTGCAAGTAAGTCTTGCGAGCTATTGGTTCGCTGTAAGTAGCCTGCAAAGCATAGTCCCAGCTCTTTGTCGGCATGAGGTTGTAGCGGTAAGCACGGTAGGTAGAGTCGTTACCGAGAGCGTCCTGCAACTGAAAATACTCAATGTCTTGTGTTGAGAACGTCTTAGAGTCCGAATTACTATAGTTGGCGTCTGTTCGCAAGGTGACGTTTCGTCCGTTGCTGGAGAGCTTGCGGTTCACCTGTAACATAGCCCCCAAAGCAGTGGTGTTACCATAGCTGATGGTCACGTTACGCTGTGTGTTCACCATCACGCCAAGCCCTTTCAGCTGTGCGATAGCGGCTGTTGACAATGGATCGTCAACCGTTTCGTAGGGGTCGGCATTGTAGGCTGCAGACGAACTAACGACCTGTCCGTCGCTCTTACTAAGTCGGAGATTAGGTCGGAACATAATGTTCCATACCGAGTCGGGATGCCACTCGAGTCTGAAACGCCCATCCCAAGAGTTGCTTCTGGTGTATTCTTGTGACAAGCGGTTCGCAAATGAGCCTTGTCGTGCTACGAAGTTCTCACTCGCTACACGTGTGTTTAGGTCGCCATCAGCGTGGTTCCAGCGCACACTACCGTCCCATTGCAGGGTCTTACCATTGTCGTAGTTCATGTTCAGACCCACCATCTTGGTTGCGTTCAATCCCTGTCTTACGCCACCGAAACCGCCACGTGGACCACCACCGAAGCCCATGTCGTTGACATTATTGGCTGATGCAAAGCCCATCATGCGGAACTTATTGTTGAAATAAGCGCCCATCGCCTTCTCTGAATAGCGGTTTTGCGTACCGATACCGAGGTCGATATTAGAGAAGAGACCCTTGTTCATACCCGACTTGATACCGAAGTCGAGTACTGTCGACTCGTTTCCGTCATCAATACCAGTAACTCTACTGAGGTCACTCTTCTGGTCGTAGGCCTTAATCGTTTGTATGATAGAGGTAGGAAGGTTCTTCATTGCAGTCTTGGTGTCGCCCACCATGAACTCTTTCCCATCTACAAGAATCTTCTTAACCTCCTTACCATTAATCTTAATCGTACCGTCGCTTGACACTTCTGCACCCGGTAAGCGTTTTACGAGGGCCTCGATAGTGGAGCCTTCAGGCACTCGATAGGCCGAAGCATTATACTGAAAGGTATCGGCCTTGACGACTACTTTCGGTGCACTGGCCACTACCTTCACCTCTTTCAATGTCCTTGTGTCTACTTGGAAGTCTAATTGTCCCACCGAGACATCCTGCTCGTTGGCAATAGTAATGTTTTGGAAAATAGTCTTGTAGCCTACATACGATGCCTTTAAGATGTAGCGTCCGTTATTAGGAGCCGTAATCTTAAAACTTCCTGCTTCATCTGATGTGGCACCAACAACATAACTACTGTCCTGCTTCAGCAGCTGAACAACAGCAAATGGTACTTTCTCCTTTAACTCTGCATCGTAGAGCGTACCTGTAACGGTTCTGTTCTGTGCCAGCATTACAACAGCGCTGGTCAGCAGTAGAACGAAAATCAACAATCTTTTTGCCATAATAAACTTTTCTAATTCTTAATGGTATATATGATGCTAAGAATTTTAAAAAGTTTAATAGGCAAATAGATTTTTATTTAAAGATGAGAATATGGGTGTTTGTGGGAAACTTTAGAAATAAGTCTTATTTTATCCCTACTTGTTTAAGTTGATTCTGACACCCATATTAAGATTGAAGTTGGTAGGCTT
>ERZ772960.1262-NODE-1262-length-20504-cov-13.426622_pt1 | contig 20504 bp, 17 predicted proteins | sample MGYA00580678_ERZ772960 | MGnify/ENA primary metagenome ERZ772960 (study PRJEB29015, sample SAMEA2737930) | human oral metagenome | biome: human oral; feature: human-associated habitat; material: dental | place: China | collected 2059 ... | reverse complement strand
TCGATACCGAAGTACAGGATAAGATATTCAGAAATATGTCTAAGCGTGCGGCAAGTATGTTGAAAGAAGAAATGGAATACATGGGACCGACTCGTTTGAAAGACGTCGAAGAAGCGCAGCAGAAGATCGTTTCGATTATTCGGCACTTGGAAGACAACGGCGATATTGTTATTGCACGTTCCGACGAAGACGAGATGATTGTATAGAAAGTCTCTAAAACTTTGATGGTGAGAGGGCTTCTCTACTGATCAATTTTAATCGATGAAATAATTGCGCCGGCAAAAGGAGATTCTAAAAGTGGCTAAAAATATTTTTCGTGATTTTGAAGTTAAAAAGCTCAGTAGCGATATGGTGCTGACCTTAGCGAAAACCTTTGAACCGGAGACTACCGACGAGGTGATAGAAGCCGATCCCGTTCCCGAGGGGCCGACGCTTGAGGATCTCAAAAACGAAGCGGAAGAATTTAAGCGTCAATGGGAAGTCGAAAAAGAACAGCTCATAGCCGACGCTCACCGCGAAGCCGATGAAATTATCGAAAACGCAAAGAAAACCGCTTTTGAAGAAGCAAAGCGGCAGATGGATGTATCTCAAATCGATGCGCAAAAAGCCCGCGAACAAGCTCAAGAAATAGTCAGCGAGGCGGAGAAAAAAGCTGCCGATATTGTCGATAAAGCCGAACAAACCGAAGCGGCTACGCAAAAAAAGGCTTTTACCGAAGGCTTCGATGCCGGACGGGAAGCCGGATTTAAAGAAGGAAAAGTCGAAGTAACCCGTTTGATAGAGCGGCTCCATACGATGATCGAACGCACGATGGATAAACGCGAAGAGATTTTAGCAGAAACCGAGCAGCAGATTGTCGACCTTGTACTGCTGATGACCCGCAAGATTGTAAAAGTAATCTCCGAAAATCAGCGAAATGTCGTAACATCGAATATTATCCATGCGCTACGCAAGGTAAAGGGACGCGCCGATGTCATTTTACGGGTGAACCTTGCCGACGTCGGATTAACGAGCGAGCATACCAAGGACTTCTTGGCAGCTGCAGAGAATATCAAAAACATTACCGTCGTAGAGGATTTATCGGTAGATGCGGGCGGCTGTATCATCGAAACCGATTTCGGTTCGGTGGACGCGCGTATTGCCTCTCAGCTGCATGAACTTGAACAGCGTATCCTCGAAATATCTCCGATACGGACGCGAGCGGCTTCTTCCGACGGGTCTTCAAACCGAAAATAGCTTATGACGTCGCTTTTTGATAAATACCTTGACGCAGTTTCCGAAACGGAACCCATTAAGCGCACCGGTGTTGTCAGCCGGGTGCAAGGGCTTCTTATCGAAAGCCGCGGCCCGCAAGCCTCCGTCGGGGAATTGTGCAGAATCAATCTAAAAGATAACACAGAGAGTATTATCGCCGAGGTCATCGGTTTAAACGGCTCAACCGTGCAGCTGATGACCTACGAAGATATACAGGGAATTGAAATCGGCTGCGAGGTAATCGCGAGCGGAACAATGCTTTCCATACCGGTCGGTTCGGTACTGCTCGGCCGCGTCGTCGATTCGCTTGGAAGGGCGGCTGACGGAAAACAGGAACCCTACTCTCCCCTTCACTACCCTATTCTTGCACCGCCGCCCGATCCGATGGAACGGCATCCCATTAAAGAACGAATCGTAACGGGTATCCGCGCTATCGACGCACTCCTCGCCGTCGGCAGAGGGCAGCGTATCGGCATCTTTGCCGGTTCGGGTATCGGTAAATCAACCTTGATGGGCATGATTGCACGAAACACAAGCGCCGACGTCAACGTCATTGCGTTAATCGGCGAACGCGGCCGCGAGGTAAACGATTTCTTGGAACACGACCTCGGCCCTGAAGGACTCAAACATTCGGTTGTGGTAACCGCGACATCGGATACCAGCCCGCTCGCCCGTATCCGCGGCGCATACACGGCAACCGCAATCGCCGAGTATTTCCGCGACCAAGGAAAAGATGTAATGCTCCTCTTTGACTCGGTTACCCGCTTTGCCAAGGCACAGCGCGAAATCAGTCTTGCGATCGGAGAACCTCCTGCGACCCGCGGCTATACCCCGAGCGTCTTTGAAGTGCTGCCGAAATTGCTTGAACGGAGCGGCACGTCTGCAAAGGGTTCGATTACCGGCTTTTATACCGTACTTGTAGACGGCGACGACATGGACGAGCCGATTTCCGATGCGGTACGCGGTATTTTGGACGGACACATTGCGCTTAACCGAAAACTTGCCCAGCGCGGACACTACCCTGCCATCGACGTACTCGGCAGTATTTCCCGTTTGGCAAACCGCGTCGCAGGAGAATGCAGCAAAAAAGCAGCTCAATATATGCGTAAATTGATAGCCGTCTATGCCGATGCCGAAGATATGATTCAAGTCGGCGCATATCAAAAAGGCAGCAATCCCGCCATCGACGAAGCTATCGAACATCACGATAAAATTGAAACCTTTTTACAGCAAGAGGTAAACGATCCCGCACCCATCGAAAAAACGCTGGAACAACTCAGCGCCATTACCCACATCGACATACCGAATGAAGAAAGCTTCCAAGCAGGTGCAGGCGCGGCAAAAAAATATTTGATGCCGTCGGAAGCCGCCGACTTGTACAAAGCCGAAATTGAAAAGCCGAACGAGGATTACACGGAAGAATAATCCCCTATGAAGAAATTTCAGTTTTCGCTTCAAAAGCTCTTGGATATCCGAACCTTCCGCGAAAAAGAAGCGGAAACCAGCCTCGGCCGTGCAGTCGCCGCCCGCGAAGCGATTGTGTTGCGCCTTACCGAAATCGCACAGGAAGAAGTAAAAACCCGCCGCTCACTGGGAGACAGCAGTAAAACCGCCGGTGAACTGAGTTTGCATGAAAACTATCTGGAGCGGCTCCACAATGACCGCGAAAAGCAGGAACAAGCGCTTGTAGAAGCGGAGCTTGTCGTCGAGAAAATGCGGAAAATCTATATCAAAGCGCATCAGGAACGGCTCATCGTATCAAAGCTGCGGGAGCGGAAAGAAACCGAATGGAAAGCCGAACAGCTGAAACAGCAAGATGCAATCCTTGACGATATCGTCAACGCCCGCGAATATAGAAAAAGTCAAAACCTATAGCGCTGGCAAATCTCTTGGTCTCTATCAAACATCCGTCAAAAAATCGCATATCCGATATTTTTTTTAGTAAGCATCATTTCTTTCAAAAAATAGGAATAATTCTTAATTTTTTCATTGACAAATCTTTTATACCTGTTTTACAATAAAAATGAAGTGTAACTTCATAACGTACTGCATAAAATTTTCAAAAATTTTATGCAGTTTATTGTAAAAAAGGAGCAAACACATCAGATAGTGTAAAAGCAAATCGCAGAATAATAGGTTGGGCGACCATTTGAACCGCGAAGAGGTTCAATTCTGGTTGACCGGCCTATTATTCTGCTGAGTTATTCAGAAAGTATCTGATGCGTTTGCCCCGAATCAGGAGGTAAATCATGTTATTCAAAACGACGGAAGCGCACGAAGCGTTGCGGAAGCAGGTTCGCGAATGGGCGGAAAAAGAAGTAAAACCTATTGTGCTTGAAAAAGACCGCGGCCCGGTTGAAGAGGCGTGGATGGAAGATCAGGTAAAACAGATGGGCGCTCACGGTTGGCTGGGTATCCCATACTCAAAAGAATACGGCGGCGCAGGGCTTGATGTTATCAGCTATGCAATCGTTGTTGAAGAGCTTTCCCGCGTTGACGGAGGAATCGGTGTAATCTGTTCCGCCCATACATCCTTGGGCGCATATCCGATTGCGGAATTCGGTACGGAAGCGCAAAAACAAAAATATTTAGTGCCGCTTGCAAAGGGCGAAAAAATCGGTGCGTTCGGCTTAACCGAACCGAATGCGGGAAGCGATGCCGGCGGAACCGAAACCGAATATATCGATGATGGAAGTAACTACATTTTGAACGGTTCAAAGATATTCATTACCAATGCACCTAAGGCTGACACATACGTTGTATTTGCTGCAAACCCCGATGTTCCCGGAACAAGGGGAATCAGTGCCTTCATCGTAGAAAAAGGCGATGAAGGCTTTGAATTCGGCGAACACTATGACAAACTCGGTATCCGTACTTCTGCAACCTCAGAGCTGATCTTCAACGAAGTAACGATTCCGCATGACCGCTTACTCGGCAAAGAAGGCGAAGGATTCAAAATCGCTATGAAGACGTTGGACGGCGGACGTATCGGTATCGCAGCACAGGCGCTCGGTATTGCGCAAGGCGCGTATGAAGAAGCGGTGAAATATGCACGCACCCGCGAACAGTTCGGTAAACCGATCGGCGCTCAGCAGAACCTCGCATTTAAGCTTGCGGATATGCTGACAAAGATCGAAGCAGCCCGCCTTCTCATCTACAAAGCTGCGGAAAAGAAAGAAAACCATGAGGATTACGGCCTTGATTCCGCAATGGCAAAAATGTATGCATCGGATATTGCGCTTGAAGTAGTGAATAATGCGCTGCAAATTCACGGCGGTTCGGGATTTATCAAAGGAATTCCGGTAGAAAAGATGTACCGCGATGCCAAGATTACCACGATCTACGAAGGCACCAACGAAATTCAGCGGCTCGTTATTGCATCGAAGATATTGGGAAAGCTGGGGAAAGCAAACCGGTAATAACAGAGAACGGGGATGCTCGAAAAAGCAACCGACTTTTGAGACATCCCCATATTCGTCCATTAAAATAAAAATTGATTCAGTATAAGGAGACTTAAATGGCAGTAGCTCGATTAAAAGGTGATCCGAGAATCGGTATTACCGGTATGCGCAAACGTATCTTCCCCGACGGCGATACGATGAAAGAAAAAGTCCACAAGATGATTCAACAGTTGGTTGAGGTTGAACGCTTTAAGTTCTACAAAGATGTGGATATCAATTCACTGATGGCAATGGCGCCGATCGGCGTTTCAGGCGGCCGCGGTGTAAAGGACAAAGAGACGTGGCATCTCATTGAAGACTTGGCAAAGGCGGCAGGCGCTTCCATCGGATCTTCCCGTCCGGCAGCAGAGACCTTAAAGTATGTGCCGATACAGCGCTATGTCGGAATGTCCGGCCAAAAATTTAAAGGGAACTTGTATTTTGCAATCGGTATTTCCGGAGCTATCCAACACTTAAAAGGCATTAAGGATGCATCCCGCATTATCGCCATCAACAAAAGTAAAAAAGCGCCGATTTTCTCCCATTGCGATTACGGCATCGTCGGAGACTTGGAAGAAGTTATCCCGCTTTTAATTGAAGAATTAAACGCACTTTCAAAAGAAGAGCTAACCTTCCCCTATCCGAAGATTAAGAAAGCGCCCGTTCCCCGCCCCTCGCCTATCGGCCCTCGGTATGTTTGTTTGGGCTGCGGATATAAATATGTGCCGGAAGAGGGTAATAAGGATTCTGACATTCCGCCTGAAACCTTGTTCGAGCATCTCGATCCCGAATTTACCTGTCCCGACTGTGGTGAGGCGAAAGACCGCTTTATCAAGCTGACGTTCCGCAACAACTAAAAACATTCATTCAGGTTTTATCCTATAAGGAGTTTACTATGTACAATGTACGTGAAGTTACAAAAGATGTGTGGTGGGTCGGCGGCCACGATCACCGCTTAACATTATTCGAAAATATGCACCCGATACCCCTCGGCGTAAGCTATAATGCCTATCTTCTGTTTGATAAGAAGAGCACCATCCTTTTTGATACGGCTGAATGGTCAGCTTGCCCGCAGCTGATGGAAAACATCACCTATTTGCTTGAAAAATACGGACGTGAAAAGGTTGACTACCTTGTCGTAAACCACATGGAATGCGACCACTCCTCCTCCGTTACCACTGTGTTGGATAAATGGGCGCCGACGATTATCTCTACGGAAAAAGGTTTTATGCTGATGCGTCAGTTTGCCTATAATCCCGATGACTATAAAACGGATACCGTAAAAGAAGGCGATACCCGCACATTCGAAGATCACACTATTGCCTTTGTCGAAGCGCCGATGGTGCACTGGCCGGAGGTTATGATCACCCTTGATGTAACCAACGGCGTGCTCTTCTCTGCGGATGCATTCGGTTCGTTTATTGCCCTTGACGGAAAGCTCTTTGCAAAAGAAGTAAACTATCCGCGCGATTGGATGGATGAAGCTCGGCGCTATTTGACGAACATCGTCGGTAAATACGGCCCCGAAGTTATGCACCTCGTTGGAAAGGTGCTCAAGCTGGATCTGTTGCCCAAGATTAAATATATCTGCGCACTGCACGGTTTGGTATGGGAAGCGGATAACTTCCCCTATATTCTCGATAAATACCTGCACTGGGCGACGTATACGCCGGAAGAAAAAGGCGTTCTACTGGTGTACGGTTCCATTTACGGAAATACAGAATCGGCGGCATTTGCCCTTGCTTCAAAGATCGTCGAAAAAGGCATTACGAATGTGTCGGTATACGATGCGTCAAGCACCCATGTGTCATATCTGATTTCCGAGGCATTCAAGTTCAGCCATATCGTTATTTGTTCACCGACATACAACCTGAATATTTTCCCGCCGATTCACGAGTTCTTGGATCACATGAGGCTTTTGAACTTACAGAATAGAAAAATCGCTATCGTAGAAAACGGTTCATGGGCGGTACGGTCGGGCGACCTTATTCAGGAGTTTATCGAAAAGAATATGGATGATATGGAAATCCTAAACGAACGCATCACCATCGCGTCGACAATGAGTCCCGATAAAGGCTATGAGCTTGATTCTATGGCTCAAGCCATCGCCGATTCTATGAATGCGACGGATATTTCCTTACCGGAAGGTGTGCCCCAACTTGACGTCTCCGGCATCCATTTCGCACGGGAAAGAAGGTAAACCTGCCAGCGAATGTGCCTTTTGTTTTAGGAGAAAGGCGACCGCATTAGGCGTATCAATGAAATACCGCAGAAAAATGAGGCTGAGAGACCATTTGAGCCGCAAAGCGGCGAAACTCTGGTTGAACAGCCTCATTTTTCTGCGGGGATATTCAAGGAAGTGTCTGATGCGGTCGCCTTTCGGTAAAAATCCACTATCGAACGCCCATACGCGCGTTGATCGACACGTGTTAATGATAGGATTTGATCCGGCAGCTCTTTTTCTTTAGGCCGGTGTATCAGCGCAAGTCCTCCTACGGCTAGAATCGGTTTTTCGGCAATCGTATGCAATAAATCATAATGGAATTGATACGGGAAGGGGGGGTCTAGGTAGATAATATCAAAGATATGTTTAGAGCGCTGAAGATAAAGCTCCACCGGCATACATTTACAGTCAAGTTTTTTGTCTGCGAGCGCGGCATTTTTTAACAAAATAGGGAATTTATCCTTGTCTTTTTCCACCAATACGACAGGATATGCCCCCCGCGAATAGGCTTCAAGCCCGCACATACCCGATCCGGTAAACAGGTCTAAAAAAGACTTTCCTTCCAAATCACCTAAAATCGCAAAAAGGGATTCCCTCATCCTATCCATCGCCGGTCTGATAATACCCTTAGGGCATTGCACTTGCCGGTTTTTCAGTGTTCCGCCTGTTATACGCATATCGGTATATTTAAATACAAAGAAGCTGACTTAATTCATTTTGAGAGACAATCTGATAAGTGTCAAGATTCTTATCGCTTTCTTGAATCCGTTTTTCTATTCGGCCTTTTGTATCGGTATGCAGTTTATAATAGGCACTTAAATCGATACCCGAAGCAGGCAAAGTAATCTGTTTTTCGATTGTTTTACTAGCGAATGCTTTTAAAAGTAATAAATAATCCGTTTCGCACGAATAGAGACTCTGCATAATCGACAGATATTCAGGTAAATGAGAAAGATTTTGAACCTCTGTGAATAACGTTTGCAGTGTATCCGATATAAAAGATATATCGGATATCATTTTATCCAAAAACATATTCTCCGATAGCTCAAGCGAAAGTCCTTCGGCGGTAATAGTGATTATTTTTGCAAGCTGATACAGATTATCATGAAATGCGGTATTTTTAAGCATAGACAGCCTCCCCTCTGTTTTTTCAGTATCGGCATTTTTTTAACAAATATGAGCTTTACCTCAAGCAAGGCAATCTTCTTGTAATTTTTTATTCAATGTGGCACTATGATTCACATGATTTTGACTGATACACTTCGCGTGGGAATTGATGTCGGATCGACAACCGTAAAAACGGTGATTCTTGCCGCCAACAATTCCATAGTATATAGCAGATACGAGCGGCACCGCGCCGATATCCGCAAGACAATTATTTTAGTGGTAACGGAAGCCTTAGACGAGGCGGCAAAGATGTACGGCAACCGCGCTCAGCTGCAAGTACAGGTAACCGGATCCGGCGGATTGGCTGTTTCAAAGTGGCTCTCCGTGCCCTTTGTGCAGGAGGTTGTCGCCGCAGCTGTCGCCGTACAGGCAAAGATTCCGCAAACCGATGTTGCTATCGAGTTGGGCGGCGAAGATGCTAAGATCACCTACTTCGGCCATTCGGTTGAGCAGCGTATGAACGGTACCTGTGCAGGCGGTACGGGCGCTTTTATCGACCAAATGGCGGCGCTCCTCGAAACCGATGCAACGGGGTTAAATGAACTTGCCAAAAACGCGACAACGATTTATCCCATCGCCGCCCGCTGCGGGGTCTTTGCTAAAACCGATGTACAACCCCTCATCAACGAAGGAGCGAGGCGGGAAGATATTGCCGCGAGTATCTTTCAAGCAGTTGTCAGCCAGACGATCTCCGGCCTTGCGTGCGGAAAACCCATCCGGGGGCGCTGCGCCTTTTTAGGCGGGCCGTTACACTTTCTCGACCAATTACGGCAGCGGTTTATCGAAACGCTGCACCTTACGGATGACGAAATCATCGTGCCGGAAAAATCGGAACTCTTTGTTGCACTCGGCGCAGCGCTTAGTGCAGGTTCCAATCAATCGCTGAGGGCATCATCCCACAGAGCAGTCAACAACGGCGCAGAATCGGCGGCGATATCCTGCACGGCGCCTATGCAAACACAGCTATTACGCACGGGGTTCCGTGCTCAGCCGACTGCAACGCCGGAAATAACAAACACAACAGTATTTACCAACCCCGCTGCCTTGAGCGTGGAAATACTGCGGAATAAGCTCGGCTCCCTCGCCGATGCGGAAATGCAGGAAGTCCAGCGCCTCGCGCCCCTCTTTGAAAACGATGCGGCGCTTGCGGCTTTCCGTGAACGGCATGGACGGGAACGGGCTGAGACAGCTCCCCTTGAGGAAGCGTCAGGCCCTGTGTTCCTCGGTATGGATGCCGGTTCCACCACAACGAAGGCCGTGCTTATCGACCGCGAGGGAAGAATCCTCTGGCAGTTTTACGAATCGAATGCGGGAAACCCTGTCAACCTTGCAGTAACCATGCTGCAATCCCTCTATAAGCAAATTCCGAGCGGAGCGCATATCGCCCGCTCTTTATCTACCGGTTACGGCGAGGGGCTTTTCCAAGCGGCTTTCGGCGTCGATACCGGAGAAGTTGAAACCATCGCGCACCACCGCGCAGCCGATTTCTTTCTTCCCGGTGTTGAGTTTTTGCTTGATATCGGCGGGCAGGATATGAAGTGCATCCGCATGAAAAACAACTGCATCAGCTCCATTCAATTAAACGAGGCCTGTTCTTCCGGCTGCGGCAGCTTTTTGGATAACTTTGCCCGTTCGCTCGGTATGCCGGTTACGGACTTTTCCGCCCAAGCGCTCCTTGCGCCAAAGCCCATCGACCTCGGAAGCCGCTGTACGGTCTTTATGAACAGCCGCGTTAAACAGGCGCAAAAAGAAGGCGCGTCCGTCGGCGATATTTCGGCGGGACTTTCATATTCGGTGATTAAAAACGCCCTTTTTAAGGTAATCAAACTGAGAAATACCGCCGCTATCGGCGAAAAGGTCATCGTGCAGGGAGGAACCTTTCACAATGATGCGGTGCTGCGCGCCTTCGAATTGATTACGGGAAGAGAAGCGGTGCGCCCCGATATCAGCGGCTTGATGGGAGCATTCGGCGCTGCGCTCCTCGCCCGCGATCAATGGAAAGAGCAAGGGGCAGACGCACACGCCCGATCGAATATTTTACCGGCAGCGGGACTTGATGCATTAACCGTCAAGCTTGACCTTTCCCGCTGCGGTAAATGCGCCAACAACTGCCTTTTAACCGTCAACCGGTTCAATACGCCCGCAGCAGGTACCCGTATCTTTATTACGGGGAACCGCTGTGAGCGCGGCGCCGAGATAGCGGAAACCGCGAATGCGCAGTCAAAAGACTCGCCGGTAGAGGTCGGCAGCACGGAACAGAACGGTAAAAAGAAACAGGCAAATACAAAAAGACAGGTCGGCACCAAAAAGCAGAGGAGCGATCTGCCGAATCTCTTCGATTGGAAGTATAAACGGATGTTCTCGTATAAGCCGCTGCCGGAAGCAGAAGCCGCGCGAGGCGTTATCGGCATTCCGCGTGTACTCAACCTCTACGAAAACTATCCGTTCTGGTTCACACTTTTAACCGAACTGAAATTTTCGGTAAAATTATCACCGCGTTCTTCCCGTAAACTCTATGAGCTGGGCTTGGAATCTATCCCGTCGGAATCGGTATGTTATCCCGGAAAAATTTCTCACGGACATATCGAAGCGCTTTTAAAAGCGGGCGTTACGACGATTTTCTACCCCTGTATTCCGTATGAAACAAAAGAAGACCCTAAGTCGAACAATCACTTTAACTGTCCCGTCGTAACGAGTTATCCCGAAGTGCTTAAAAACAACATCGATGCGTTAAGGCAGGACGAACATATCCGGTTCCTAAACCCCTTTTTGCCGCTCTATAACGAAAAGCGGCTCGGCGAGCGGCTCCATGAAGAACTCAATAAATACTGGAACATACCGCTTGCCGAAATCCGCACCGCCGTGCGGAAAGCAAAAGAAGAAGCGGAAGCGGTAAAAAAAGAGACCCAATTCCAAGGAGAGGCGGCGTTTCGGCGTATGAAAGAACAGGGACTTATCGGTGTTGTGCTTGCAGGGCGGCCGTATCATCTTGATCCCGAAATCAATCACGGAATTCCCGAATTGCTGACGGGTTTGGGACTTGCCGTATTAACCGAGGATTCCGTTGCCCATTTGGGTAAACTTCCCCGCCCGCTTCGGGTTGTCGACCAGTGGGTATACCATAACCGGCTGTACCGCGCTGCAGAGTTTGCCGCACGGCAGGATAACATCGCGCTCATTCAACTCACCAGCTTCGGCTGCGGGTTGGATGCGGTTACCGCCGACCAAGTGCAGGAAATTACCGAAGCGCATGGGAAAATGTATACCCTAATCAAAATCGACGAAGGTTCCAACCTCGGCGCCGTGCGCATCCGTATCCGCAGTCTCATGGCGGCTATCCGTGAACGCAGTAAAGGCATTCCCGTCAAGGCGCAGGGATACCGCGGCTTTAAGCGCGTAGAATTCACCGAAGAGATGAGCAAGCGGTATACCGTTCTTGCGCCGCAGATGGCCCCCATCCATTTTGACCTATTGGAAGCGGCCTTTCGGCACTCAGGTTTTAATCTGGCCATATTGCCGGATACCGATCCTCAGGCAATCGACTGCGGATTACGGTATGTAAACAACGATGCCTGCTATCCGGCCATTATCGTTGCGGGGCAGATGATTGCAGCGCTGCAGTCGGGTAAATACGACCTCAATGCGACGGCGCTCATCATCACGCAGACGGGGGGCGGGTGCCGTGCAACAAACTATATCGGGTTTATCAGGCGGGCATTGGAAGATGCGGGCTTGGGGTATATCCCCGTAATCGGGTTAAGCGCACAGCAAATTGAAAAAAATTCCGGCTTTAAGCCGACGTTCGGTTTAGCAGACCGCGCACTAAAGGCGCTCTGCCTCGGCGATTTGCTGATGCGCGTACTGTACCGCACCCGCCCCTACGAACAGGAAAAAGGTGCGGCAAATGCACTCTACCGCCGTTATGCCGATCGGATAAAAACCGAGTTAAAAAACATGAGTGTGCGGAGTTATCGTAACATAGTACGCGATATTGTCCATGATTTTGATACGCTGCCACTCATACCGATGGAAAAACCCCGCATCGGCGTAGTCGGTGAAATTTTGGTAAAATTCCATCCGACCGCCAACAACGATATTGTCGGTACCATTGAACGGGAAGGCGCCGAATGCGTTATGCCCGATTTGATGGACTTCTTCTTCTATTCATTATTCGACGGTATCTATTATGAAACATCGCTGGAATCGAGCGCTCTTAACCGGTTGAAATATCACATCGCGATCCGGTATATCGAACGGTACCGCAGCGAGATGAAAAAAGCGTTAAACAAAAGCCGCCGTTTTACCGCTCCCGAATCAATATACAATCTTGCAAAAGGCGTTCACGGGGTTCTGGATTTAGGAAATGCCGCCGGTGAGGGATGGTTCCTTACCGCCGAAATGGTTGAACTTATTAAATCGGGAGTCGTCAGCATCGCCTGTTTACAGCCGTTTGCCTGCCTCCCCAATCACGTTACCGGCAAGGGGATGATTAAGGAACTGCGCCGCCGGTATCCCGATGCGCAGATATCCGCCATCGATTTTGACCCGGGTGCAAGCGAGGTAAACCAGCTCAACCGGCTCAAGCTCCTATTGGCAAATGCCCCGTATGGTGAACACCCCGATCGGATGAATCGAAAGGGCGCATAATACAGGGCAACCGCATTAAAAATATTTTAGCGGTTGCCTTCCTTCCATGCGAAATTTTTGCTTAAAATTTCGCATATTTTTTCAACAGGCGGGTAAACGCATCAGGTAGAGTAGATAAAAACCGCGGAAAAATTGAGACTGTGAGACCATTTGAACCGCGCAGAGGTTCAACTCTGGTCGAATAGTATCAATTTTTCTGCGGGGTCGGTAAAAAACGGCCTGATGCCTTTACCCTGCCGCCCCTTGTTTTTGGCAGCTTATTTTATTAACATACGGATATGATATACGCACCCATTGAGGATACGGCGCTGCAACAGCACCTTGATAAACTTGAAAAAGATGAACTCCATATTTTTACTGCCGGCGGCGGACTGTTCCGCGGCGGACTTTTTCACGGCACACGGTTCATAAACCAAATACGCGCGCAGCACCGGCTGGGTATTCTGGAAACCCTTGTCCTCGGTCAGGCGGGTCTCTGTGCCGCACTGATGATTCAGACGATGAAAGGGCGCGAAACACTCCAACTGCGCTATGAAACGGATGGTTCTGCAACCGGTTTTTCCGTAGAGGCCGATTCGCGGGGTTCCGTACGCGGGTATCTTTTGCAAAATCCCATTCCGATTACCGCTCCGCTTGAAAGCTGGGATCTCGAGCCGTTCTTCGGAAACGGCACTATCAGCGTTACTCGTTTTCCGGAAGCATATCAAGCGGAGGGACGGGAACCGCAACGCGGTATTGCCGAAATTAAATACCGGAATATCGCAAAAGACCTTGCATGGTACTTCCGGCAATCGGAACAGCTCTATACCGCTTTTAATACAAGTATCCGATTTGACAGCATCGGACGGGTAGTCGGCGCCGGAGGCTTTTTTATTCAACGGATGCCGGTTACAGGAGGGACGATCCGAAACGGACAATCGAAGACGGAAGCGGAAATTGAAGAGACGGTTAGTCGTATGGAACGGGCTTTTTCCGCATCTCCTCCGCTCGGCGATTGGTTCGCCGAAGGCGGCAACTGCGAAGATATTATTTTCGGCCTTTTACGGGAATTTAACCCTCAAGCAGTTGCGGCACGGAGCATTACGTTCGATTGTCCGTGCTCAAAAGAGCACTATTTGGAAGCATTGCGAAAACTACCGGAATCCGAACGTGAAAACTTAAAAAAAACGGCAGACGATCCGCTTGAGATTGTCTGCCGAAACTGTTCCAGCGTATATCATATTCCGCTTGCCGAAATATAAAAGGCCGCCGAATTAAGAAAACAGTCTAAAACCCGATTCCCAATCCGACGCTTTGGTGATGTCAGCTTTTCTTATTTTGTTTATTTTCGATAAATTGGCGCAATATGCTCAAACTTTCGATAACCGATGCGGAATATTCCAACAATTTTGAATATGAGGATTCCAATTCGGTTCTTGACATCGTTTTAAGCTGACTAACGACTGTTTTTGTAACATTATGGAGCTGCTCGTGCTGTATCATAAGTTTTTTAAACTCAGGATGTTGCGTTAACCCTTCGAACGATGAAGCTTCTTTATCAATCCATTGCCCTAAATCGCATTTTTTATGGTCGCCCAATTCAATTCCGCTTGCGTCAAGACGCCCGTCGATCAAAGCGCGTACTTTAGTAACCCAACCGAGATGTTTTAAGACGATAAGCGTAAACGGCATAGCGTGCTCGGCGGCAATTGTTTTTCCATTTAAAAGATCGACACCTTTTTCAGTAGAAGAATCGATTGTAACAGTATTGTCGATAATACTGTTCATATTAAACAATGCACTGCTCATTAAGTCGCTGACTTCATTTGCGGTCGTTTGCAAACTTGACAGCATAACCTTACCTCTATCCACTTGATTCGCAATTTGATTGACATGTTCGATAGCCGTATCTGCGCGGGCATTTAAATCTGCGGCAGACTCCGGCACCAGCATAACTGCGTCGCGTACCGACGTACTCGTTCCCGCAAGCATATTCATCTCGGAGGAAATTTCGACAAAAGAGTTGGTTGTTTCATTTACCGAACTACCGATGAGCGTCATTGCAGTACGTGTTTCATCGGCGGTAGTCCGTGCAGTTTGAAGCGCGTCAAGCATATTTTTAAGCGTCTTGGAAGCATCAGCCGCATTAAGAGCGGTTGCCTCCGAAAGCTTTCTAATTTCGCCTGCAACAACGGCAAACCCTAAACCGGCCTTGCCTGCATGGGCAGACTCAATCGCCGCGTTCATTGCCAATAGATTCGTTTGTGCACTGACGTCGTTGATCGAACCGATAATATCTTTTACCGCATCGATATTTTGATTAAGGCTATCGATAACCGCAAATAAATCCTTTACTTTTAAAGACCCTTTTGCCACGGCATCCGTCAGCTGAGACGTAACCGAAATTCTGTCGGTAACAATATTTGCGACGCGGTTTACCGAATCGGTTATTTGCTCTACCGAAGAACTCGCTTTTCCGGCTGTCCCCTCCAATGCGGTAGTACAGCTATGAACCTCTTGCAACTGCTCTTGAACCGATATGATGGAACTTAAAATAGAACGGATACTTTCGGCAAAAGCCTCAAATTGATGTTCTTGTTTGAGGTTTTTAAAAATAACCTGCGAGGCGCCTGCTATTCTACTTTTGATATTTAATGCAATATCTTCTGCAGCAGCCATCAGCGCTTCCACTTCTTGCACCTGAAACACAACACCGCTTATCGGAGAGGCGGCTCTATCCATCTCTATCTCCGAATCTTTTCTCATAAATGAAAACATACTGACTCCTCGACGAAGTATATATTGTAAAAAATAAAATCTCAACCGTCGCTTACTCGGATATTTTCCAAAAACCGGTTACTCTCGGAAAATGCCCGCTCATAGAAGATGCAATGTCCGCCATGCGGCCTCCGCTGCGGCCTGCTCCGCTTCTTTTTTGCTTTTTCCTAACGCAGGCTCATATTCTCTATCTTTAATGACAACTTTTATTTGAAAAACTCTATCATGATCCGGCCCCGATGTCTCTACCAGCACATATTTCGGGATAATGCGGTATTTTTTTTGCACATATTCTTGAAGCAATGATTTATAATCCCGATATCGGTGTTTATTTTGTTCGACTAACTGCATCTGCGGTTTAATAATTTTTAATACGAACTGTTGAGCATCCTTGAACCCCGAATCCAAGTAGAGAGCGCCGATAAGTGCTTCCACCGCATCGGCAAGCAGAGCTTTTTTCTTCCTTCCGCCCGACACTTCTTCACCGTGTCCCAGCATTAAATATGTATCGATATTGAGATTCAGCGCAATGGGAAAAAGCGAGTCTTCGGAAACGACGGCAGCTTTAATTTTTGCAAGATCCCCTTCAGGTTTATCGGGATGAGCACGATACAGCTCCGCCGCAACAATCATACCGAGTACGGAATCGCCCAAAAATTCAAGCCGTTCATTGTTGATGGGAGAATCGCTGTGCTCATTGGAAAACGAACGATGATGGAAAGCTATATCAAGTAATTGAATATTTTTAAATTTACAGCCTGCTTTTTTTTGAAAAGCAAGTAGTTCTTGCTTCCGTTGTTTTTCCAAAACATTCTTAAAAGGAAACAAGAACAACATCCTTCGTGCTACTATTTCGACTGAGATTTAATAAAATCGTAAGCATCCCGAACAGTTTCGAATTCACTTACTTTTCCATCAGGAATCTTTATTCCCATCTCTTCTTCGATTGCATACACCAATTCGTACGTATCAAGGCTGTCGGCGCCGAGATCTTGGCGGAATGAAGAATCGAGCGTAATTTTATCCGCATCAATTTCCAATTTTTCTGCAATCAGCTTTTGAATTTGAACAAATAATTCGTCCATAAAGAAAATCCTCTCTTAATTTAATGTATCCGGATCAACAACCTGATGTCCGCGGTAAAAACCGCATTTGGAACATACATGGTGAGATAAAATTAAGTTGCCGCAATTTGCACACTCCACAAGATGAGGCGCGTTTAACCGCATATTAATTCCTCGGCGGCGGCGTGTGCGTGCTTTTGACGTTTTAGCTCTCGGCACTGCCATAAGGTAACCTCCATATTCATAAATTACATTACAAAAAGATATTCAATAGTATACGCGAACCGGAAAATAGTCAATATGACGCATTGCATAAATACCTAAGGGATTATATACTTTAAGGTATCAGGAGCATTACGGCACACTTTCATGGACCATATTATTCAAGAAAACATCCGGCATATTATGAAAAGGATTCAAACGGCTTGCAAAAAGGCAGGGCGCGATCCCAAAGAAGTGCAACTGCTGCTTGCAACCAAAACCGTCGAGCCGGAGCGGATACTACAGGCGTTTTCCTGCGGCTGCACGTTAATCGGAGAAAACAAAGTACAGGAGCTGCGCGATAAATACGAGGCGCTTTCCGTAGTTCCGCATACGGCGCATTTTATCGGACATCTGCAATCGAATAAGATTAAAGAGGTGGTTCAGTATGCGCAATGTATCCAATCAATCGATAACCTCGATACGGCGCAAAAATTGGAACAGCGGCTTGCGCAGGAAGGCCGTAACCTCGATGTTTTAGTGCAGGTAAACACTTCGGCGGAGAAAAGCAAATTCGGCTGTGTGCCGGAGGATGCGGATCTTTTGGTAAAAGCCATTGCCGCCCTACCCCACATCACTATTCGCGGGTTTATGACCATCGGACTATTTTCCGGCGAAGAAGAGAAGGTACGGGCGTGCTTCCGCCGCCTTAAACAGGTACAAAAGCGCGTTGCCGCGATGGGGCTGCCGAATGTTTCTACCGATATTCTTTCGATGGGGATGTCCGGCGACCTCGAAATCGCCATTGAAGAAGGTTCAACGATGCTGCGAGTCGGTACGGCAGTATTCGGTGAACGCCATTACCCTGACAGTTACTATTGGAACGACAAATAAACCGATAAGCCGTTTGGCTTGTTAAGGAACGAGAACACTCCATGATGATGAAAAAAACCATTGTTTTTGCTGCCGTATTCTTGCTATCCGCCTCGGCCGCTTTCGGCGAAGAGCTTACCTACGCACGGCCGAAAACCGACGGCCTTGATATTGAGCTTTCTCAGGTTCATTTGATTGTGGAATTATCTGATGAAGAGCGCATCGCATACCGGTTTGAACTTGCGGAAGGTAAAAAGCTTTCCTGTATAGAGACGCAAAAAACGCTGCGGATACGCCAAATGACTCCTTCGCAGGGAACGCTGTACGTCTTTATACCGAAAACAATGGTACTGGAAAATTGCAGCATACGGGTAAGCCGTGCGGATATCCGACTCGAAGGAGTGCAGGCGGTACATATCCTTGCAATGTTGAATATGGGAGCGATAACAAGTACCGAATGTGTATTTAAAAATGCCGTAATCAATATTGCGCGGAGTTCGCTATCATGTAATAAAACGGAAATAGTGCGTTCCTGCGCGTTTACCGTAACCGATGCAGCTGCCGATATTACCTTTCCTTCCGAAGAAAGCGAATATCATATCGATTACGTCCAAAACGGAGGAACGCTCACCATTTCCGGTAATGAGCTTACCGAAAGCCCGGGACAATACGGCAATGCAAAAGCGAAGCGCCGCATCATCTTTTCGGGGGGAGCGGCAAAAGCCTCGATCAACTTTACAAAAAAAGACACAAAACCGACAGCTGCAACGCAGAATACCGGAAACTGATATTCCTCGTACATACGTGCATAAAAAAAGGCTTCTTTTGAAAACCAAAAGAAGCCTTTATGCGGCGAACTGGACTTGAACCAGCACACCTCGCGGCATCAGCACCTCAAGCTGACGTGTCTACCAATTCCACCACCGCCGCATTTGTAACAGTGGTATACTATATCTAAGATTACAAATAAAGTCAAGACCTTTTGAAATATACGACGCATCTACTGCGTCATACGGCAAAAAAGTGTCCTCAACGTATCATAGATACGCCTGCGGTACTTTTTTGCCTAATTCCTTGTATCTGCATCGTCTATTTCAAAAGGCTTACGGAAAGCTATATACTTCGTACCACTACTATTGAAAATACTCAACGTATCAGAACGGACAGGGATGTCCGTGGTTCCATGCAGAAGCGAGTTTGCCCGTTTGCCACAACAGGGCAACCGCATTAAAAATATTTTTAGCAGTTGCCTTCCTTTAGTCTCAATTTTTCCGCGGGGGGTGTTAAAAAAAACGGTCTGATGCGTTTACCCTGTTGTCGCAATGCACATCATTGCCAAACCCTGTTCTTTTTGCTAAAGTTATCCGCGATGAAGCTCATACTGGCGCCGCTTGCAAATATCAGCCATTCGGGATTGAGGATGCTTATCCATACCTTCGGCGATCCCGACGAATATTTTACCGAGATGATTCATGCGCCGTCGCTGCTTGCAGGCGGGCCGTTTGAGCAATGGTACTTGCGGGCAAATCCCGTACCGGAAAAGCTGGTGTGGCAGCTTACCTCGCCTAGGGCGGAAGCTTTCGCACAGGCGATACCGGTTGTGCTCCGGCACGGCGGCATCGGGGTTGATTTAAACATGGGCTGCTCCGCTCCGCCGATTGTACGGACAGGGGCAGGCGTTGCATGGATGCTCAAGCCGCTTAACACGACAGCCGAAGCGGTGCGCTCGGTTAAACAAGCGCTTGAGGCATATTCCACGGAACAAGGCAAACCTTTTAGGCTGAGCGTAAAACTGAGGCTCGGTGCATCCGCCGATTACGCGTACCTTTTACGCTTTTGTACGATGCTGATTGATGAAGGCGTGCAGCTTATCACAATCCATCCGCGCCTGCAGCGGCAAAGCTATGCGCGCCCGGCTCTCCACGAATACACGGCAGCGCTCGCGAAGGATTTGCCTATACCGGTATACGGCAACGGAGACATCAATTCGGCAGAGAAACTGCAAACCGCCGCGCAGCGTTATCCTTGCGCGGGGTGGATGATCGGACGCGCAGCGGTACAAATGCCGTGGATTTTTGAAGCAATACGCCACAAATATGGCGGCGAATCGGGATCGGGCATAGCCCATGCGACCGAAACGGACGAAGCCCGCACCGCCGATACAATGAACGGCAGCGCTTCGGACGACGCACCGTACCGTATCGACCTTGAACAAACGGCCTTATCGTTTCTGCAATACCTCGAAACCGAACAGCCTCCTGAGTTCTTCCTTACGCGGGCGCAGCGGTTCTTTCAGTTTTATTGCGACAACTTTTCGTTTGCACACTATTGCAGAACACAGTTATTACGTGCTCGAAGCAGGGAAGAAATGGAGCACGCGTTACATACCTATTTTGAACAGTCGCCGGGCGATAAACTGATTGAAATTTAAAGGTTTCGATTTATTTTCCGATGCTTATTAAATGGAATTGTGTTATTATTAAAGGATAATAGCCGGTTAACTACCGGTAATTACAATCGGCGTTTCCTTATATACGGTTACAATATTCAGGGAGGATATCATGCGCAATGCAATGCGGCAAAAGGTTGCAGCAATCTTTTTTTTCTTGTGTATACTGATCGCGGCACAAGCGGCAGAGCAAACTGCCATTGACACATACACCTACGGCGAACTCGTTGAAACGATTGCACGGACCGATGCGCCGCTTATCACCGGTAAATATATCATTTTTACGGCAGCCGGATCTGCACGCCATGTCGGTATCGCCTTTGAACACGAAAACTTTCAATCGATCCATTCTTTCCAACGCCTATACCGAAGCGAAGACACCACCGAAACAAAGAAATCCATTCTTTTCTATATCATGCAGATACCTG